>Ga0116135_1000986_pt1 | contig 15182 bp, 12 predicted proteins | sample June2015DPH_20_1_FD_89738 | JGI IMG/M metagenome (GOLD analysis project Ga0116135, IMG submission 89738) | Peatland microbial communities from SPRUCE experiment site at the Marcell Experimental Forest, Minnesota, USA - June2015DPH_20_10 | ecosystem: Environmental > Terrestrial > Soil > Wetlands... | reverse complement strand
GGGCTCTTCGAAAAAAAACGCGGCGTTAACTGCTTGACCGGCTTCCTTGGCTGCATCCACCAGGTTACTGGCCGCGCCGCGTATTCCAACGAACACATCAATCCCTTGCGCCGCGACATAGGTTCCTATGCCGCGATGCAGGGCCCCGGACCAGCGTCCGAGCTCGAGCATCTCCCCCAGCACGGCGATACGCCGCTTAGCGTGGGTATCCCGCAGCACGTCAATCATGGCGCGCGCTGCATCAGGATTGGAGTTATAGCAGTCGTTCAAAATCAAAATTCCGTTGTGCAAGATGCGTTCGCCCCGCATGGGGCCGGGCGGAATGCCGCGCACAACTTCGGTAAGTTCTTGCGGCCGTATTCCAAACAAACCGGCGACGGCGATTCCGGCTAGGAAATTTGAGACGCTGTGGCGGCCGTGGAGCGGGCTTGAGAATGCGATGCCGTCCACGGAGAATTTGATGCCATCGGAGGTGTCATTGAAGTTTTCAGCGCGAATATCGGCGCCAGGGTTCAGGCCGAACGTGATGGTGCGGCCGGGGTGCGCGTCGCGGAATGGGCGCACTAGAGGATCGTCGAAATTCAAGACGGCGATTCCATCGGGCGGCAAGGATTCGATCAGCTCGCGCTTGGCGGCCGCGATTCCTTCAATGGAATCGAAAGCTTCCATATGGGCGTGACCGACGTTGGTCACTACGCCGATATTGGGCCGGGCGATTTCGGACAAGCGGCGGATTTCGCCGGCGTGGTTCATAGCGAGTTCGAGCACGGCCACGCGGGCGTCCGATGGCATACGGAGGATGGATAGCGGGAGGCCGACATGGTTGTTAAGATTTCCGATGTTTTTAGCTACCGGCGTGTCGAGCGCTAGCATGGACGCGATGAGGTCCTTGGTGGTGGTTTTTCCGGCGCTGCCAGTTACAGCTATGACCTGACCGCCCCACTGATTGCGCGCCCAGGTGGCGATGTCCTGGAGCGCGGCCAGGGTGTCTGGGACGGTGAGGATGTCCGGGGCGAGCTTGTCCCCTTGCTTGCGCGCGGGACTACCATGCTCGGGATGGGCAATCGCGGCAGCTGCGCCTTTTCGAAACGCTTCGTCCAGATAGGCATTTCCATCGTGATTTGGTCCTCGCAGTGCAAAGAAGAGATCGCCGGGTTGAACGGTGCGCGAATCGACACTCCAGCCGGTGATTTGCGCGTCGCTGGTCGGCGGAACTTGAAGCACTGCGGCTATCTCCTTTACTGTGAAGTTCAAAAAAGCACCGACTCCCTTACGGTCGCGGTTCGGTTACGCGCACCAGCGACCACTCACCAGTCCCTAGGCCCTAGCCCCGAATCCCAAGGCGCGCAGCGCCGCTCTTGCTACTTCTCGATCGTCAAAATGTATGACGCGATCTTTCAAAACTTGGTACGGCTCGTGCCCTTTGCCTGCCAGAATTACGATGTCGCCGGGACGGGCTTGCCCGAGCGCGGCGCGGATCGCTTTGGCGCGGTCCGGCTCTACGATGTGAGGGACGTCGAAGCGGCGCAATCCCACCAGGGCATCGTTCATGATGGCGATGGGATCTTCCGATCGCGGGTTGTCCGACGTCAACACTACAAAATCGCTGGATTGGCCGGCCGCCATGCCCATCAAGGGGCGTTTCGACCGGTCACGGTCACCACCGCAGCCGAACAGCGTAATGACGCGCTTGGGATGCAGCTCGCGCGCTACCGCGATGATGCTGCGCAAAGCGTCGTCGGTGTGCGCGTAGTCCACAACTACCAAAAACGGCTGGCCTTGGTCTACACTTTCGAATCGGCCGGGCACTTGCCGGCAATCGGCGATTCCGCGGGCGATCGTTTTCCAATCGAACCCGTAGCTCAAAGCTACGCCGCATGCCGCCAGAATATTGTATGCGTTGATTTTGCCGACTAGCGGCGAGCGAAGCTCCACCTTTTGATCGCGATATTCCAAGGTGAATCGCAGGCCTTCGAAATTCATCTCGAGGCCGGATGCACGCAGATCGGCACCCGGCGAGAATCCATAGCGGATTACTTCAGCGGTGGTTTCTATCTCGGGGCCATGCGGATCGTCGTGGTTAATGACGGCCCAGCGTGGTGCGGGAGCGCCTTGGGGAGCGAAGAGAAGTTTCTTGGCGGCGAAATAGGCGTCCATGCCGGAGTGGAAATCCAGGTGGTCCCGGGTGAGGTTCGTGAATACCGCGGTGTGAAACGTAATGCCGTAAACCCTGTCGAGAGCTAACGCGTGCGAGGAGACTTCCATTGTCGCATGCGTGCCGCCGCGTTCAGCCAATTCATGGAACATGCGGTACAGGTCGAGCGACTCGGGCGTAGTGTTCACTGCTTTTCTTACTTCTCCCGCCAAGCGGTATTCAATGGTGCCAACCAATAAAGTGGTGTTGCCGGCGGCTTGCAAAATGGAATCGATCAGGAAAGCCGTGGTCGTTTTCCCATTGGTGCCTGTCACGCCCGTCAATGCAAGGCTGCGGTCCGGCTGGCCGTAGAAATTGCTGGATGCTTGAGCCAGCGCGCGGCGCCCATGCTCCACTTCGATCCAGGGTCCCTCGAAACCTTCTGGCGCGGGAAGGTCACTCGCGACGGCTACCGCACCGCGATCCAAGGCGGCTTGAGCGAACTGGCGGCCGTCGGCACGCGATCCCGGAAACGCGAAAAACAAAAAACCTGCCTCCACCCTACGCGAGTCGTACTCCAATCCCGTAATTTCCATTCGCCGCAAAAGCTTGGAGTGCTCCCCTCGGAGCTGAACCCCGCGGAGGATCTTTTCAAGCTTCATAGGCGCCTTCAGCGGCCAAATTGCACGCGGACGCTTTGTCCCAACGGCAAGACGGCGCCTGCCTCGGGAACCTGCGTCTGCGCGATTCCGCCCCCCTTGAATTCCACTGGAATGCCCAACGCGGACGATTCCTCAACTACATCTCGCAATGTTTTACCCCGGAAGTTCGGCACGCGCGGACCGGCCAGATCCCGCGCCGGATCGGTTTTCACCCCTGGCAAAAAAGGCCGCTGGTCCGAAGCGCTCTCTGCGGAAGCCACCGGTCGGTCGTCGGCGGCAACGGCATCCTCCGCTTGGACCAGCGGGGGAGGGATGGAAGAACCAAGGCCGGCGATTGCAACGTCGTTCTCGTCGGCCTGACCGCTTTCCGCGGTCTGATTGGTTTCGGGGGACGGTTGCATGTCAGGTAAATCTTTCGGCACATCCAGCATGCGCAAGGCGGCGGCGGCAATTTCACGGAAGGCGGGGCCCGCGGTGGGCCCTCCAAATCCCGCATTGCCTTCGGTGCCGCTGATGGTGACTACCACCACGATGGCTGGATTGGTCACGGGTGCAAAACCCAGGAAGGACGCGTTGTACAAGTGCGTATATTGACGCGCGTGGTAATCGTAAATCTGGGCTGATCCGGTTTTGCCGGCTGAGGTGTAGCCGGGTATGCGGGCGTATCTTCGGCCAGTGCCGTGGAGCACCACCCCTTCCATCATGCTGCGCATGCTGAGGGCGGTTTCCGGTTTCAGAATTCTCACCGGCTGCGCGATAGGAGTATCCATGGTCAGGCGGGGCTGGATCAGCAATCCTCCGCTCGCGATCACGGTCCCGATTCGCGCGAGCTGCACCGAAGTGACGCCGACTTCATGTCCCATAGAGACGGAAGCGAGTGAAGTTTTCTCCCAACGGTGCAGAGGCCGAAGCATGCCCGCCGATTCGCCGGGAAGCGGGATTCCAGTCCGGACACCGACGCCGTAGCGCCGTACATATTCGTACATCTTGTTCTGACCGACCGTCATGCCGATATTGATGGCGCCGATGTTGCTCGAGAGGGCCAGCACGTCCGCCATGGACAAAGACCAATAGCTGTTGTGGTCATGAATGGTCCGTCCGAACAGGGTAATTTTTCCGCCGCCGCACGGGATTATGCTTGCCGGCCCCAGCTTGGTGGTTTCAAGCGCGGCTGAGAGGGTAATTACTTTGAACACGGAGCCGGGCTCGAAGGGAGCGGTCACGGCCAGGTTCTCACGCGCTTTCAGATCCTCTTTGTCGGGTGGCGAGTTGGGATCGAAGGTGGGAAAATTCGCTAGCGCCAGGATATCGCCGGTGTGCGGATCCATAGCCACCGCGCTGCCCCACTTGGCGTGGTGGGCCAGGACCATTTTCTTTACTTCGCGCTCGGCGACGAATTGGATGCGGGCGTCAATGGTGAGGCGAATATCCTGGCCGGCTTGCGGCTGGCTCTCCACTTTCGATTCGAAGCCGCGCTTCTGGACGTCGCGGGTGACATGGAGTTCACCCGAGCGTCCCTTCAGGCGGGCCTCCAGGCTTTGCTCGATCCCACCATTGCCCTTCTGTGCAAAATCCACGTCACCGATCACGTGCGCAGCTAACGATTGATTGGGATAGAAGCGCTGGCTCTCGCTGCGAAACTCGATCCAGTCAAGCTTCAAATCGCGCAGCCGCTCGGATTCTTCGGCGGTGACTTTGCGCTTCACCCACACGAAACCGTGCTTCGCGGCGGCCGCTTCGGTCATTCTCGCAAGCAGATCGTTCGAATCCAGGTTCAGGATTTTGGATAGGATGTCGGCGGCTACTGAAAGATCGGGGATGCGCAACGGATCGACGCAGACGGATTCGGCTGGAAGACTGATGGCCAGGCGCTGTCCCATGCGGTCCACGATGGTGCCGCGGGGGGCTTGCAGCTCGAGAGTTTTTTCCTGTTGCTGGGCGGCTAGTTTCTTGTACTCGTTGTGTTGGACGATCTGGAGCTGAACCAGGCGACCGACGATGAGCGCTACCCAGACGAATGCCAGGCGGGCTAGCAGGTGTACGCGTCTTGTCGCCAGGGTGTTCATGGTGTCCAAAGGTCCCCTTGCTTACGCGCAGGGCTGCTTTCTGATTACTTTTGGGCTACTACGTTGTCTGACTTGCCTTCCAGGTAGACAACTTTGGTTGAGTCGGGATCTACGAACTGCTGCATCTTGGCCAGTTCTTCGAGGCGCGCGGGATCGAGCAGCTTCGATTCCTGATATTCGAGGGTTGCGCGATCGAGCATCAGGCGATTTTGTTCCTGGCGCAATGCTTCCAGGCGATAACCGGCGACGAGACCGTAGAGGCCGGGCAGCAGAAGACCGATCACCAGCGCGGCGATGGTGAGCGAAGAGCCGATCAGCTTCCAGCAAGCCCGGCGGGCGGCTGGGTCCGCTTCACGCAAAACGTGCGCGTTGTTGATTCGCTTGATGTAGAAATACACGTCCTCGTTGGGGAAGGCCGGGACCTCAAACGGGTCCTCTTGTTCGAGTACGCGGGTTCGCGGCGCTGCTTGATCCAAGCTCTTCGCCGTCATGAATCGATCCAGGATGGTTGCCAGGGTTGCCATTTTTGTCTTTTGCTATCTCATCTCCACGGCCCGGAGTTTCGCGCTCCGTGACGGGGGGTTATCTCTTATCTCTTCGGGTGTTGGCCTGACCACGTGCTTAGTGAGCATGGTTGCTCTCCCGGCGCGGGCCAGAGCCTGAAAACTCTGCTTTATTTTTCTGTCCTCGAGCGACATGAAGGAAAGGATTACGATCCTTCCGCCGGTCTTCACCAAATCCGGAGCGGCCGCAAGCAAGGCGTCCAGTTCGCCCTGTTCGTCGTTCACGGCCAAACGCAATGCCATGAAGGTTTGCGTGGCCGGATGCAGCCGGTTCGTCCGGGGCACAGCCTCTTCGATTACTCGAGCTAATCTCCCGGTAGTCGAAATCGGCCGCGCCCGCACGATTGCTCTTGCGATTTTCCGCGACCTCCTTTCTTCGCCGAACTGATAAATCATGTCGGCCAATTCTTTCTCTGACGTAAAATTCACAAGTTCTTCCGCTGTCTGGCCCTGGCTGCGATCCATGCGCATGTCCAAAGGACCGTCGGCCATCAGCGAAAACCCGCGCGCGGGTTCGGTTAGCTGATAGCGGCTGACGCCAAGATCCGCGAGCAGGCCATCCACCTGCTGGACGCCGTTCGCTGCCAACGCTTCCGATAGAGCTGCGAACCATCCGTGGTGATAGCGAATCCGATCCGCATACGCCGCGGTATTGCTTTTCGCCAGTGCGAGCGATTCCGCGTCGCGATCGTTCGCGATCACAAATCCGGTTGTTAGCCGCGCCGCGATGGCGCCCGAATGTCCGCCCAATCCCGCGGTTGCGTCCAAGAATATCCCGTCCGGCCGAACTGCCAGAAACTCCAGACACTCGCCGAGCATGACCGGGACATGCATACATGGCTGCTACACAAACCCCTTTCGCGCTGCCGCCAGGTTGGCTTCTTCGAGCAGACCCTCCGCGTTCCGGAGCTGCGCATCGTACTCGGCTTTCGAATAAATGTTGATGCAACCCTCGGGAGCGGCGTCCATCCAGACTTCCTGGCCTTCCAGGTTCAGCAAGCGGCGCAGGTTGGTGGGGAGCATGACGCGGCCACCGGTGTCCAGGCGTCCATCTTCGCCGTAATGGCGGGCGGTGATGGACATCGATTTGGCGAGGAGCGGCTGTTCGAGGGCGAGCGCGGCCAAATGTTTTAGATTTTCTTTCCAGACCGAAATCGGATAGAGTTTAGCTATGCGCTTGTCGGTTGTGGTCACGAAGAGCCGGCCGTCCTCCAGGCTTTCGAGATATTCCTTGAAAGTGACCGGCATTTTCAGTCTGCCCTTCTCGTCCACGTGGGCAGGGTACGCCCCGAGTGGTGGCTCGACTGGCACGGGTTTGGGCTGATCCGACACTTTAGGACACTTTGAGCCACTTTTGGCCTAAGGGAATTTTGGCACGAGTAGTATAAGATAAGCAAGGACTTTTTTGTGGGAGCGTCGGGAGGAATAGCTGTTAGCTAGTACACCACTATCGGTAGTGCCATGCCGCTAATGATACTCTATACTGCCTGGATCGGACTCAGGGTCGCCTGGAGTGGTACCCGGTCTTGAAAGCCCAACCGCCGGGTCGCGCGTGGGACTGCTCAACCTTGCGGAGTTCAGGTCTGCGAGGTGCAGCCTTCACGGAAGCCACCTTACTCCCGTTCAATCTCACCTGAAAGGTGGATATTGAGCAGGTCGACCGAATACAGCTTCGCCGCGGTGTGTAATCGGCTGCGTAAACACTTGACGTGACAAAAGAATTCCTGGCTGCTGCACGTGGGGCGCTAGGTCAGCGCAGGTTGTGAAGACGAGCGATCCGACATCAGGGAGTTCTTTTGTATAATGAGGAAACAAAAACAACACTGGTAGCGGACCGGCCTAGTCTCTCAAATTGCCATCCGGAGCGCCCTTTTTTCTTCACAACTGCTTCACCACGAGATCTGGGATCATCTGGAAGTGCCGAACATTGTGCGTCATAACTGCATAACCAAGATTCAAGGCCGACACGCCGATCAGCATATCCTGGAAAGCGATCCGGATACCTCGCGCCTGTTGCTCGGCGTCGATGCGGCCTGCTTTGCGTGCAAGTTCCGTAGTGACAGGGTAGACCGGAATATTGCCGATGAGATCCTCTAAGAACTGCCTGCGCCGCGTGGCTTGGGCCGGCTCTCTGGCTCGCCAGATTCCGTGTTCCAGTTCCATTACGCTCACCACCGACAGTGCGATCTCTTCGGGCCCGGTAAGCTCGCGAATCGCGCCAAGCATGTCCTCGACTGGCAAGCGGCGGCGTTCGGCCGTGATCGCAACACTCGAATCCAGGATCAATCCCATTCGGGTGGGTTGAGCGGTTCACGGTGGCTGTTGATTATATCTTCGAGATCCTTGCCGAAGTCTTCGTCAAGCGTCGCATGTGAACCGTGCGCCTTGGCCAGGGCGATGCATTCATCAATAGGACGTCCGCGGAACTGCGGAGCTTTGATCACAGCCACCGGTTTTGCGTCTCGCTCCACGATCACCTCCGCGCCTTGGCGCACTTGCTCCAGCACCGCGTGCAAATCGCGCGCCAACTCGGCTTCGGTCATATGGAGTTGCGCCATATCTTCGATCATACGCTTTCGCGCTCCTTGGTTTCCACGCACGGTCTCGGCCGTCGGCGCAATTCCGATTAGTCTTAAACTGATAGTTGAGAGCCTCCTTTGAAGCATACTTTATACGATCTTGAGCCTGGCCCGGACTCGCCTGAGCTGGTCCGGATGATTGTTGAAATTCCGAAGAACTCGACCAACAAGTACGAGTACGACAAGGAGTCGGGGCTGTTCCGGCTGGACCGGACGCTGTATTCTCCCGTGCATTATCCGGGCGATTATGGCTTCGTTCCGGGGACGGTGGCACCTGATGATGACCCGGTGGATTGTCTGGCTCTGGTGGAAGAGCCCAGTTTTCCGGGCTGTATGATCGAGGTTCGGCCGATCGGCGTTCTCAATATGATTGACCAGGACCAGAGCGATCAGAAAGTCCTGGCGGTGCCGAACCGGAATCCTCGCTATGATGAAGTCCATTCGATGGACGGAATCTTCGCGCATGTGCGGCTGGAAATTGAGCACTTTTTCACTATTTATAAGGAGCTGGAGGGGCGGAAGACGGCCACTCTTGGCTGGGGTGGACCGGGCGATGCGCGGAAGGCGATTCGGGAGGGTCGAGCGAAGTATCTGGAGCGGGCTGCGGCGGGGCGGCGGCGAGCCGGAAAACGCAAGTAAACGCTCGTCGCGACGGAAAATCTAACATTTTTGCGCCGTATACCTGTGGATGGCTCAGTTGCGTGCGCCGATTGGTAATCGGCGCGCAGGTTGGCAACCTGCCCTACGGGAGGACTAATCTTTGCAAATACTTCGCTGCTTCATTTGTTGTTTCGCTTGTGCGGTACTACTGGCTGCGGCGCCCACTGTTGCTGGGGTTTATAACGCCGCTAGCTGGGTTGTTCCCCATCAGACCAATTCAGGGATCGCGCAAGGGGCGCTGTTCACGGTTACCGGGACAGAGCTTGGTCCAACTACGATTCAGCACGCCAATAGTTATCCATTGCCGACCACCGAGGGGCTGGCCGGAACCACCATTCAGGTGCGGGTGAATGGCGTCACCGAGAATTGCATTATGATCTACAGCTTGGATACGCAGGTGGCTGCGATTCTGCCGTCTGCCACGCCGATCGGAACTGGAACGCTGACGTTGTCTTATCAGGGCGCGGAGAGCTCGATTGCGATCCAGGTTCTGGCGGCGAACTTCGGAACGTTCGCGCTGAATGAGGATGGCACGGGGCCCGGCGTTTTTACCGATGCCTCGAACAGTCCGATTACGTATGTCCATCCCGCGCATCCTGGTGAGGAACTGGTTCTGTGGGGTACCGGCTTGGGCGCAATCACGGGCGATGAAACCGAGCCGCCGCAACAGGTGGATTTGCATTCTGGCGTTCAAGTGCTGGTCAACAACCAACCGGCTACGGTTGTGTACGGTGGACGCGGCAGCTCTGCCGGCGTGGACCAGATTAACTTCGTGGTCCCGGCCGGAGTCACAGGGTGCAAGGTATCGGTGGCGGTGATTGTGAAGGGCGTGACCGGCAATATCACGTCGATGGCGGTCGCGCCCGGGGGGCAGGCCACGTGCGGGGACACGTTTGGACCCCTGACGGCGGAGAATCTGCAGAAAGCTGTGGCGAAAGGTTCGCTGAATTTGGGCGGCGTGGTAGTGACCCGGGTGGCGGGCGGGAACGACAAGCTGGAAGCCGGTTTCGCGACGTATTCTCTAAGCAACCTGGTGCGATCATGGGGAGGCGGTTCCGCAGGGTCAATCGGCAGTTGCCTGGCGTATGAGGCTTTCGGGAGCTCATTGAATCCGCTAGATCCCGTTGCGGAGAACTTTCTGAATTCGGGGAATCAGTTGATGCTTAACTCGACCGGCGGTTCGAAAACCATCTCCGCGATTGCCACGGGCCTTTATGACACCACGCTCGCCACCGAGCCCGCGGTGTATATTCAGCCGGGACCTTTCTCGATTACAAACGGCGCGGGTGGAGCGGCGGTGGGATCGTTCAACTGGTCGTTGACGCTGCCCGATCCCGTCGTTCCTACCAATATTCCCGCGAGTATAAATCTCTCGCAGGATCTAACGCTGACCTGGAGTGGGAGCTCGGGCTTCTCGGTGGTGAGCATTTTCCTGTTCAGCGGCGTACCTGTTGAGTCAGAAACCGCCTACGTCGAGATTCTGTGCACCGCCGATGCGTCTACTGGGAGTTTTACGATTCCGTCCGCAGTGCTGAACGTGCTTTCCCCGGATGGTTTTGGAGCTTTCGGAAAGCCGGGAGTGGATATTCAGATCGCCGGAGTTCCGCTGGTGCGCTTTACGGACGTACCGGGCTCGCCGGGCCTCGATGCGGGCATCTTCAGCGTGTTTGTATCGAATGGAGGGGTGGCGAGGATTCAGTAGATTTCCGAGAGGAACACGTCGGCATGAGTGCCGACGCTGCAGGCAAGAGTGCCTGCGCCACATCTATTTTCGGGTGAGCTTGATGATTGCGCCGGCCGACATGGATCGCACGGCTGCGTTAGAATCGGCTAGGTTTTGTTCGAGCGTCGGAATTGCGTCCGGATTGCCGCACTGGCCTAGAGCTTTGGCTGAGGCCGCTTTCACCGCCCAACTTTTGTCGCTGGTGGAGGACCATTCGAGCAGGCGCAGCGATTCGGCATCGCAATCCTGGGCGAGAAGGGTGCTGGCGACAGCCCGCCCGCCGGAGGAACCAGTTTTGAAAGCTTGCTCGGCGGCAATGATGCCAATATTGAAAGGCCCCAGCAGAACGCCAGATGCCTCGTTGAAACCCATTACGGCCAGAGCTTTCGGATCGTGCATCTTTCGCTTAGCGTCGCGGATGGCGCCTTTCAACGGGACTTCGGAAGCGCTCTGCTGACCGGTCAGGACGTCCTCAATCAGATCGCGCCCGCTTCGGTCGCCCATATCCCAGAGAGCTTTTGCTGCCGCGAATGCTACTTCGCCGGCGACATCTTCCATGGCGGTCTTGAGCGAAGGGATGGCCTCGCGGGCCTTCATCTGGCCCAGTTCAGCCGCGGCCGTCTGGCGGACGAGAGGATCGGTATCGCGCAAGGCGCCTTCGATCAATTGGAGGCCATCCGAATCCAATCCGATGGACCCGATGGCGGTGACAGCCTGCCTACGCTTGTCCGGATTCTTGTCGCTGAGGCCGGCCTTCAGCACATCCCAAGAAGTTTTTTCCGGTTGAGCCAGCAAGGCCGTGCCCGGCAACAGAAGGAGGAAGATGATCGGGAGTTTGGTGCGCATAATGTCTTATACACTGAAATGAAGGCCATGCTCAAATACACTCTTCCCCTCTTCGCGGCGGTAGCGGTTTTCGGCCAGGTGCAACAGCAGGAGGCCAAGCTGCCCGCTCCTTATGCCACTCCAACGGTCACCAATCCACCCAAAGTTGTTGGCCGGCCGAGCGATGCGCAACTGAAAGTTCCGCAAGGTTTTGTGATCGAGGAATACGCGACGGACTTCAACACGCCGCGCTTTATGTACACCGCGCCGGGCGGCGAGATCCTGGTGAGCGACAGCTCGGCTGGAACCGTTTACGTCCTGGTGGACAAGAACAAGAGCTACAAGGATCCGGAGCGCAAAGCGATTCTCACTGGTCTGGACCGGCCTTACGGTCTCGCGATCTGGAAAGACTATCTGTACGTTGGTGAGCCGACTTCGGTGAAGCGCTACAAATATGACGCGAAGAATTTGACGGCTGGACCGGGCGAGCAGATCGCCTCGCTGAAAGATTTTAAGCAAGGCCACTGGACGCGCAGCCTGCTGTTCGATTCGAAGGGCGAGAAGCTGTACGTGGGAGTTGGGTCGGGGTCCAATGTAAATACGGGCGAAGATCCGATGCGCGCGGCCATCAATCGCTTCAATCCGGATGGCAGCGGCCACGAGATTTTCGCATCCGGGACGCGCAACCCGATCGGGCTGCATTGGTATCCAGGGACGGACACATTGTGGGCCGCGGTTCAGGAGCGGGATGCGCTGGGAGACGACCTTGTCCCCGACTTCTTCACGCACATTCAGCAAGGCGCCTTCTACGGATGGCCCTATGCTTATTCGGGACCGCATGAAGAGCCGCGGCACAAGGGCGAGCGGCCGGATTTGGTGGCGAAAACCACCGCTGGGGACATTCTTCTGCAGTCACACGTAGCCGTTCTGGATTTTCTTTTCTACACAGGCAAACAGTTCCCGGCTGAGTATCAAGGCGGGGCGTTTCTGGCTTTTCATGGATCGTGGAATCGATCGAAGCGCGTGGGCTATGAGGTGGGTTTCATTCCGTTCAAAGATGGGAAGCCTAGCGGCGCGGTGCAGGAGTTTCTGACGGGCTGGATGATCTCGCCCGAGTCGCGGGAAGTGTGGGGCCGGCCGGTGGCCATCATGCAATTGCCGGACGGGAGCATTCTGGTTTCCGATGATGGCGGGAAGAAGATTTGGCGGATCAGTTACCGCGGGTAGGCGGCAGGGCGCAGGCGGCAGGATGCAGGTGGCGTTCCGGAAAGGTCTGTGGTGGTTCTTGCTTGCTGCCGCCTCTTGCCTACTCGCGCAGATTCCGCCTCCGCTCAAGGAATTCAGCCACGCTAAGCACCTGAAGCTCGGCAACGTTGGGCCGGTGATTGCTGCCGCTATCGACAAGGGGACCTATCTTGGGCTGGATGGCGCCCGGATCCGGCCGTTGTTGAATTCCGCGAATCCTTGCGTGGCTTGTCATCGCGGGCTTGAGGAATCGGACGCGGTGAGTCAGGCTAATATGCCGCAGATGGCGGATTGCCTGGTATGCCATAACCAAATTGATCCGCCGGATAGTTGCGCGTTCTGTCATCCGAAGACTGCGCAGTTGAAGCCCGCGAGCCATGTGCCTGGTTTTTTGGATACACATTCCAACAAGAAGTCGGGCTTGGATATGCAATCGTGCGCGGTTTGTCATGGGCGCAAGTTTACTTGTCTGGGTTGTCACCTGAAATAATGATCTGGAGTGACTATACGATCTTTGCTTCTGTTCGGCGTGCTGGCCGCCCAAATTCTGGTTGCCGATGAATACACGCTGGGGCCGGACTCTCAGCGGCATGACGGCGTCCCGCGCGGCAGCGTGACTCAGTCTTCTTGGACCAGCAAGATTTATCCCGGGACTGTGCGCGATTACTGGTTGTATGTGCCCGCGCAGTATGATGCGGCGAAACCGGCCTGCGTGATGATTTTTCAGGACGGCGGCGGATTCGTGAAAGAAGACGGCGGCTGGCGCGTGCCGGTGGTTTTCGACAATCTGATCCAGCGGAAAGCCATGCCGGTGACGATCGGGATTTTTATAAATCCAGGCGTGCTGAACGCGCTTTCGCCGGAGCAGCAGAATCGGTTCAACCGAAGTTACGAATACGACGGGCTGGGCGGCAGGTACGCGAAATTTCTGTTGGAAGAGATTCTTCCGGAGGTCGCGAAGAAATTCAACCTCTCGAAAGATCCGAGTGATTATGCGATTGCGGGGTCGAGCTCGGGTGGAATTGCGGCGTTCACGGCGGCTTGGAACCGTCCGGATGCTTTTCGGCGCGTGTTGAGCTTCATTGGGAGCTATACGAATTTGCGGGGCGGCGATATTTATCCGAACCTGATCCGGAAGACAGAGCCGAAACCGTTGCGCGTATTTCTGCAGGATGGCAGCAACGATCAGAACATTTACGCCGGAAGCTGGTATCTGGCGAATCAGAGCATGGCATCGGCGCTGGAATTCTCGGGTTACGAATCGAAGTTCGTGGTGGGTACCGAGGGCCATAACGGCAAACATGGCGGAGCGATTCTGCCGGATGCGCTGCGCTGGCTGTGGCAGGATTATCCGAAGCCGGTTGCGAAGCCCGCCTCGGGATCGAGCGACCGGCGCTCCATCAACGCGATTCTCGATCCGGGTGCCGATTGGGAGTTGGTGAGCCAGGGCTATAAGTTCACGGAGGGTCCGGCGGTTAACGGCAACGGCGAAGTGTTTTTCTCGGATGTGGATGCCAAGCCGTCCAAGATTTACAAGATTTCACTCGACGGGAAAGTGAGCATCTTCGTGGCGGACTCGGGCGGCGCCAATGGGCTGATGTTTGGGCCTGACGGGCGGCTGTACGCGGCGCAGGACGGGCGGAAGCGAATCGTCGCCTACACGATGGACGGCGCGGAGGCGGTGATCGCCGAGGGGGCGGGTTCGAATGATCTGGCGGTGAGCAGCAAGGGTGAGATTTATTTTTCAGATCCGGAGAATCACAAGGTCTGGTTCGTGGATAAAGCAGGCAAGAAGCGAGTGGTGTACGAAGGCGAGGCGATTATCTTTCCCAACGGCGTGCGCTTTTCGCCGGACGAATCGTTGCTGCTGGTAGCCGATACGGGATCGAAGTGGGTTTGGTCATTTCAGGTGCAGAAGGACGGGTCGCTCGAAAATGGCGAGCCGTTCTATCATCTGGAGCTGCCCGACGATGTGGATAACGGAATGATGCGGTCGGGCGCAGATGGAATGACGCTGGACCAAGAAGGTTATTTGTACGTTGCGACGAAGTTGGGCATACAGATTTGCGATCAGCCGGGGCGCGTGGTGGGAATTATTTCTTATCCGCAGGCCGGGGATGCGTCGAATCTGGTTTTTGGTGGGCCGGATTTGCAGACCTTGTATTTGATGGATGGGGACAAAGTGTATCGGCGGAAGTTACGGCGCAAGGGGTTTTTCCCGTGGCAGCCGTTGAAACCGCCGGCGCCGCAGTTGTGAGGGGTGTAGACTAGGCACCCGATTACCAATTAGATCGCAGGCGAAGGCGCCTGCGCCAGACTGCCAAGAGTGCTAGGGCGCCACCCAGCAACCACAGCATAGAGGGTTCGGGAGTGGCGACGACATTCAGTTCGGGCGAAATGGCGCCTGCATCGATTACTGCTTCGGGGCTGATGGTGATGCTGCCCGAAATGCCATTCGGATCGCTGGTGAGAACCGGTACCGTGCCCGCGGTATCGGAGTAGGTGAAGAAGTCGAACTCGTACGGCGAAGTCGCGAGGCCGTCAGGCGCGCTCAGCGCCGGGCCGCTCAGGTCGACAAAGAATGAGAGACTGTTGCCATACGTGAAAGTCTCGAGATCGTCGTTGTCCGCGAATGTGCTATTGATCACAAGGTTGTTCCCAGTTATGACAGGGCCACCTGTGACATCGCCCGTCGTGGTTTGAGAACCGCCGTAAGATCCGTCGG
>Ga0116135_1000985_pt1 | contig 15188 bp, 6 predicted proteins | sample June2015DPH_20_1_FD_89738 | JGI IMG/M metagenome (GOLD analysis project Ga0116135, IMG submission 89738) | Peatland microbial communities from SPRUCE experiment site at the Marcell Experimental Forest, Minnesota, USA - June2015DPH_20_10 | ecosystem: Environmental > Terrestrial > Soil > Wetlands >... | reverse complement strand
GTGGAAAGCAAACAGCGCTTCCCACTTCCCCACAGCCCCGACTACGACGGCGAGATATACTCGCACACAAACCTGAATCGAGAAACTCCAGCTATAGATGGCTGAGAAAAACGGGGCAGCTCAAGAGTCACTCACCAAAATCCTTCCGATGATGAGTCCAATGAGAACCTGAAAGAAGAACTGGAACAGATCAACACCAAACTAGACACCGCAATAAGCGAATTGGCAAAGATCACTGCACTGATTGTGGAACTTCAGCAGGATGTCTACGCGCTGTCAAAGGAATAGATTTCCCGCGATAAAAAATCCCCGCCATCGTGTGCGCGTCGAGCGCTTCAAAACGGTCTGTGTGCCTTTGCATGATCTTGGATATTCGCTGCGCCAGCGCGATAACCCGCCCGTCTCGATCTGTCTTTTGTGTGGCCATAGATACACCTCTAGTACCCATCTAAGACACACTCAAAATTCCGTGTCAAGAGTTAAGTTTAACATTTTAAAACTATTTAGCATCGACTTATAGGCGTACAAGTCAGTTTTTAATTCCAAGGCGCAGGATAACCATTTTCCTGAATATAAGGTAAGTGTCGTGTTTCCATAGGCTTAATAATTATGGTGTGCCATGTATATTTATGCCTCTCCAGTGCGCTGAAAACAGAAGACTTACCCCAAACACCCCTAGGGGGGTGGAGGTGGGCAAGGGCCACAAACCGGTCACCTGCCTGACAGATTGAGCCCGGATTCTTCCTGTCGCAGTGTGCCGTACGCCCCCATCAATTGGATGGAAAACAACCCGGCCCGATGCGAGCCCCCCGCGAGCGGCTGCTCCATGCAATGGCGGCTGATGCATGCAATAGTGCGACGAGACGTACGCCCAGTCCCAGTTGCGGCTTTTTCCTGCCGCAACCAGAGACAACCCGATTCGAGCCCCCGCGAGCGGCTGCTCCATGCAATGGCGGCTGATGCATGCAATGGCGGCTGCTCCATGCAATTGTGAGACGAAACGCACGCAGAGTCCCAGTTGCGGCTTTTTCCTGCCGCAACCAGAGACAACCCGATGCGAGCACCCGCGAGCGACTGCTCCATGCAATGGCGGCTGCTCCATGCAATGGCCTGTTATGCTATTCGGTTAGCCCCTCATAATTTTTCCTGCCAGGAAGGAGATCCATGACCACCGATTACCGCAACTTTCTAGCTCTCTCCTACGACGAACTGGAAGAGAAGAACCTCGCCGCCAAAGCCGATCGCACCAACCGTGTCCCAGCCGACAAGATCCGCGAGCAGCGGATCAAGTACCTCACCGACGAGAAGAGGATCAAGGCCGTCACCGTTCTGTTTTCCGATCTCGAAGGCCGTCTTCATCTGCTCGACTACGACAAGAAGTTCCTGCTCGGTGCCTATGAGAACCTGACCTTCGACGGCTCTTCCATCCGCGGCTTTACCGCGCAAAAAGAGAGCGATCTGCGCCTGGGCATTGACTGGAGCGCCTTCTACTGGGTGCCCGCCGACGTCTTCGGCAACGGCAAGGTGCTGGTCTTCGGCACGGTCATCGACAAGGACGGCACGCCCTACTCCGGCGACCTGCGCGGCGTGCTCAAGCACTACTCCGACAAGCTCTATGCGGAGAAGAAGTACACGCTCAACGCCGCCAACGAAATCGAAGGCTTCCTCTTCGCAGGCAAGGACGCGGAGCGCAAGTTCCACGAGACCGGCAAGTTCGAGTTCATCAACACCGGCGGCTACTATCACGTGCTGCCGCTCGATCCGCTCCGCCAGTTCATTGACACCTCGGCCGAAGTGCAGCGCGCCATGGGCTTCCAGAACGAGAAGGACCACCCCGAAGTTGCGCCCAGCCAGTTTGAAATCAACTACGGCTACGGCGAAGTGGTGGCGGCCGCCGATCAGATTCAGCTCTACAAGCTGCTCACCCGCCAGGTAGCCAACAACATGGGCTACACGGCCAGCTTCCTGCCCAAGCCCGTGGTCGGCGTCAACGGCAGCGGCATGCACACCAACGTCTCCATCTCCGAAGGCAAGACCAATCTGTTCTGGGATCCCAAGGGTCAGGAGCAGCTCTCCGGCTTCGGTTGGGAGTTCATTGACCGCATCCTCACCTATGCGCTCGACATCTGCCTCATCCTCAACCCAAGCGTGAACGCGTATCGCCGTCTTGACCCGCACTTTGAGGCGCCCAACCAGATCAAGGCTTCGGCCACCGATCGCGGCTCCATGGTGCGCGTGCCCATCGGCAACTCGCGCTCCATGCGCGTTGAGGTCCGCTCCGTCGCTCCCGACGCCAACCCCTACCTCACCCTTTATTCGATCTTCAAGACCGGCATCGACGGTACCGCTGCGAAGATCGACAACCTGCGCCAGGCGCAGCGCTATCTGCCCGACCACATTCAGGCCGCCATCGACGACTTCAAGGCCTCCAGCTGGATCGCCGAGATCCTCGGCGCCGATGTGCAGGGCCGTTTCGCTGACCTGAAGCAAGCCGCCGCCAACCGCTCCCCGCGCGACCTGGGAACGTTTGTCAAAGGCTCCGAGGTCCAGTACCACCACGAAGTCTACAACCAGTCCCTCTGGAACAACTTCTAGAGAATCGCAATTTGATTCGCGTCATAACAACTAGGGCGGCTCAAGCGGCCCTAGTTGTTATTGATCTACACTGCTCCGAACTGAACCTAGAGCTCTTCCTTACGCAGAACAGATTTAGCTCCATCTCGCGGGTCCACGTGAACCATCACGGAGCGCGCTTTGTAAGAGGCTGCCCACGCTTGCGCTTCACCCTCCTCGTCGAACATACGGCTGTATTCGCCCATTTGCAGTTCAGGATTGCGATAGAAGTAGGTAAGAGTGGCCTCGTAGCCAATGACACGCTCTCCATATCGGGTCTGCTCAGTTTGTTTAACGACGCTGACAACGTCGATGACGGCCGAGACTCTTGCCCACTCCCGGCCGCGAATCCCGTCAAGCCATTGAGCAACGAATTTCCAGTAGCGTGACGCGATTGAAATGACCGCGAATGCGATGATAAACGGGATTACGTACCAATCGAAACTTGAATCCCGTGCAATGATGCTTAGAATTGGCAGATTCATGCGAATGACCCTTCCTGAGGATCCTGCCGATTATCGCACGGCTGAAAGGCTGCGTTTACGTGGGCAGCACGCCAGTCCTAACTTACCTTCGTATATCCAATTCCAATCAGCGTCGCAACCTTCTCCAGCGTCCCAGCCACGTGCCCCACGCCCACCGCGCAATGATGCGCCGGTCCCTCCGCATTCCACGCGTTCACAAATCCGCGCGCACCCAGCGGAAACTTGTACATGCTGTTCGTGTTTCCAATTTCAAGAATCGGCCCTTCCACGCACTCGCCCTCCGCAACCACCAGCTTGAAGCGCGACTCCGCATCTTCCACCACTGACAACAGCGTCACCGGTCCATGCTTCACGCTCATCTCCACCGAAAGTCCGCGGCCCACCTTGCCGTGATAAACCGTCAGCGGCCGCACCTTCGTCTTGCCCTCCGCAATCGCGATATGCCCAGGCCCATCGTGTCCCATCAAGACCACGTCGTCGTTGAAGTCCATCGCGTAGTATTCGGTGAACGAACCGCCCGCGCCCAGGCAATCCATCATCTTCATCGCCAACGCGTTTTTCACCTCGTACTCGCCAGCGACTGGAATGTGCCGCGCCGTCAGCAGCGACGTGCCCAGAATGATCGAGCTCATCGTATCTTCGTTGGCTGCATTCCCGGAACCTTTGTAGAAGTATGCCATCGCGCTCAGCTCATAATGTGCGACAAACGCATCCAGCGCGACTGAAGTGCGCGCGGCCCTTCGCAATTCCTCTTCAGCGCAGTCCGCCTGCACATCAAACAACGCGCGAAACTCCGTAACCCTCCGCGTCAACGCCGATTCATCCACCGCTGCAGCCAGCGCGCTCAGCTCGTCTACTTCCAGCAGTTCCACATGTGTGCCGAAGACAATCGACACCAGCGTCACATCGGTCATAATGTCGAGCATGCCGCTATAGTAGTGGCCCATCAGCCCCAGCCGCGTCTGCGCCAGCTTGGACCGCACGCGCGCCGCCATCAACCACTCCTCAATCTCCACCCAGGTCGCCGCCTGATCCAGAACGCCGGTCACCTGGTGAAACGGAATCCCCGCGCGCTTCAGCACATTGGCAAACTCTGGCACCGGGCAAGCCGAACAATACGCGAGCCACTCGCCGGTCATCGCCGTGCGATCCTTCATCTGATTGAACTTCTCATAATCAATCGCCGCTTCTGGCTGCAGATTGAGCACGATCACCGGCACGCCCGCGCGCTGCACCAGCGGCAGCACAGTATTTGAAAGTGCATAGGTGGTCACATAGAGAAACAGCACGTCGATGTCTTCGCGCCGGCACTGATGCCCTGCCTCAAGCGAACGCTGCGGCGTGTCAACTAAACCGAGCTCAACGACCTCAACGCCAGGCTGAGTCAGCCGCCCAGTAACCTGCGACAGGTAGCCTTGCAGTCTCTGCTCAAATCCCGCAAACTGGCTCCAGTAGGCCTCAAGCCCAAGGCCGCAAAGCCCCGCGCGCAGCGCTCGATCGCTCATCTCGTCCTGCTCCGTCTTTCCCTGAATTCCACTTCGTGTTCGCATCTCAACCAAGAACCATCCAGGCTATGGCAGATAAAAAACCTCTTCCAGCATCGGGAACCGCTCACCCAGCCGCAGCCCATCCAACGGAGCAAAAAAAGGCGCCATCGCCTCTTGCCAACGCAGATTCACTGGATGGTTTTCAATCTTGCTCCATGTCGCTTCAAAGTCCGCGCAGCGCAGCGCAAGAATCAGCAGATCGTCCCTGCGATAGATCGAATACTCGCTGATGCCCGCGCTCTTCAGCAACGACAGCATCTCCGGCCAAACCGCGCGGTGCGCCTCTTCATACGCTTCCGCCGCGCCCTCGCGCAATCGCAGCATGAACGCATACCTTTTTGGTTCAGCCGATTCTGTTTTCATGTCGTTACCAATTGACCACCGTCACTGCAAATGGTTCCAGCTTGATCTTGCCGCCCAGCGGGATAACGCTCCGCGGCGGTCCGTCTCCGGTCATCTCGTCCACCGTCAGAACGCTCGCCTTCTCTCCATCGGGCAGCGCCAGCTCAATCGTTGCATTCCGCTTGTTCACCAGCAACAGTCTGTGGCCTGAGGAGGTAACAAAGCCCTGCGCCTCCACATCTCCCGCATGATCTCCTGTGAACGTCGTCTCCACAAGGCTATCGCCCGGATGGAACGAATCCTTGATCAGTTTCAGCACCCAGAAGCGCGCGTTGGGCTTGTTGTTTTCCCAATTCATCATGCTCACGCTGGGAAACTGCGTCGGATACCCGATCAGCTGCGACTCGCCGATCACGTCGATCTTCAGCCGTGAAAGCTCAATAAACATATAGGCGTAGAGCGCACCGGCTACATTCCAATAAGCAGCCGGCGGAGGCACTTTGTCCCCAGCCGTGTTGTCGGTCGGCAGAATCACCCCGAGTTCATCGATCGTCGTGCGCGTATCCGGCGACAGTCTCTTGCGAATCGCCTCGATATACCGTACCGAGTTCAGAAAGCCGTTGGCCTGGTCGAACATAGTGTACTGCCAGGTGTCCGCCGTCTCTCCCTTCAGAGGCGTCGCGTAGAAGTGATATGAAATCATGTCCAGCGGAATTCCCGGCCGGTGATTTTTGTGATCGAGAAAATATTCAAAGTACTGCGGGCTCAGGCTCGGCATGGCCAGCGCCATACCCACAAACTTCGTCTGCGGGGACACCGCGTGGATTGCGCTCACAATCGCGTCATAGCGCGCGGTGTACTGCTCCGGCGTAGTCGAGTGCTCAAACTCCGGCTCGTTTAACACCTCCCAATAGGGAAACTTGTAGTGGTAACCCGAGTCGTGCCGTAGACCATTCTCGTCCGTGAATCCGCCATTCACATACCAGCTCACCAGCCGCGCATAGTAGGCGCCAACCTCTTTGCCCGTGGGGTCGCGCAGTTCCGTTCCCTGCGTATAGTCCCAGTCCACCTGGTTCGCATCGGCGGGGTAAGTCACCGGCTTGTCCGTCTTGAACAGCCACGCCGGCATGGTGCTGAAGTTCATGATGGTCGAGTGCCCATCGGTGGCCGCTAGAAAATCCTTGGTCATCGGGTCGATCGCACTGAAGTCCCACGACGTCTTCTGCTCCGTTGGCGGCTCCAGCTCCGCAACCGCCAGCCGCGGATATGGAAGCCATGGCACGTAGCGCACATAGTCTGTACCTAGGTCCTTCACAGCCTTGTAGGCCGCAATGCTAAGCGGCTCGCCGTGCCGCAGAGGAGGATTCACCACCACCTGCAGGGTCGGCGTCGTCTTCGACACGAGCGTCACCTTCTCCCAATGAACAGTAAGCTGCGTGGGCTGTTGCCCGCCTGCGGCGATGCAAGCTCCAGTCGCAACCAGGCCCATACCAAAAGCATTTCGGATTGAAATTCCACGCAGCAGCAGTCCCATCGTAAAAGCTCTCCCAAGTTGCCGTAGTAAGTGTAGCGCGGCAAACATGGCCCATGGGAGCGAACAGTTTCTACACCGGCCAATAGCCCCAAAAGCAAAGCGGGGATCGATAAATCGATCCCCGCCTCGGCCTGGCTACCCATTCCCTTCTACTGGCAGACGCCTCCGCGGCCCGCGTTATAGATAGCCTGTACCTGAGCCTGCGTCAACGCCGCCTTGTAGACCTGAACGTCGTTAATCAAGCCAATGAACGGCCGGTTCTCGTTGACCTCCTGCCCAATCGCGAACCAGTCGTTACTCGGGTACGACACCGTTCCGTTCCACGTGGCGTCGTAAGCAGTTGCCGAAGGCTGGAGGACTCCATTGAAATAGACCTGGGCTGGATTGCCGGCCGACCGAACAGCCGTTATGAGAGTCCACTGGTTAAGCGGCACCTGCGACTGCGTGTCGGTCTCGTGCCAGTTTGACCCATCTCCGAGCTGGAATTGAATGTGGCCCGGCGGCACATCGCTCTCGCCATTGTCGTCTGTCGAGCCGTCGAACATGATTGAAGCGCCTGCGTAAACGCCATCTTCCTGGCTTCCCATGATGAACGCGAAGTTGCCGCTTCCGTTGTTGCCCGGCAGAGCGGTTGGATAAATCCACGCTGACAGCGTAATTGCGTCCTGTATCTGCAGGTTAGTAGGAACGGGCTGGCCGATCAACACGTACTCATCCGCCGTGCTCGAGTTCGCTAAGAAATTGAAGGCGTCCCCTACCTCGCCAAGAGCATATGTGACGCCATTCTCCAGCGTGCCGTTGTACCCATTCGGACTAAAGTCCTTTGCATTGTCGTTGCCCGGCCAGAAACCCTCAAGGCTGGAGAGTTGCGCCGAGCACACCGGCGTTCCCGTAGCTGGTGCGGAACAGGAAGCGTTGGTGCCTCCGTACTCGCCGTTGCAGCTCCATGCCCATCCGTAGCTCCCTGCGCTGTAGGGCTCAGTGACTAGTGAAGCCGTCCCTGTAGAGCACAGATTCCCAGCCGGCGCCGTGGAGGACGCCAGCCCGTTGGCGGTCCCGCATGTGCCATTGACCGCGGCGGTCGTGCCGGTCGTGAACTGGGTTTGCACGCCGTAGTTAACAAAATAATTTCCAGCCCAGTCGTACAGGTCCCAGCCTTCCGGATTCGACAGAACCACGCTGTAGATCGTCGACTCCGCCAGCGGCGCGGTCGGCGTAAGAGTTACAACAGTCTCGTTTGACCCATTGGTCGACAAGGCAAACGTTGTCGGAATCACCGTCGACGTGTTCGCGGTCTCCAGGTACACGTGGTTGGAGTCAAACAATGTCGGATTCATCGGCTCGCTGAACGTAATCGTCGGATGCACCGTCACGGCGACCCCCGTTGCATTGTTCGCAGGGGTCACGGTTGTGACCGTCGGGTTGGTCCAGTCGAAGCCTGACCCAGTTGTGAAACTGCTCGTTGCGGGTGTGGCCGGATTGCCGTTCAGGTCAGTCACCGTCGCCGGCACGCTGAACGTGTACTTGGTATTCGGCTGCAGCGTGTATGGCAATTGCACCACCGCCAGCGTATTGCCAATCTCCGGATACACTGCGATGGGCTCGGCGGTCCCGCCCTGCGGCGTGAATGTAATGTTGGCCATCGAGTCCGCCGACACCGGCTCGTTGAACTGCAGTCCGAGACTGGTGTTGTACCACGGGTTGCCAGTCGAATTCAGGGGAACATTGGTTGCGCCGTTCACCGGGTTGGCATTGATCAGCACCGGGCCCACAGCCACTGAGCCATTACCGGTGTAGAAGTACGAATTGCCATTGCTTTCTCCGTTCCCGGTCAGGTCGATGCCTCCGGAGCAGTTGTAGTTGTACTCTGAATTGGCAAACAGCGCCGTCTTCGGAGTCATGGTCAAAGCCATCAGATCCGAGGCCCACGCGTACGCAACCGGAATAGTCGCATTGGTGATGTAGCTGTACACGTAAGTGTTCGAAGGCGTGATGCTGCTCGGATCGATTGGCTCCGAGTAAAGGCATGTGAATGAAGCGTTGGTCCCGATGCCGGTCTGGCCGCCGCCAAAGTCGAGCGTGACACTCGGTGTCGAGTAGTCGGGCAATGCAGCTGTCGTAAACGTCGAACTGGCTGAGGCAAAGATGTTGCCCGCGTAGTCGAGCACCCCGCTCTCAGCCACCGACACTGAGGTGGAAGGCGGCAGCGGATTCACCGGTGTAAAGTAGGCGCCGACCGCATCGTTAGTGCCGGAGTTGTAGGCAAACGACCATGTGCCGGGAATCGCGCTCCCGCCAATGGTTACCGTCGCGTTGGGCGTGGCGCCGGCATTGAACATCGCCCGGTTGATCGGCTTCGAGAACACCAGCCGGATATAGGCGTTGGTTCCTATGCCCGTCGTTGCGTTTGCCGGTCCAATAATCACCGTGCCGGAGGCGCTATCCGCCGTCGTGCCGGTGGTGAAGTTGGTATTCCAGCACCCGCTGCCGTTCGCCACTCCATTGCTCCCCTGCACGCTTCCATTCGCGCACGCATAGTAAGCAGAGGAAGCAACCAGCGGAGACGCGGGCGCCAATTTGATCACGCCTGGTTCAGGCTGGCTGACTGTCACCGTCGGATATGTTCCAGTCGTGTTGTCGTATAGGTACACGTTGGTGGTATTCAGGGTGGCTGCATTCAGCGGCTCGCTAAACTGCAGGTAAATGTCCGCGTTGGTCGGGACATTGATTGCGCCCGTGCCAGGGCTGTTGTTCACGTCCACCGGAACTGCCGTCGCTGAGTTCACCGTTGGCGCGGTATAGAAGTAGCCGCTCGTGCCGTTCATCGGATCGCCATTCACATCCAGCACCGTACCTAGTGCTGAGAACCACCACTGAACCGCCGCTCCATTCGGGAACGGAGTGCTCGGCGTGTATTGCACTTCGTAGTCGTCTGCCGTAGCCTGCACCTTTCCGCCATAAATCTGGCCATTCACAGTGACCACAACGTTGCCCGTCAGTGTGGATGGATTCACCTGCCGGCTCAGGAACAGCGTCAGAAGCGAGTCGGTTGGTACACCGGTTGCATTGGAACCTGGCTCAACGGACTGTACGCCTCCGTTGCCTGCGGCGGGATTTGTTCCCGTCGTGAAAGTGCTGGAATAGGTGCTCGCCAGCGTGTTGCCCGACGGGTCGCTGATTCCGCCGGCGGGCAGTTGGATCGTGTAGGTTGTGCCGGTATACAACACTCCGGAGCTGAACGTCAGCGTGCGGTTATCCGCCGACATGCTGATGCTTCCGCGGTCCTGCACGCTTTGGCCAGCGAACAGCAGCGCGTTGTTGCCGTTGTTGTACACGCTGTACGGGTTGATGCCCTTGTTGAAGGTAACCGAGACCGGCGTGTCGGGCCGCACATTCGTCGCGCCTGCAGCCGGGCTCACAGACATCACCTTCAATGCCGTGCTATCCGGCGTGTCGCCGGTGGTCGTGAAGTAGAGCAGCTGCTGCCAGCCGTCGCTCTGGCTTCCACCGTACGCGTCCCCGGCCACATCGGTCAGTCCGCCCGTAGCGCCCACATAGATCGTCGCGTTCGGAGGATACGGATTGCTCGGCGTAAAGGTTACAGAATTGCCGCTCACCACGTAGCTGCCCGCAATGCCCCAATTCGAGTTCCAGCTGTTCATCACCAGGAAGTCGCTGAGGTTCACGGTGGACGGATTCAGAATCTGGCTGAAGGTGAGTGTGATGGGTGAAACGTTGTTGGTCACGTTCGATCCATTCACAATGCTGGTGCTGGTTAGCGTGAGTCCGCCTGTAGCTGCAGTTGCTCCTGTGGTAAATGTCGTAGTCGACGGCATCACCGGATTTCCGTCCGCATCCGTGAAGCCTGTCACCTTGACGGTGTAAACGGTGCTCGCCGCCAGCGCGCTCGTCGGCGTAAAGATCAGCGTCTGCGCGTTGGGCACCGTGACGGTTCCCGCCACTGCAGTTGTGCCCTTCAGCAGTTGGATCGAGTTCTGCGTCCAACTGGTCGGGTCGATGGGCGTGCTGGTCTCTACGTAAATCTGCGAGTTCGTCGGATTCCCCGTCGAGCCGTTCAGCGGGCTCACCGTAACCGTCGGGCCGGTCGTGACCGAACCGCTGTTCGTCCAGAAGTAAAGGTCGACGCCGTTGCCGTTATTGCCATCCTGATCCTGGAATCCGCAGCAGGCGCGGAAATGGTATTGCGTGGTAGGTAACAGCGGAATCAGTGGTGTGATCGTGACTTCTGTGCCGCTGGCCGACTCGGTTACCGTGGCCGGAATGTACTGGCCTGTGTCGTTCAGGTACATGTTGAAGGTGCTGGTGTTCACCGTGATCGGGTTCAGCGGCTTGTTGAATACGATCTTGGGAGTCACATTGGTTCCCACCGTGGTGTTGTCTGCCGGATCGCTGTTGATCGCCGTTGCCGGGTTCACATCGTAGGTTGCGCCCGTGGTGAAGCTGTTGGTGACCGTTGCCACCGGATTGCCCGCCGGGTCCTTCACCCCGGAGATGGTCATTGTGTAGGTTGCGTTCGGCGTCAGCGGGACTGCCGGAATCAGCTGCAGAACCGTGTTGCCCGCACTCAGCGACGGCGTAGTGGTTACGGTGCTGCCTCCCTTGGCAAGGGTGACGGCACTCACGGTATTGGGGTCCACCGGCGCGCTGAACTCCGCCTCAATGATTGCGTTCGTGCCCAGCCCCGTGAAGCCGCTCAACGGATTGAACGCGATCACCGTCGGCCCCGCGGAGGTAGGCGTCAAATCGGCGTAGAAGTAGAAAGCGTCCGCCTGCATCTGGTTACCGGCAAGGTCTGTGCCGCCGCCCACGTAGAAGTAGTACTCGCGTCCAGCTGCCAATGGGGCGGTCGGCGTCAGGTAAGCAATCGTTTGGCTCGAATTCCAGGTGAGAGTTGTGGGAATGCAGCTGATGCCGTCGTTGGGCAGTTGGTCCTGGATGTAGAAATTGCCGCACCCGCTCGGTTGGCCGCTGGCGAACGTGGTCACATCCATCGACTCGCTGAACTGAACCTTAATCGCAGAGTTGGTCGGAATGCTCTCGTTGCCGCTTACGCTCGAGTACACCACGGTCGGCTGCACAAAGTCCGGACCTGCTCCCGTCGTAAAGCTCGATGTGTAGCTGATTGAGTTGCCCACATGATCCAGAACGCCGTTCAGCTTCATCACCAGGTTGGTGCTTGCCGGCAGCGGCGCATTGGGCACAAACTCCACACGCGTGTCATTGGAGTTGAACCAGAAGCTGCCCGCCAGCGGCGTGCCGCCATTGCTCACCGTAAATGTGCTGCTGTTCACGCTCACCGGATCAACCGGTTTGCTGACCACCACGCCCGGCGTCACGTTGACGCCTACATTGGTGGCTCCGTTGTAGGGCACCGCGCTCTGAACCACCGGCAACGTGCTGTCGGCCGGAGAACTGGTGTACACATACCAGTTGGTGTTGCTCGCCAGCGGAACGCTCGTGGCGCTCTCCAGGCCGGTCGTCAGCTCCACGTAGATGTAGTGGTTCGCCGGCAGATTGCTCGTCGGCACCAGGCGTATCTCGTTCGATTGAGGTTGCGACATGGTCACCGGGATTTGCAGATTTCCATTTGAACCGTCGAACACGTATACGTTAGCCGGGATGACCGTCGACGCATTCAGCGGCGTGTTGAACTGCAGATCAAAGAACGCGTTCACCGGCACCGAGCCGATGTTCTGGCCTGGAGACTCAGCCTGCACCGCGGGCACAAGCGTGCTGGTGCCGGCCGCAGCATAGAAGTACCCGTAGGCGCCGTTCACCGGCGTGTTGTAAGTCGTGTCGAGCAGCGTGCCGGCCGTCCACCACTGGATAAGCGCGCCCGGCGTCCAAGGCACACTGGGAGTGAACTCAAGCGTGTACCCGCCATCCAGCGCATTCACCGTACCCGGAACGGCGACGTTGTTCTGCGACACTTCCACACCGCCGCTTGCTGTGGACGCGTTGATCGGCAGGCTCATGAAGAGAGTGATCGGCTCATTGGCGCTGATCCCGCTGGCCGCATTGCCTGGGCGCGATGTAATCACCGTGCCGTTGGTGTTCGAATCCCAAATCGCGGTGGTGAACTGGTTGGAGAAGTTGGTCAGCGGATCGCCAGTCCAATCCGTCAGGTTGCTGTTCAGCATTGCCGTCATGGGGGTGTCGCTCGGCAATGCATAGCAGTTGAACGAGATCGATGTATTGTCCTGCGACCTCGAGTAGCTTCCGCCTCCGCACCACGGGCTCTGTCCGTCGCCCGCAAACAATCCAAAGTCCGCGGTCGCGCTGTTTTGGTTGATGGTATACGGATTGACTGAACGGTTGAATGTAGCCGTCACCGGGGCGCGCAGTCCCACGTTGGTCGCATTGTTGCTCGGCGTAAACGCCACCACCTGGAACGGCGCTGTAGGCGCACTGGCAGTGCTGCCCGTAGTAAAGTTCGTAAGCTGCGTGTAGCAGTTGCCGGCACCGTCGCCAGCCGTGTCCATCGGTCCACCGCATGCGCCCACCCAGATATTGGTGTTCGTCGGGAACGGGCTGTCGGGAGTGAAGATCACCTGGCTTCCCGTGACCTGGTAGGTGCCTCCTATCTCCTGATTGCTGTTCCAGCCAATCATGATCGGGAGTGTCGTCGCGTTTACCGTAGCCGGATCGATCGTGTTGTTGAAGTTGAGAGTGATTGTCGAATTGGTGGCTACACCGGTGGCGTTGTTCGCCGGAACGGCGCTAGTCAAAGTCAGGCCGCCGGTAAAGCTGGCGCCGCAGGTCTGGATGCTTGCGTCCAGGCGCAAGCCCTCGATGTAGTTGTCGGTCGAACCCCATCCGAGTGACAGCACGTTCTGGCCGGTCTTCAAATACGTAGTAACCGGAATATTCAAGCCGTAGGACGTGGTGTTGTTATTGATATTGGACATGATGGCCGTTCCATTGATCGCCAGCAAGCCGTTATCGTCGATTGACATGGTTCCCACCAGGCATTGGTTGGCGGGCACGCTGCCGGAAATGTTGAAGGTCGTGTAGTACAAGCCAAATGTATTGCCGCTCGTGCTGTTGGGATTAATCGCAATCCAATCCGCGCCCGGCCCATTCGCCACCCATGCGGAGTACCAGTCGGCATCGCCTGGCCCAACAGTCTGAAGCGGCAGCGCCGTACCCGTCGTGCATCCCGCACCGCTTGAGGGACAACCAAACGTCGTCTCAGTTGGCGTACTCGATTGCGGGATGTATACCCAGTGAGCATCGTTCGTATTGTTGGCTGTAATCAGCTGGCCGGCTGCATTCAGCCCTGTCGAAACGTTGATCGGCGCAATGGACGTAGCCGTGGTGAACGTACTGGTGAACGCCACACCCGCATTTCCAACCATGTCTGTATAGCCGCTCACATGCACCGTGAAGACCGTGCCGGGCGCGAGATCCGCTAGCGGAACAAAGGTGAATGTCACCAGGTCGCTGGCTAACGTTGCTGTGCCCTCAATCGCTGAGCCTCCCGCCGGCGTCACCGTGATCGCGCTTGACACCGACTCCGGATTGATCGGAGTGCCGAAGTGCACAGTCACTTGCGCATTCAATGGCACTGACGTCGCGCTGTTGGCCGGCGACACCGAGGCCACTGTCGGAGCAGTCGTATCGGTGCCCGCGCCGGTGGTAAAGACGCCGTCGTTCCCGTTCAAAGTGTTCCCGTCCATGTCGTAGCTCCCGCCGCTCATGTGCAGGTCATAGTATGTGTCGGGAAGCAGCGGATAGGTCGGCGTGAAGGTTGCACTCAGGCTGTTGGCGGCAATCGTAATCGTGCCGCCAATGTACTTGCCGCTGTCGTTGTTGTAGAGCAGCAGCGTGCCTGCATTGATGTCGATCGGGTTGACTGGCTTGGAGAAAAGAATCCGCGGCGCAAAGTTGGTGCCCAGGTTGCCCTGGCCGCTGTTAAAGTCGTAGCTCGTATAGTTCTGTGTCGTATCCGCCGCGCTGCCGGTGGTAAAGCTGAACGATCCCGGAGTAACCGCGTTCCCGGCAGTGTCCGCCAAAGGCGCGCCGTAGCTCACCTTATAGGTGGTGTTCGCCGTATACGGATTGGTCGGCGTGAACGAAAGAATTGTGCCCGGTCCCCAGTAAGGATTGCCATAGGCATAGCTGTTCCAGCTCCATGTTCCAGCCACCGGTGTGCCGCCCGTGCTCACCACGAGCCCGGTCTGCGTGGATTGATTCATATCCGCGCTGAACTCCAGCTGCACAGTCACATTGGTTCCCACTCTGGTTGTATTCGCCGGCGGATTGACCGCAACCACGGTGGACGGCTTGGTGGTTGCACTGTCAACGGTATAGAACGACACGTAGCCGTACTGCGCAAATGTGTTGCCCGTTGCATCCTGAATGCCGTTTGTCAGCAGCATGTAATACTGCGAGTTCACGGCCAGCAGGCTGCTCGGTGTAAAGGTCGCTACCCTGCCTGTCGCGTCCACAGTCACAGTGCCCGGCACCGTGATGTAGCCCGAGTTGGGGTTGCTCACCAGCCACATCTCAAACGTGCTGGTATTGATCGTGGTCCGATTCATTGGTGAGCTGAACACCACGGTGAAGCTGCTGTTGATCGGCACGTTATCTGAATTGTTCGGGCCGGGGCTCACCGAAACCAGCGTCGGCGCAGGTATGGTGGCC
>Ga0116135_1000980_pt1 | contig 15224 bp, 11 predicted proteins | sample June2015DPH_20_1_FD_89738 | JGI IMG/M metagenome (GOLD analysis project Ga0116135, IMG submission 89738) | Peatland microbial communities from SPRUCE experiment site at the Marcell Experimental Forest, Minnesota, USA - June2015DPH_20_10 | ecosystem: Environmental > Terrestrial > Soil > Wetlands... | reverse complement strand
GCGGGCGCAACGATTGGGTTGCACGGATATCGTCATGTCTGCATCAGTCAGGGCAAGAGTCTGGTGCAGCTCCATTCGAATTCAGAATTTGCCGGAGTGGCAGAAGAGATGCAGCGCACTTGGATTCATGCGGGTCTCGAAATACTGCGCAGCTATGGTCTCAATCCCGGGATATTTGTTGCACCGCGGCACGGCTTGGATCATTCCACGCTGCGGGCCTTGCGCTCAGAGGAAATTGGTCTCATCTCTGATGGCTTCGCGCGAAGACCCTTCACACGCGGCGGCATGATGTGGATTCCGCAGCAGCTTTGGGCCCCGGTTGAAAAGAAGCATGGCCTCTGGACCATCTGCATGCATAGCAATACGGCGACCCAAGTGCAGGTGGATGATCTGCGCAGTTTCTTAGAACGCCACGCCGGACAATTCACTTCTGTCGGCAGAGTGCTCGCCGAGTCGAATCCTGCGAAGCTTGATTGGAGGGAGCGTCTCGACGGTGCGCTGATGTCGGGCCGCATTCAGTTGTTACGATTCAAACGGCAACTGGATAGCTCCATTTCGAATCGGGGCACATAGAACCTTCTAGAGTTTCTGCGCGCAGCGGTGTGGGCTTCGATTGCGTTGGAGCAGATCGGCGTAGAGGGCCTCCCAGCGGTTCAAAGTCGACTCCAGGCTGAAGGACTCGATCACACGCAAACGTGCACGCTCGCCCATTGCCCGGCGATCGTTGCGTGAAGCGTTCATCAGGCGAGCCATGCATTCTGCGAGCGCACTTGTGTCGCCCAGTGGTACGAGCCAGCCCGACTCGCCGTGGGCAATCGCCTCGCGGGTGCCGGGCACGTCGGTTGCAACGGCAGGCAGGGCGCAGGACGCGGCCTCAAGCAGTGCGACGGGCAGACCTTCCCAGCGCGAGGTTAGCACGAACCCATCCGCAGCCTGCATCCAGCGCTTCACGTTTACTTCGAAGCCGAGAAAGTGTACGCGCGACTCAAGGCCAAGCTCACGTGAAAGCCTGCGCAGTTGTTCTTCAAGCGGGCCGCTTCCGGCGATGACGAGTTGTGTGTTGCACGGGAGTTGAGACATGGCCGCAAGCGTCGCTGGATAGTCTTTGACCGCATCCAGCCGGCCTGCTGCGATCCAAAGGAACTCGTCTCCGATCATCAACTCGCGGCGGACCGCTCCGCGCATGGCCGCATAGGGCTGCCACTGGTTCACGTCGACTCCGTTCGGAATCACTGTGATATTCGGCGCAATCTTGGCAGCCAGGTGCGCAGCGGCAACAGCGTGGCTGACGGCGGTCACCTCATCCGCAAGCCATCCACTGAAGCGATAGCCCAAGCGCCGTCCAAACGTCCCGGTCGAAGAGCTGTGCAACGTGTCTACCACCACGCGTATGGGAGCCGCCAATCGCGACCAGCGCACCATCCAGGCGGCGTGAGGGAGGTGAGCGTGGACGACGCCTGGTTTCTCCTGTTTCAGCCAGCGATGAAAGCGTGCCCATCCGCGCGGATCGGTGAGACCCTTGCGCATATTGAGACTTGTGAACGCGACTCCCGCCGCCGTGAGCTCAGCCGCGGCATCGCCTCCAGTTCCTGTCAGCACTACTACGCTTACCTGCCAGCCGTGCCTGCAGAGACCCTTCGCCAGCAGGATCGTCTGCCGCTCTGCACCGCCGATGCGGTCAAGGCCAGGGATGACAAGAGCAACGTGATTCAACGGATGCGCTCTTTGCGAACCGAGTCAATCAGTCCCTCATAGGCTCGGATTGCGGGCTCGATCCTGAATTGCTCGACAAATGCGTGTTCAAAACGCTGGTTTGGACGCAATTCCTCCAGCGCCGATTGCAGGGTTGCGGAGAGCGCATCGGCGGTGATCTGCTTCGCCAGCCATGTGCCGCACTGATGCTCGAGCAGGTCGCTGACGCCGCCGGAAGAAGGCACAGCAACAATGGGAAGTCCGCATGCGGCCGCTTCCAGCAGCGCATTGGGAAGACCTTCGTGCCGTGATGAGAGAACAAACGCCGAAGCGCCGGGAAAGAATATCTCTGGCCGGTCAACATTGCCGGCGAAACGCACAGCTGCGGTCAGTCCCAGAGCCTCGCTCTGCGCTTTAAGAGCTGTATGCTGCGGGCCCGCGCCGGCAATCACCAGGTCGGTCTGGGGGAAACGCAGACGCACTATCGACAGCGCCTTCAGGAGCAGATCAAAGCCCTTTTCGCGGGAGAGCCTGCCAACCGCCAGCAGATGCGGGCCTGGACCGGACCAGTGCGTGCGAGCCTTTGGGATCGCCCCCCTGAGGCGCTCTACATCGACAGGGTTGGAGAGTACGGCGACGTGTCTTTCTGACATATCGAGCTCATTCATCAAATCCATAGCCATCGCATGAGTTTGGCAGATTACCCGGTCTGCACGGGGATAACAGGTGCGATACAACCAACGAGTGCCTGTGGGAAGATCACCGGAGGCCAGCGCACTGGAGATGGTTGCGTTCTGGCGCGCCAGCACGCAGGTGGCTCGGGGCAGGAAGGGGCGCAGGATGAGCACCAGAAAGTTCAGGTGGGCCATTCCGGAGAGAATCACATCGGGTCGAAGATGCAGGATGAGCCACAGGAGAGGAATCGTTGCAGTACGGACTCTGGACGCTCCAAGCGCGTGAACGCTGACCCATGGAGGGAATGCATCCGCGCCAAGGGCGGGCCGCGTGACCAGTCCCAGGTGCAGATCATACCTTTCGTATGATAGGTTTTGGGCTAGGAGGGCCGTAACATGCTCCGCGCCGCCACCTCCGAGGTGCGGAATGAGGAGGAGAACTTTGAGGCGCTGAGGCATGAAGTTTTCCACAAGCGAATGAGTATAGGGCAAAAAGTGGATCACATCATGTCGTCGCCGTCACATTCTCTTGCTGTTCAAGACTGATACAGTCTCGGTTGCTTCCAATAGGAATCCGTCGAGCGGCTTTAGAAGATTCCGTTTTGAGCAAGATTAGGGCCGTTTGCCCTGTTGAATTGCTTTTGCTTTGGTCCTGCTCTAACCATGACCAGGCTTCACCCCAGCGTTGCTGTCAATTTCCAAGCAAGGAAGTTGCGGGGAGACCAATCAGGGTCATGCGGTTATTTCACACTTCTTTATGGGGTCCAGAGCCGAACTCTTGCTCATCTTCCTCCACGCCACACATCGTTGTGGGCATCACCGATTCACAGACATGCAGGAATCTGACCGGCCGCCTGCGCGCTATGCGCGAGGCGGGTTTTCGTGTGACGCTGGTAGCGAGCCCCGGGGAATGGCTGGATGAAACGGCCGCGAGTGAAGGGGTCCAGTGCGTTGCTTTGCCCATGGAGCGCGGAATTGCGCCTGTTGCCGACTTGATTTCGCTGGTTCGGCTCTGGTCGCTCTTGCGGCGTCTCAGGCCGGATATGACCGAGTTCAGCACTCCCAAAGCGGGGCTTCTGGGAACAGTGGCGGCCATGCTTTGTGGTGTTCCCCGGCGCATCTACATGCTGCGCGGGTTCAGGTTTGAAACCTGCGTGGGGCTGAAGCGCGCAGTGTTGTTATTGGCCGAGAGGGTAGCGTCAGCGTGTGCACACGCGGTGTTGTGTACCAGTCCAAGCATGTACGCTCAAGCGCTTGCGCTGCATGTCGCGTCAGAAAGAAAGCTTCATTTCCTGGGCGACGGCAGCAGCAACGGAGTGGATGCAAAGCGATTCTCCCCGGGGTCGAATGAAATGAGAGAGAGCCTCGGCATTCCAGAAGGTGCTCCCGTCGTAGGCTTCGTGGGAAGACTCACGCGCGACAAGGGAGTGCTTGAGTTGCTTGACGCATTTGAGACGATCCTGAAGTCGTCGCCAAGCGCGCATTTGTTGCTTGTGGGCTGGTTTGACCGGGCAGACGACGCTTTGGGCGCCGACGTGTGCGCACGCATTCAAAACCATCCGCAGATTATCTTTACGGACTACGTGCAGGACACCGCGCCTTATTACCGGGTGATGGATGTCATGGTGTTGCCTTCAAAGCGTGAGGGGTTTCCCAACGCCGTGTTGGAGGCCGCTTCTACGGGGATATCAGTGATTACCACGCTCTCGACCGGTTCGCGCGACTCCGTGGTTCCGGAAGTGACGGGCTTGCTGATTCCGCCAGGCTACGCGGAGGCAATTGCCGAGGCGGTGCTGGCATTACTGCGCAATCCAGAGCGCAGACGGAGGATGGGCGTGGCAGCGCGTACCTGGATCCTGGAGCGTTTTCAGGACCGGCACGTTTTGGGCCTGACGCTGGATTATTACAAAAGCCTATTGGAGCCGGCGGCGGAGCTTCAGGAGTTCAGCCCGGTTACTGTGCTGGCGGGGGATCGGCAGTAGGCGCGGATGAGTCGGGCTGAGGCGGCGCCTGCAGCGTATGCGCGCCATTGTCCGCAGCATGGAGCACATCACCCGGCGCGATGCCAAGGACCAAGGTGGCGACGGCGGCAAACATCAGCGCAGCCGCTACCGCCAGGCCAACATGCAGATTGGCGATCTGACTCTGGCGCTCCTCATCCAGCGGCCGCTGCGCTGTGACCAGGGCCAGACGCAAATAGTAGGCAGCAGCCAGGCCGGAGTTGAGCAGGCCGATGATGGCCAGCCACACCGCGCCCCCGCCGACAGCCGCGGTGAACGAATAGAACTTGCCGAAGAATCCGCCGGTGAAGGGGATTCCAACCAGCGATACAAGAAAGAAGATGAGCAGGCTGCCAAGCAGCGGCGAGCGATAGAGCAGTCCTCGAAAATCCTGCACAAGGGGAAGCTTCTCTTCGTAGCCGCTCACTACCGATACTACGGCAAAAATGCCGACGTTCATGGAGGCATAAGCAGCGATGTAGAAACTGGCTGCCGCGATACCGCTGGTGCCAGCGCCGGCGAAGGCGGCGAGCAGGTAGCCGGCGTGGGCGATGGAGGAGTAGGCGAGCATGCGCTTCACGCTCTCCTGGCGTAGCGCGGCCAGGTTGCCTACGGTCATTGAGAGCACGGCAACGACCCACAGAAGCGGTGTCCACAGGGTGTGCAACGAGGGAAATATCTCGTAGACCACGCGTAGCAGCACGGCAAAGGCAGCGGCTTTGGGCGCGGTGGACAATAGCGCTACAACCGGAGATGGAGAGCCTTCGTAGACATCGGGCGTCCACACGTGGAACGGTGCGGCGGAGACTTTGAACAGGATGCCGACCAGCATCAGCGCCGCGCCGGCCAGAATGAAGGAATGGTTCTGCGCGGTCGGAGCAAAACGAGCGATCTCGTAAATCTGCGTGGTGCCGGTTGCGCCAAACGTGAGCGCTATTCCATAGAGGAGGAACGCGGTGGCGAAGGAGCCAAGCAGGAAGTATTTGATGGCGGCTTCCGGGCTGCGCGCGGTGTTCTTGCGATAGCCGGCAAGAACGTAAGTAGAGATGGAAGAGATTTCAAGAGCGATGAAGACGACGAGGAGTTCAACCGCGCCGGTCATCAGGCACATGCCGACTGCGCCGAAGACGATCAGAGCGTAATACTCGCCCTGGTGATGGCTGTCTTCAGGCAGGGTGTCAAGCGAGAGAAGCAGCGCCACCAGAACGATGCCGCAGATGAGCACGTGAAAGAAGATGGTGAAGGCGCTGGTTTCGACGGTATTGTAGAAGCCCGTCCCCTGAGGCAACGAAAGCTGCCAGACGCTGGCCCATATCGCGATTGTGGTTCCAATCGCGGCCACCCAGCCCAGGGAGCGGCGTGGCAATCCCGGCGGCAAGGACGCGTCGATCAGCATGATTATTGCGCCGGTGAGCGTGAGGACGACCTCGGGAAGGATGCGGAAGATATCGGGAACGGAATTCACCGCAGGCCCTCCATTTCAGGCGTGCTCGGAGTCTTGACCAAATCACTGAATTGCACATGGTGAGGGTGCGGGCGCACGCCTTGTTCGATGGTGGGAAACCACAGCGACGGAGCCACGCCCATGACCAGCATCAGCACAGCCAGCGGCCACAGAACGATGAGTTCGCTGAAGTGCAGATCGTTGGCCGGCTTCGAGGTGACGAGTGCGCTCTCGGTTCCGTAAAAGATGCGCTGGATCAGCCACAGCATGTAGGCGGCGCCGAGAATCACGCCCAGTGCGGCGGCAACCGTCCAACTGCGACTTACGCCGGCAAAGGTGCTGGAGAGGACCAGGAATTCGCCGACAAAATTATTCAACATTGGCAGGCCGATCATGGCGAGAGAGGTGATCACAAACAGCGTTGCGGTGCGCGGGAGCCTGGCCGCAAGTCCGCCATATAGGCCGATCTCGCTGGTCGAGTAGCGATCGTAGAGATAGCCCAGGAGCACGAACATCGCGCCGTCGATGACGCCGTGATTGAGGATCTGGTAGACCGCTCCGGCCGAGCCTGTGAGCGTAAATCCGTAGATGCCGAGAACGATCAGGCTCAGGTGACCGAGCGAGGCGAAGGCGAGCAGGCGCCAAAAGTCTTTCTGGACCAGGGCCAGGCATGCGCCGTAGAGGATACCGATGACCGCGAGGGCAATCAGATATGGAGCCAGCTCCTTTGCCTGCGCGGGAAAGAGGCCGATGTGGAAGCGAAGCATGGAGTAGAGGCCCAGCTTGCCGGCGATAACCATTGCGAGAGCGACGGGCGCCTCGCTGTAGCTGTCGGCCAGCCAGCCGTGAAGCGGGAAGACGGGAACCTTGACGGCGAATGCGAAGAGAAACGCAAATGCTGCCCAGCAGAGCGGTCCGGCGGGGATGCTGCCGTTGGCAATGAGTACTTGCATCGTGGAGAAGTCGAACGTGTTGGTCTTTGCATAGAGCCACAGGATTGCTACCAGCAGCGGAGCCGAGGGGATGAAGGTGAACAGGAAAAACTTCATCGCGGCCTTCGGTCCATCTTTGCGCCCATACATGGCGATGAGGATGGCCATGGGAACGAGCGACAGTTCCCAGAAGCCGTAGTAGAGCATCAGGTCCAGCGAGACGAAGACGCCGAACATGGCTGTCTGCTGCACCAGGAAAAGCGCAAAGTAGACCTTGCGACGCTCCTTGATTGCGTTCCAGCTGGCGATGACGCCTATGGGCGCGAGCAGTCCGGTGAGGACCACGAGCCAGAGGCTCAGGCCGTCGACGCCGAGGTGGTAGTAGATTCCGTCACCGGTGCCGCCAAGGGATATCCAGGGCTGAAGAGTCTTGACGACAAACTGGAAGCCGCCCTGGCCGAGGTCATAGTGAGCGGGAAGATGCAGCGCCAGACCAAAGGTCACCAGCGAAGTGATCAGCGCGATCCAGTTGGGCAGCTTGGCACGATCTGGGACGAGCGCAACCAATAGCGCGCCGGCCAAAGGTACGAGGAGAAGCAGCGTGAGAATCGAATTGTCGATCGTGCTCATCATTCTCAGTGCCCCATCATTCCGAGATGAATCCCAAAGTTAGCCAGCACCGCGGGCCATTGCACCACCAGGAACAGCAGCACGGCTGCCGCTCCCGCAGCGAGCCACGCGGCGTAGGAGCGAATGTTGCCGGATTGCCAGCGCTGCAATATCGCTCCGGAAAATGTTGCGATGGCGCCCAGGAGCCAGGCAGCGCCGCCGAGGATGGCCCTGTCGACCACCCAGCCGAGCACGTAGGTGGAGAAGGCCAGCAGCGGCTTGACGACCGTGGCGCCGTAAAACTCGTCGACGTAGTACTTGTTGGTGAGAACTTTGTAGCCCGATGGGAGCGCTGCAGCTAGTTCCGCAGGCTGCTTGGGCTTCTGCTTGTAGAAGAGGTGCGCGACAAACCACCCGATGAAAGCGACGAGGACGGCGACACCGCTGAGCGCGAAGTCGAGCGATTTTCCACCTGGCGCGGTAGCCGGGTCGATTGTCGAGCCGGTCACAGAAGAGAGGAAGCTGCCGAAGCGATCTATGCCGATCCAACCGCCGCAGATGGAGAGCGCAGCCAGAATGACCAACGGGCCGAGCATCGACCAGGGGCTCTCATGCGGGTGAAAGTGGGGATCGCGGTTTTCACCCATGAAAGTGAGGTACCAGAGGCGGAACATGTAGAAGGCGGTGAGCGCTGCGGTAACCAGTCCCACGAAGTAAAGAGCTTTGCCGAGCGAGCCCTGCTGGAATGCCGAGTAGAGGATAGCGTCTTTTGAGAAGAAGCCGGCAAATGGGAAGAAACCACTGATCGCCAAGACGGCTGCGGTCATGCTCCAGAACGTGACCGGCATCTTCTTGCGCAGGCCGCCCATTTTGCGCATATCCTGCTCGCCGCCAAGGCCGTGAATCACCGAGCCGGCCGCGAGGAAGAGCAGCGCTTTGAAAAAGGCGTGGGTCATCAGGTGGAAGATCGCCGCCGAATAAGCTGCAACGCCGCAGCCCAGGAACATGTAGCCGAGTTGCGAGATGGTGGAGTACGCCAGTACGCGCTTGATGTCGTTCTGCACGAGGGCGATGGTGGCTGCAAAAAACGCAGTAGCCGCGCCGACGATGGCCACTACCGAGAGCGCGAAAGGCGAATGATCGAAGAGAACATGGGTGCGCGCGATCATGTAGACGCCGGCGGTGACCATGGTGGCCGCGTGGATCAGTGCGGAGACCGGCGTGGGGCCTTCCATTGCGTCGGGCAGCCAGATGTAGAGCGGAAGCTGCGCGGACTTACCGGTTGCGCCAAGAAGCAGGCAAAGAGCAGTTACGGTGAGCACGCCGCCGGTCCAGCCGGGATTCTGCGTGAGCTTCGCGGCAATGTCCGTGAAGGTGAGAGTGCCGAAGTTGGCCAGCAGCAGAAACATGCCGATGAGGAAGCCGAAGTCGCCGATGCGGTTGACGACGAAGGCCTTCTTGCCGGCGTCGGCCGCGGACTTCTTCTGGAACCAGAAGCCGACCAGCAGGTACGACGCGAGACCGACACCTTCCCACCCAACAAACATGAGCAGGGCATTGTCGGCCAGCACCAGTGTGGTCATGAAAAAGAGGAAGAGATTCAGGTACGAAAAATAGCGCGCGTAGCCCTCGTCTTCCTTCATGTAGCCGACGGAGTAGATGTGGATGAGGAAGCCGACGCCGGTGACGACGAGCAGCATGACCATCGAAAGTTGGTCAAGGACGAAGCTGAAGTCGATATGGAGAGCGCCGACGTTGAGCCAACCGAACGGACAGGTCTCGATGTAAGGAGACGGATCGCCGAATCCAGGATTCACATGAACATAGTTCAGAAAGCCTGCATTTAAAACCACGCCGAATGCCGCCAGCGGCGCAAGCAGTGCAACGGTGGTCACGAGCGGCTTTGGCAAATGCCTGCCAAGCAGCCCATTGATCAGGAATCCCGCGAAGGGCAAGAGCGGAATCAGCCAGAGATGAAGAGATCCATTCATAGGGCTGGTCATAGTTTCATCAGGTCGATACGGTCGACGGCCAGGGTTGCACGGGTGCGGAAGACGGCAATGATGATGGCCAGGCCCACGGCAGCTTCGGCCGCGGCCACCATCATCACAAAGAAGACAAAGATCTGGCCCTTCACTGCGTGCCACTGGTGGGCGAAGGTGACAAAGGAGAGATTCACGGCGTTGAGCATGAGCTCAATGGACATGAAGACGGTGATGAGATTGCGCTTGACGAGAAAGCCGAGCACGCCGAGCGAAAAGAGGATCGCGCTCAACAGCAGATACCAGGACAGCGGAACTTCGTTTGTCAGCAGGGAATTCATTTGCCGGCCGCCCTTTCTGCGGAGCCGCTGGCCGGCTCTCCATCGCCGTGACGGGCCAGCGCAACGGCGCCGAGGATTGCGATGAGGATCAGAACCGAGGTGACTTCAAAAGGCAGCAACAACTCGGTGAAGAGCACTGTGCTCAGGGTTTCAATGTTGGAGGCGCCGTTTTTTGCGAGGAGTCCGTCGCCCAGCCTGGCCCCTCCCAGGCCCTGCGCCTTCAAGATCACGGTGGAGATGGTCGCGAGAATGGCGACCACGGCTGGAAACCCGACAACGCGCCAGCTGCGGCTGCCCAGTGTGCGCTCTTCGCGTCCGGCGTTGAGCAGCATGACCACAAAAGTGAACAGCACCATGATGGCACCGGCATACACGATCACCTGCGCAGCGGCCAGGAACTCCGCGCCCAGCAGCAGGTAAAGCACCGCCAGTGAGGTCATCACCACAATCAGCGACAGAGCGCTGTTGATGGGATGGCTCTGGAGCAGGAGGTTGATGGCCCCAGCCAGGCAAAATCCGGCAAATACGACAAACAGGATCAGGTGCATTGTTCCCTAACGTGCGGTCTGCGGCCAGCGAAAATGTGCCGGCCGGTTGAGGGAAAGGAGTTGAGAGCATACCGCTCCGGCTCCAGAAAACCCTTCCCGATTGTAAACGAGCGCGTTCAAATTTCTGTGTTCACGCGCACTCATCGATACGCAAGCCAGAGGCTTGTTCCCACGATGTTGAGAATGGCCAGCGGCATCAGCACGCGCCATCCGAAGTTCATCAACTGGTCATAGCGGAAGCGAGGCAGCGTGCCGCGCACCCAGACAAAGAGAAACAGAAAACTGAATACCTTGAGCACGAACCAGAAGATCGACAGAAACGCATTTACAAACTGGTTTTCAAAGGGTCCAAGCAGGTTGCCGAAGGGACTGGTCCAGCCGCCGAGAAAGAGCAGCGTGGCCACGCAGCCGACGGTGATCATGTTGGCGTACTCGGCCATGAAGAACATGGCGAACTTCATGGAGCTGTACTCGGTGTGATAGCCGGCGGTCAGCTCGCTTTCCGCTTCAGGAAGATCGAAAGGCGAGCGATTTGTTTCTGCATAAGCCGCCATCAGGTAGATGAAGAATGCGAAGAACTGGCATCCGCCGAAGATGTTCCAGGATGGCAGACCGTGCCGTGCTTGGCTTTCGACAATTACTCGCAGATTCAACGATCCGGCGCGCATCACTACTCCGACCAGCGAAAGGCCAAGCGCAAGCTCATAACTGATGAGCTGAGCCGAAGAGCGCAGCGAACCGAGGAGCGAGTACTTGTTGTTCGAAGACCAGCCGGCCAGCGCGATGCCGTAGACACCAATGGAGGTAATACCAAGAATGACGAGCAGGCCGATGTTGACGTCGGCAAGCTGAAAGAAGCGCATTCCCTTCGTACCGATGCTGGGGTCGCCGAAGGGTACAACTCCAATGGAGATGAGCGCGCAACCGAGCGCGATGACAGGCGCGATCAGATAGAGAGGACGATAAACGCCGGTGGGAATCAGGTCTTCCTTGATGAACAACTTGGCGCCATCCACGAGCGGTTGCAACATTCCGAATGGGCCCACGCGGCTGGGTCCCCAGCGGTTCTGAATGCGCCCCACCAGCTTGCGTTCCAGCAGCACGGTGTAGGCGACGCCCATCAGCATCACCACCGTCACCACTGCCACCTTCAGCAGGCTCCACAGGAAAAACGCGAGAATCGTCACTTGCCATCTCCTGAGCGAAGCGCGGCGGAGTCGAAAGACCCGCAGTTACTGTCGCTCATCTAGGTAAAACAGCCTTGCAAAACTGCTAATCCGCAGCGGATTCTGCGAGTTCGTGCGCCTGGTGCCGTTCGAGTTCGTTGAGTGCGGGGCTGTAACGGCCCAGCGTTGCGGAGGTAAAGAGTGTGTCGTGCGCAGGCGTGATGGTGTCCCCTCCAGCCGCGGCCAAAGCCGAAACCGGAACGAAGCCGGGTGCCATGCCGGGTTCTGTGCGCACATCGTTGCCGCCAAAGAGATTGGTTCTGTCGAGTGTATAGCCGGGTACTAGTCGCTCGATCTCGTCCAGCAGGGCAAGAGGATCGAAAGGACTCATCTTCGGCTCAAGATCGTGGGCTGCGAGCCAGACGGCGTGACGGTCTGCCTCGCCGGAATGCGCTCCGCGCGACTGGCCCAGGTCGGCGGTGACACTGCCTTTGCCGAAGGGGACCAGCGTCTTTACGTCAACGCCCATACCGCCGGCAAGACGAACGAGGATCTCGAAATCGGGTTTGACACCGGCGCGATCGGAGGCCTTCTTCACGAGTTGCACATCGCCAAAAGTGTTGGTGACTGTGCCGGATTTCTCATAAAGACTTGCTGCTGGAAAGACTACATCGGCCAGCGCAGCGGTCTCAGTAAGAAAGATGTCCTGCACGACGACGAAGGTGTTCTCTAACGTGGCAGGATTGAGGCCCAGACTCTGCACGGGATTTGAGCCGACGACGAGCAATGCGCCGAGCTCGCCTTTTCCTGCTGCTTCAAACATCTTCGGCAGAGTCTTGCCGGGGGCACTGGGCAGGGCCGGGTATTCAGCGAATGCGCCGGGAGCGGTGACCGGAACGTAGCCTGGCAGCAGGTCAGGGAAGAGGCCCATATCGGCAGCGCCGCGCGAGTTGGCGTGATCGCCGAGATACGCGAAGCGAACATTGGCGCGTTTCAGGCCCCATGCGACGAGAGGGTTTATGGCCTTGCCGCGATACTCCGCTCCGAAGATTACGACCAGCGATTCTTCAGCCTGCACGGCCTTGGCGAAATCCGAATCGGCCGAGTCAAGCAGCGATGCGAGCTTGTCGTAAGATTCAAGTTTCAAAGTGGCCTTGGCCTGGCGCTCAAGCTTGATCTTTTTTGTGTTCGCGATGTAAAGCCGCGCGTGGTTCAGGCGGACGTTGGTGCGCAACTCCCAGGCCAGCAGCGGATGTTCTTCCGTGGGATCGCCGCCGATGAGCAGGATTGCGGGAGCCGCAGCGATGTCGCGCAGGCTTGCAGCCTTCTCCTTGTGCCCGGCGAGTGCATGAGCAAATGCCGCGTAGTCCGTAGTGCGTTCGTGGTCAATGTTGTTGGTCTGAAGAACCGTGCGCGCAAACTTCTGCAGCAGGTAGTTCTCTTCGTTGGTGGTTTGGTTGGAGCCGACTACGGCAATCGAAGAGCCTCCCTTCGCTTCAAGGGCTTTCTTGAATCCAGCGGCAGCGCTGCGCAGCGCAAGCTCCCATGTGGCTGGTTCCAGTTTGCCGGCGGCGTTGCGTACCAGCGGCTTTGAAAGACGGTCGGGGCTCTCGACGAAATCGAATCCGAAACGGCCTTTGGCGCAGAGAAAATCGTTGTTGATGCCGCTCTTGTCGCGATTGTCGGCGCGGATAATCTCCGAGCCGTCGTTTGATTGGCGCACGCCGAGGGTGACCTTGCAGCCGTCCGCGCAATGGGTGCACACAGTCGAGACGTGGTTCATCTCCCAGGGGCGCGTCTTGTAGCGATAGCTGCCGCTGGTGAGGGCGCCTACCGGGCAAACGTCAATACACATGCCACATTGTTCGCAGTCAAGCTGGCCGGTCTGGCCGTCGGCGGAAACGGAGTTGGGAGCAATCACGGAACTTGCGCCGCGGTTCTGCACGCCGAGCGCCCACACATCCATGCCCTCGCCGCACATGCGGATACAGCGGTAGCAGAGAATGCAGCGCGGACGATCGTAATAGACGGCAGGTGACCACTGCTGTTCGTCGCGATGATGCTTGGCCTCGGTGTAAAGGCTTTCTCCCGCACCGTACTTGAAGGTCATGTCCTGCAACTCGCACTCGCCGCCGGCGTCGCAGACCGGGCAGTCGAGCGGGTGATTGCCAAGCAGGAGTTCAATGGTTGCCTTGCGGGCCTGCGCAATCTCTGCGGATTCGGTAATGAAGACCTGTCCCTCCGCAACCGTGGTGGTGCAGGCGGTTTGCAGCTTGGGCACTTTCTCCTGGCGAACGACACACATGCGGCAGGCTGCCTGCAGGCTGAGGCCGGGGTAGTAACAAAACGCGGGAATCTCTATGCCCGCCTTGCGACAAGCGTCAATCAGCAGCGTCCCTGCGGGAGCCGTCAGCTTTTTTCCATCGACTGTGAAGGTTACGTCTGCCATTCGTCTCCAGCGCCCTTAAATCACGGCCAGTTCAACATGCTTTGCGAACGGGCAGGGCTTGCCGTTCAGGTGGTCTTCAAACTCTTTGCGGAACTTTTTCACGAAACCCAGCGTGGGCATGGCCGCCGCATCGCCCAGCGGACAAAACGTCCGGCCCATCATGTTCTCTGCCAGGTATTGGATATTGTCGATGTCCTTGGCTACGCCAAAGCCCGCATGGAAGCGCGTCAGCGACTTCTTCAGCCAGTCCGTTCCTTCGCGGCAGGGAATGCACCAGCCGCAGCTTTCATGCGCATAGAAGCTGATGGTGCGCAGCGCGAATTCAACAATGCAGGTCTGGTCGTCGATGACCACCACGCCGCCTGAGCCGAGCATCGAGCCCGCTTTGCCTACCTGGTCGAAGTCCATGCCCAGGTTCTCAATCTCTTCCGGCAACAATACCGGGGTTGACGATCCGCCAGGGACGACGGCTTTCAATTTGCGTCCACCGCGCACACCGCCGCCCACCTCGTAGATCATCTTTTTCAGGTTGTAACCCATCGGCAGCTCGTAGACGCCGGGCCGCTCCACATGGCCGCTCAGGCCAAAGAGGCGCGTACCCCCGTTGCGCTCCGAGCCAACAGCCGCGTAGGCCGCCGCGCCCATCTCAATCACGTGCGGCACGCTGGCGATGGTTTCTGCATTGTTGATGACCGTGGGCCCACCGTAGAGGCCAACGACGGCAGGGAAGGGAGGCTTGATGCGCGGAACACCGCGCTTGCCTTCGAGCGATTCCATCAACGCGGATTCTTCGCCCACTTCATAGGCGCCTGCGCCAGTCTGCGTGATGATTTCGAACTCAGTGTCGGAACCAAAGATGTTCTTGCCAAGAAAGCCCTTGGCATAGGCGTCGGCAACGGCTTTCTCCATGATTTCGAGAAGGTAGCGATACTCGCCTCGCAGATAGATGAAGCCGATCTTGGCGCCGATGGCGAGGCCGGCGATGATGGTGCCTTCAATGACGGCGTGGGGATCGTGGAGGAAGATCAGGTGATCCTTGCAGGTTCCAGGCTCGCTCTCGTCGCCGTTGACGAGCACATACTTTGGCTTGGTAATCTGCTTGGGCACGAACGACCACTTGAGCCCCGTCGGGAAGCCCGCGCCGCCGCGGCCACGCAGGTTCGAGGCCTTCATCTCGGTGATGATCCACTCCGGGCCCTGCGCCAGGCACTTCTTTGCGGCCTCATAGCCGCCGAGTTCAAGATAGCGATCGATGTTGGCCGCGCCCTTGCCGAAGCGGCTCGTGACGATCTTCACTTCATCGGGATGGGAGACTAGCCTAGGCATTCTTTCCCATCCCTTCTGCTTTTACCTTGCCACGATAGCCGGCAATTATGCCGGGCACGTG
>Ga0116135_1000979_pt1 | contig 15226 bp, 11 predicted proteins | sample June2015DPH_20_1_FD_89738 | JGI IMG/M metagenome (GOLD analysis project Ga0116135, IMG submission 89738) | Peatland microbial communities from SPRUCE experiment site at the Marcell Experimental Forest, Minnesota, USA - June2015DPH_20_10 | ecosystem: Environmental > Terrestrial > Soil > Wetlands... | reverse complement strand
GAGGCCGGACGCACACTGTCGAGTACGCGGCGCGTAGAGCCCGCGTCCACGCGCGGCACGTCGCCGCGTGCGGAAGCGCCCGCTGGGAGCGATGAGCCCTGGCGAGGAGGTCTGTGATGCATCCTGGAATGTTTGGTTGGTGGCATGGTCGCGGGTGTGGGTCTCATGGGTCGTGCGCTCCGCGCGAACCCGGCCACGACGGTCCGCACTGGGGCTGGCATGGCGGCCCTTTCGGCGGTGGCGACGGCTCCGGTGCCGGAAGTGACGAGTTTGGAGGCGGTGGCTTCGGCGTCAGGCGCCCGCTGCGCTTTCTCGCGTTCAAGCTGGGCCTCGACGAAGCGCAGGTGACCGGCCTCGCGGGAATTTTGGACGAGCTCAAGACCGAGCGTGCCCAAGCCGCGGTCGATCATCGCAGGACGACGTCGTCCTTCGCGGACGCCGTATCGGGCGACGCGTTCGACGAGGCGAAGGCGAAGGCCGCTGCCGACGAGCGCGTGAAGAGCACCGAGCGCGTGCAATCCGCCGTCGCCCGCGCGCTCGCGCGCATCCACGCGTTGCTCAAGCCCGATCAGCGCGCCAAGCTCGCCTATCTGCTGCGGACGGGCGCTCTGAGCATGTGATGGGCCGCCCCGGGAAGCCGCCTTCCCGGGGCTTCGTTCCCCGGTCGCGATCCGGGGCCTTCGTGGGTGTGTGCTACAGAGCGGCGCCACCGAACCGTGAAATTTGTCGACTCGTGCCAGGTCAAGGTCGTCGCTGGCAACGGGGGCAACGGCTGTGTCGCCTTTCGACGCGAGAAATACATACCGCACGGAGGGCCCGCGGGCGGCGACGGGGGAAAGGGCGGCGACGTCGTCTTCGTCGGCGATCCCGGCAAGGCGACGCTGCTCGACGTAGCGATGTCGCACCGGCTGGTCGCCGAGCGCGGCGAGCACGGCCGGGGCAAGGACCAGTACGGCAAGGCCGGCAAAGACCTCGTCGTGCGCGTTCCCATCGGAACCCAGGGCTTCGACGCCGAATCGAACGCCCTTCGGTTCGACGTCGTGGCCGCCGACGTGCCGGTCGTCGTGGTGCGCGGCGGCCGGGGCGGCCGCGGCAACATTCACTTCGCCACGTCGTTCGATCGAGCCCCCCGCCGCGCGGAGCCGGGCGGGGCGGGCGAAGAGATGACCCTGAGGCTTGAGCTCAAAGTCATGGCCGACGTTGGCTTATTGGGCTTTCCGAACGTCGGCAAGAGCACGTTCATCCGCGCCGTTTCGCGAGCTCGCCCGATCGTCGCGGACTACCCGTTCACGACGCTCGTTCCGCATCTGGGCGTCGTCGCCTTCGACGCCGACGCGAGCTTCGTCATCGCGGATATCCCCGGTCTCATCCCGGGCGCGGCGGAAGGGGCCGGCCTCGGCGCGCGCTTTCTCAAGCACGTCGAGCGAACCCGCGTGCTGCTGCACCTGATCACCGTGGACCCCGGCGAGGGGCGCGACCCCATTCGCGACTTCGACACGATCAATGCCGAGCTGGAGCGCTTCGATCCGGGTCTCGCGAAGCGGCCGCAGGTCGTCGCCATGAGCAAAGCCGACTTGCCGGACGTGCGCGAGCAGTGGGTCAAAGCCAAGCGCAAGCTGGCGCGCCGCGGCATCGACCTGAAACGGGTCTCGGCGGCGACGGGCGAGGGGGTGCGCGAAGTGCTCGAGGCCTTGTACGCTGTCGTCGGCAAGCGGTGAGCGACAAGACCGAGCCTCCGACCCCACGGCGTTTGCGAAGAGCGCGCGAGCGGGGCGACTCCGGCGCGAGTGCCTATGCCGGGCAGGCCGTCGCGTTCGTCGTCGCCGTCGCCATGGCCCCTTCCGTCGTTCGCTCGTTGGCCGCGTTTGCGACGACCGACCTACGCGCCGCCATCGCGCGCGCCGCATCGGTTCAAGGCGTCGTCGACCTCGAGGTCGATGCGGCGGGTCTCGGGTCCCGAATTTTATCGCTGTCGTTGCCGATGCTTGTCGCGGTCGGCGCCACGGCCGTCGTCGTGCAAGTCCTCCAGACCGGAGGCGTCGTCGCGACGAGCCGGATCGCGCCTCAGATCGGCCGCCTCGATCCGCTGGCGGGGGCTCGCGCCCTTGTGTCGGTGCCGCGCCTGTTCGCCGTCGCGCGATCGCTTGTGGCCTGCCTCGTCGTCGGATGGCTCACCGTCGACGCCGTGCGCAGCCATGTCGTCGACTGGGCCCGTGTTGCGGGTCGCCCGTCATGGATTCCGTTCGTGGTCTCGGATTCGGCCGGGGGATTGGCGCGACGGGCGGCGATGGTCGGGCTGCTTCTGGCCGTCGTCGACGTCGTCGTGACGAGACGCGCCTGGTGGCAACGGCTTCGGATGACCCCGAGCGAGGCACGCCGCGAGCAGCGGGACGCCGAGGGCGATCCCCAGGTGAAGGCCGCGCGTAAACGCGCCCACCAGGAGATGCTGGCCAAAGCGACGGTCGCAAGCGCGAGGCACGCCACCGTCGTCGTCGTCGCGGACCTGCCGCAGCTCGCTTGCGCGCTGCGCTACGATGTCGCCCGAGGCGACGAGGTGCCGGTCGTCCTGGCGACCGGGCAGGGGAACCTTGCCGAGCGCATCGCGCAAGTGGCCCGCGACGCGGGTGTGCCGGTCGTCCTCGAGGCGCCGCTCGCCGGGACGCTCGTCGAAATCGAGGCCGGCGACCCGATTCCCGAAAGCCTCTACGCCGCCGTCGCCCGGATCCTGAAGGATCTCGACGTGAGCGCCCAGACCGCCTGACCCGGCAGCCAGCGACGGTCGGTCATGGGGCGCCGCCGCCGAACGGCATGTGCTCGCGTGTCAGGTTGCGCACGGGGGCGCCAGCGGCAAGGACGTGGATGTCGTCTTCGATCCGCACCCCCCCGAGCGGAGCGAGCAACTCGACCGTCTTCCAGTTCACGATGCCGCCGTGCGCCGACCCGCGCAGCGGATCGAGCAACGCGCCGATGAAGTACACGCCCGGTTCAATCGTGAAGACCTGGCCCGGCGCGATGTCGGTCGTATTGCGCAGAAACTGGTTGTCGCTGCGGGGCCGACGAAGCGCGCAGCCCACGTCGTGGGTCTGCAACCCGAGCGAATGCCCCAGTCCGTGGGGCAAGAAGGCTCGCGTGACGCCGCGGCCGACCGCCTCGTCCGCCGATCCGACGACAAGGCCGATGTCGCACAGAATCGTCGCCAACCGCACGTGCGCTTCGTCGTGCAATCGCTCATAGGGCAGTCCCACTTGGACCGCGTCGCACAGCGCGCGCTGCATGGCATCGACGGCTTTCACGAGCTCGGCAAAAAGCTCAGCGGCGGACCCGCGGCCCTTGATCCACGTCCGCGTCACGTCGGCGCCGTACCCTCGGCAGCTTGCGCCCGCGTCCACGAGCAGCGACTCGGCGTCGCGTCGGATCGGGCTGCGCGCGTACGCGACGTGGTGCAACGTCGCCGCGTGGGGTCCCATCGCCACGATGTTCTTGTAGGGTGTTTCCGGGTCGTCTTGCGCCGTGGCCCGCAAATACGAAAGATGCAAGTCGAGCTCCGAAGCGTCGGAGGTGCCGAAGGCGTGGCGCAGCGCCTCGTGTCCCGCCTGGGCGCGCCGGTTGGCCTCCGAGAGGCAGGCCACCTCGTACGGCGTCTTGACCACCCGCAACGCATCGAGGGCTCCTACGAGCGGCGCCGGGCAGACGGCGTCGCCGCCAATCCCCCAGATCGTCGCGCGCGCCGCTGGGTCGCCGATGAAGGCGACGCGCCCGGCCGGAACATGCCGGGCCATCTGCTCGAGGGACGCGACGTGGAGGGTGTCCATGACGTCGAGGAACGCCTCGGTCTCCGGCCGGGCCGATTGTTCCCAAAAGCTGGCCGCCGCGAGCCGCAAAAGTGTCGGCCTGGCTCCGGCCCGCACGACGAGTGCGAGGTCGGGCTCGGTCAGCGGAAGCCAATGATGCCAGTGCGGGACGGCCCGGAGCGGCCAAACCTGGTCGTCGAACGCGCTTCGGGGCACGAGGGCACCCGAGTGGATCACCACCGCATCCCACCCCTGTGTCTCGAGCACGTCGGCGTACCGGCGTCCAAGGTCGTCTACGTGATCGACGTACATGCGGTCGAGCGTCCGCGCATCCACGGAAGGCATTGTAACGGATGGGAGCCGCTTCGCGTCGCCGACGGTTTGGATCGCGTTTACAGGGCGCGATAACCCTGCTAAAGGTCCCGCGCTCGTTCGTCCGGTGAGTTCGGGACGTCACGAGACGAGGCGTGCTGAAGCGTCTGCGCCATGCAGGCGGCCAACCACTCGGAATCGCGGGCGTAGCCGTTCACGGGGAAACGCTGCCCATACGAAAACTCGAGGGTTCGCATGAAGTCCATCTCGTCACAGAGCGCGCGGAGAGCCCGTTATATACGGCCTATTCTTGCGTCCGCGACGCTCCTGTTCTTGTTGCTCCTCGGCGTCTCGGCATTTGCCCAGCGTCTGGCGGCGGGCACCGTGCCCGCCGTCGCTCACCACGGGGGCGGCGAGGACTCGCTCGTCGTGCCCGCCCAGATGGACACGCTGGAGTTCTTCGGTCTGCCCGCGAGCCACCTGCTCATGCTCGGGTTGATCGTCTCCGCGCTCGGGGTGGTCTTCGGCATGGTCATCTTCTTTCAGCTGAAGAACGCGCCCGTGCACAAGGCGATGCTCGAAGTGAGCGAGCTCATTTACGAGACCTGCAAGACGTACTTGATTACGCAGGCGAAATTTCTCGGCCTGTTGTGGCTTTTCATCGGCGCCGTCATCGTCGTGTATTACGCCGTCCTGAAGGGCGAGGCGCCCGGCGTCGTTCTCCTCATCCTGCTTTTCAGCATCATCGGAATCGCCGGCAGCGCCACCGTCGCGCTCTTCGGCATCCGCGTGAACACGTTCGCCAACTCGCGGACGGCGTTCGCCAGCCTGCGGGGCAAGCCGTACCCCGTGTACGCCATCCCGCTCAAGGCGGGCATGAGCATCGGTATGCTGCTCATCAGCATCGAGCTCGCGTTCATGCTCGCCATCTTGACGATGGTGCCGCACGAGTACGCCGGCAAATGCTTCATCGGCTTCGCCATCGGTGAGTCGCTCGGCGCCGCCGCGCTGCGCGTGGCGGGCGGAATCTTCACGAAGATCGCCGACATCGGCTCGGACTTGATGAAAATCGTCTTCAAAATCAAAGAAGACGACGCGAGAAACCCCGGCGTCATCGCCGATTGCACGGGCGACAACGCCGGCGACTCGGTGGGCCCGAGCGCCGACGGCTTCGAGACCTACGGCGTCACGGGCGTCGCCCTCATCGTGTTCATCTTGCTTGCGGTAGGGAGTCCCGTCGTCCAGGTGCAGCTTCTGACCTGGATCTTCGTCATGCGGATCCTCATGATCATCTCGAGCGCCATCAGCTACTTCGTCAACGAGGCGATCACGAAGGCGCGCTACGGCGACGCCGACAGGATGAACTTCGAGGCGCCGCTGACGCAGCTCGTGTGGATCACCTCCATCGTGTCGGTGCTCTTCACGTTTGCCGCCTCGTATGCGCTCATCCCCATGCTGAGCGGCGACGACAGCCAGTGGTGGAAGCTCTCGGTCATCATCACGTGCGGCACGCTCGCCGGCGCCATCATCCCGGAGCTCATCAAGGTCTTCACTTCGACCGAGAGCGCTCACGTCCGCGAGATCGTGACGTCCTCGCGCGAAGGCGGCGCTTCGCTCAACATCTTGTCCGGACTGACCGCCGGCAACTTCAGCGCGTTCTGGATGGGCATCGTCCTTCTGGTGTTGATGGGCGTCGCGTACCTGGTCAGCCAGCTCGGCCTCGGCGCGACGATGACCATCGGCGGCACCGACGTCTCGCCCGTGTTCGCCTTCGGTCTGGTCGCCTTCGGCTTCCTCGGAATGGGGCCCGTGACGCTGGCGGTCGATTCCTACGGTCCGGTGACCGACAACGCTCAGAGCATCTACGAGCTGTCGGTCATCGAGAGCGTGCCGAACGTGAGAGAGGACATCAAGAAGGAGTTCGGCTTCGACGTCAACTTCGAGCGCGCCAAGCATTTGCTCGAAGAGAACGACGGTGCCGGCAACACGTTCAAGGCGACGGCCAAACCGGTTCTCATCGGCACGGCGGTCGTCGGCGCGACCACGATGATCTTCGCCATCATCGTCCTGCTCACCGACGGGCTGACGAGCGCCGAGAAGATCCAGAAGCTGTCACTCTTGTATCCGCCGTTTTTGCTCGGCCTGATTGCCGGCGGGTCGGTCATCTACTGGTTCACAGGTGCGAGCATCCAGGCGGTGACGACCGGCGCCTACCGCGCCGTCGAGTTCATCAAAGCGAACATCAAGCTCGAGGGAGTCGAGAAAGCCTCGATCACCGACAGCAAGAAGGTCGTCGAGATCTGCACGACGTACGCGCAAAAGGGCATGTTCAACATCTTCCTGGTCGTCTTCTTCTGCACTCTGGCGTTCGCGTTTCTCGATCCATTTTTCTTCGTCGGCTATCTCATCTCGATCGCTCTCTTCGGCCTGTTCCAGGCCCTGTTCATGGCCAACGCCGGGGGCGCGTGGGACAACGCCAAAAAGGTGGTCGAGGTCGAGCTGAAGGAGAAAGGCTCGCCGCTGCACGACGCCTGCGTCGTCGGAGATACCGTCGGCGATCCGTTCAAGGACACGAGCAGCGTCGCGATGAACCCCATCATCAAGTTCACGACGCTCTTCGGCCTGCTGGCCGTCGAGCTCGCGAACGACGAGGCGCATCCCATCGCCCGTGAGACCACCGCCGTCGTCTCCGCCGTGTGCTTCGCCATTGCCCTGTACTTCGTGTGGCGCAGCTTCTACGGCATGCGAATCGACGCGCACGTCCGGGCGGAGTCGACCGCGGTCGCGCCGAAGGCCGACCCCGCCGAGTAAGTGCGAGCGCCCAATCAGAGACCGGGTGGCGAGCGATCGTTTTCGAGATCGCGCACCCGGTCGATCTGGCGACGGTTCCACTCGTCGTCGGACCACGGCGTCGCGAACCACGCGTCGAGAATCTCCTTTGCGACCGCCGGCGAGGTCGCCCGCAGGCTCAATGCGAGCACGTTGGCGTGATTCCAGATGCGCGCCCCTTTGGCCGTCTCCGCGTCGCCGCACAGCGCGGCTCGAATTCCGCCCACCTTGTTGGCCGCAATCGACGCCCCGGTACCTGTCCAACAGCAAACGATGCCTTGATCGGCCTGGCCGCCAGCTACAGCGTGGGCCACCTTGCCGCTCGTCAAGGGCCAGTCGACTTGCGGATCGCCTTCGGCGACGGCGCCGAAGAGCAGCAAGCCATGTCCGCGGGCGCGCAAATCGCGGATCAGCTCTTCGGTCAGCGCGGTCTTCTCGTCGGCGCCGAGCGCGATCTTCATGGCACCCTTTCGCAGAGCGTAGCCTAGCGTCGCTCCGGGCGGCCGGCCACGGCCTCGCCTCGACGCGTGGCCGGAGCCGGAGCTAAGTTCGGCTCGTCGTGAAAGTGACGGATCTCGTCGAGGCTATGGAGGCGATCGCGCCCACGCGGTTCGCCGCGTCGTGGGACAACGTCGGCCTGCTCGTCGGCGACGGCGCGGCCGCGCTTTCACGCGTCCTGCTCACGGTCGATTGCACGCAGCCGGTCGTCGAGGAGGCGCGCCGCGATGGCTGCGACGCGATCGTGACCTATCACCCGATTCTGTTCGCCGCCCAAAAGTCGTTCGTCGCCGGGTCGATGGCCTACGAGGTGGCGCGCGCCGGCGTCGCCGTGTTCTCGCCCCACACGGCGCTCGACGCCGCCTGCGGGGGCACCAACGACGTTCTGGCCGACGCGATCGCGATGACGCATCGGGCGCCGCTACGCGCCGCGCCGGCGTCCGGAGCGAGCGTCGCGGCCGACGCGGCCGCCAACGCGTCGCGATCGCCCGATCCGGCCCCGGGCTTCGGGCGTGTGGGGGCCGTTGCGGCCTCGTCGGTACGGGCGTTGGTCGCCGGCATCAAGCGATCGCTCGGAGTGTCGCACGTGCTCGTGGCGGGGCCTTCCGACCGCACGGTCACGCGTGCGGCAGTGTGCGCCGGCAGCGGCGGAGACCTTTTGCCCGACGCCATCGAGGCGGGCGTCGAGCTCATGCTGACCGGAGAGTTGCGACACCACGACGCGCTCCGGGCCGTCGCAGCGGGGCTCACCGTCGTCTGTACGCTGCATTCGGCCAGCGAGCGGTGCGTGCTGGCGGCTCTGCAGCGACGCCTCATGAGTCACCTGCCGGGGGTGGCGGTCGCGTGCAGCACGGCCGACCGGGAGCCTTTCGCGTTCACTTGACGGCTTGACCCGGGCGGCCTGCCCGTTCGAGACCCTTCGCCTTTCGGCGACTGATTCCAGGAGACTCATGACGGATACCGAGACGACGCTGCGCGAGGTGATGGAACGGCGAATCTTGCTGCTCGACGGAGCGATGGGAACGCTCATCCAGCGTCGTGGCTTGACCGAAGCCGACTTCCGGGGTGCGCGCTTCGAACGGCATTCGCGCGATCTGAAGGGCAACTACGACGTCCTGGTGCTGACGAAGCCGGAGGTGGTGCGATCCGTGCACGATGCCTACTTCGACGCCGGGTCGGACCTGGTCGAGACCGACACGTTCAGCGCGACCCCGATCGCGCTGGCCGAATACGACCTCGGCCCGTTCGCTTACGAGATGAACGTAGCCGCCGCGCGCATCGCCAAGCAGAGCGCGCGCGAGTGGACCGAGCGCACGCCGAAAAAGCCCCGCTTCGTGGCCGGTGCGATGGGCCCCATGAACAAGTCCCTGTCGTTGCCGGCCAACGTGTCGGACCCGGGCTACCGGCCGGTCACGTTCGACCAGGTCCGCGACGGCTACGCCGAGCAGGTCCGCGGCCTGATCGACGGCGGCGCCGACGTGCTGCTCATCGAAACCATCATCGATACGTTGAATACCAAGGCCGCGCTCGTCGCGATCGAGGACGTCTTCGAAGAGAGGGGCGTCCGGCTGCCGGTCATGATTTCGGTGACGATCGTCGACAAGAGCGGCCGCACCCTGTCCGGTCAAACCGTCGAGGCCTTCTGGATCTCGGTGGCGCACGCGCGACCGCTGTCGGTGGGGCTCAACTGCTCGCTCGGGGCGCGCGAGATGCGGCCGTACGTCGAAGAGCTCTCGCGTGTATCAAACGCGCTCGTCAGCTGCTACCCGAACGCCGGGTTGCCGAACGTCTTCGGTGAGTTCGACGAGACCGCGGAGGTGACCTCGTCGCTGTTGCGCGGCTTCGCCGAGGACGGACTGGTCAACGCCGTGGGCGGCTGCTGCGGGACCGTGCCCGAACACATCCGTGCGATCGGCGCGCGCGTCGAAGGCATTCGGCCGCGCGTTCCGCCGCGCATCGAGCGGCTGACGCGCTTCGCAGGACTGGAGCCTTTGGTGATCCGGCCCGAGTCGAACTTCATCATGATCGGCGAACGGACCAACGTCACCGGGTCCAAAAGGTTTGCCGAGCTCGTGAAGGCCGGCGATTTCCCGAAGGCCGTCGAAGTCGCACTCGACCAGGTGAGAGGCGGAGCGAACATCCTCGACGTCAACATGGACGAGGGGATGCTCGATGGGGTCGCCGCCATGACGACGTTTCTCAACTTGCTCGGCGCCGAGCCGGAAGTCATTCGGATTCCGGTGATGGTCGACAGCTCGAAGTGGAGCGTCATCGAGGCGGGGCTCAAGTGCCTTCAGGGCAAAGGCATCGCCAACTCGATCAGCCTCAAGGAAGGGGCCGATGATTTCCTGTCCAAGGCGAAGAAGATCCGGCGCTACGGGGCCGGCGCCGTGGTCATGGCCTTCGACGAGCAAGGCCAGGCCGACTCGGTCGATCGCAAGGTGTCGATCTGCCGTCGCGCCTTCGACATCCTCACGCGCGACGGCGGTTGGGACCCGACCGACGTCGTCTTCGACCCCAACGTTCTGGCGATCGGGACGGGCATCGAGGAGCACGCCGCGTTCGCGAAGAACTACATCGAGGCCACGCGGATGATCAAATCCACTTGCCCGGGAGCCAAGATCTCGGGCGGCGTGAGCAACCTGTCGTTTTCGTTTCGCGGAAATAATGCCGTGCGCGAGGCCATGCACTCGTCGTTTCTCTTCCACGCCATCCATGCGGGGATGGACATGGGAATCGTCAACGCCGGGCAGATCGGTGTCTACGAAGAGATTCCGAAGGATCTGCTCGAACACGTCGAGGATGTCATCTTCGACCGTCGCCCCGACGCAACCGAGCGACTGGTGGCCTTCGCCGATTCGGTCAAGGGCCACGGACGCAAGAAAGAGCACGACCTCGGCTGGCGCGACGCTCCCGTCGAGCAGCGGCTGAGCCACTCGCTCGTGCATGGGATCGTCGACTTCATCGAGGCCGACGTGGAGGAGGCGCGCGCCAAGCTGCCGGTGCCGCTCGACGTCATCGAAGGGCCGTTGATGGACGGGATGCGCGTCGTGGGGGATCTGTTCGGGGCCGGCAAGATGTTTCTGCCCCAGGTCGTCAAGAGTGCGCGCGCCATGAAGCGCGCCGTCGCGTACCTCTTGCCGTTCATGGAGGAGGAGAAAAAGCGGGTGGGCGGCGCGGAGCGCAAGAACGGCAAGGTGTTGCTCGCGACCGTCAAGGGCGACGTGCACGACATCGGCAAGAACATCGTCGGCGTCGTGCTCGGCTGCAACCGCTACGACGTCGTCGACCTGGGCGTCATGGTGGCCGCCGACACGATCCTGAACACAGCCGTGGAGCAGGGCTGCGACATCGTGGGCCTATCCGGCCTCATCACGCCGTCGCTCGACGAGATGGTCCATGTGGCCAAAGAGATGACCCGCCGCGGCATGACCGTGCCGTTGCTCATCGGCGGCGCCACGACGAGTCGTCAACACACGGCGGTCAAGATCGCGCCCGAGTACCACGACGCTACGGTGCACGTACTCGACGCGTCGCGCGCGGTCTCAACGGTGGCCGCGCTGCTCGACCCCAAGCAGAAAGGCGATTTTGTCGCAAAAAACCGGGAAGACCACGAACAGCTTCGGCGGCTGCATGCCACCAAGCGGGCCAAGCCGATGGCGTCGTTCGCGGCGGCCAACGAGCGCCGGGTGCGGCTGCGGTTCGACGACGATCGGGTCGTCAAGCCCGATTTCTTGGGACGGCGCGTGCTCGTCGACCTGCCGTTGTCCGACATTGCCCGGTTCATCGACTGGACGTTTTTTTTCACGGCTTGGGAGTTGCCCGGCAAGTTTCCGGCCGTTCTGGACGACCCGCGTCACGGCGAAGCAGCGCGCGACCTTTACGAGAACGGCCGCGCGCTGCTCGGCCGCATCGTGCGCGAGCGGCTTCTGGTCGCGCGGGCGGCGTACGGCCTCTGGCCCGCGCAAAGCGAGGGAAACGACGTCGTGCTGTATCGCGACGAGACGCGCCGGGACCCTCTTGTGCGCTTCTGCATGCTCCGACAGCAGCAGCACAAGCCCGATGGCGAGCCCTACCGGTGTCTGGCCGACTTCGTCGCTCCCCGCGAAGCCGGCGTCGGAGACTGGGTGGGGGCGTTCGTTGTTACGGCCGGAATCGGGGTCCAGGACCTGGCCTCCTCGTTCGAGCGCGATCTGGACGACTATCACGCGATCATGGCCAAGGCGCTCGCCGATCGGCTCGCCGAGGCCGCCACCGAAATGCTGCACGAGCGCGTCCGGCGCGCGTGGTACGCCCCGGCGGAGAGCCAGTCGACCGCGGAGCTCATCGCGGAACAGTACCGCGGAATCCGGCCCGCGATCGGCTACCCAGCATGCCCCGACCACTCCGAGAAGCCGAAGCTCTTCGCCCTGCTCGGCGCGGATGAAATCGGTGTGTCGCTCACCGAGAACGGTGCGATGCTGCCGGCCGCGAGCGTCGCCGGCCTGTACTTCGGACACCCCGAGTCGCGTTACTTCGCCGTCGGTCGCGTGGGCCGCGACCAGGTCGAGGATTACGCACGGCGCAAGGAAGTGACTGTGGGCGAGGCCGAGCGGTGGCTCGCCCAGAATTTGGCCTACGAGCCTGCGTAGCGTACGTCGCGGCTCGGTGCGGGTCCGATCCGCGTCGATTTCATTAATATAACGCAGCGCACAACCGTTACCTTTCTTTCGAGAGCGAGCGGCTCGCGCTAGATCCATGGCTGTGGCTCAAGGAAGCTCCGACGTGACGACGCTGCTTTCTCGCGAGCCCGCTTGCACGCCCGCCGACGGCGAATCCGGGGCGATTGCGCCGGAGCTGCTCGTGCGCATTCACGAGGTGATGCTGCGTTCCCGCTGCCTCGAAGAACGTCTCATTTTCATGAACAAGCAGGGCGACGGCTTCTTTTGGGTCGGCGGTCCCGGCGAAGAAGCGCTCAATGCGAGTCTCGGCCTGCTCGTGCACAAAGGGCAGGGGCCCGATTTCGACTACCTGCACTTGCATTATCGGTCGACGGCGACCCTGCTCGCGATGGGCGCCGATCCGATGGATGCCCTGCGGCAAATGAAAAATACCGCTACCGATCCGTACTCGGCCGGCCGAAATTTCGTCAACCACTATTCGGTGCGCCGCTGGAATGTGGTCCCGGTGTCGTCGCCCATCGAGGTGCAATTCGCGATGGCGCCCGGCACGGCGACGGCCAACAAGCGCGCCGGCGGACGTGGCATCACGATCGTGCAAGGCGGCGACGCCGGGACCGCCGAGGGCGACTTCGCCACCTGCCTGCTTTGGTGCTCGCGCCCCGGCCACGAGCTTCCGTGTCTCATGATCATCGCCAACAACGCATGGGGCATCTCGACGCTCACCGCCGATCAACACGCCGAGAAGCCCATCGCCGACCGCTGCAAAGCGTTCGGAATCAAGAGCGCCGTCATCGATGGCAACGACGCCGAGATCGCGTACCGGGAGCTCTGCCGCGCCATGGACTACGTGCGCACCGAGCGCCGGCCGTTCCTGCTCGAGGCGCGGGTGTCGCGCTTGTACGGCCACTCGTCCGCCTCGGGCGCCAACCACGTACCCGACGAGCGCGATTGCCTCTCTCTCTTCGAAGACAAGCTCGAGCAGCGCCAAGTGCTGACGCGCTCGGCGATGACCGACCTTCGCGCTCAGATCACGCAACAGCTGCTCGAATTGAGCAAGCGCGTTCGTGACGAACCACAGCCTCGCGGCGCCGACATCTGGAAACACGTGTACGCCGACCGCGATCGGCTGCACGAGCCATCGCCGTCGCCGTCCGCGCGCGCCGGGACCGATCTCGCCGGGACGAACGGCACGTCGCACTGATGGCCACGCTCGTCCAAGCCATCCGTCTCGCTCTGCATGTCGGCGAGGAGCGCCACGGTGTCACCGACGTCTTCGGTCAGGACGTCGGCCCCCCGCTCGGCGGCGTTTTCACCCAAACGCAGGGGATTCGTACGGCCTGGAACACCCCGCTCGACGAGCGAGGCATCCTCGGCATGGCCATCGGCTTGGCGCTCGCCGGCCAGCGACCCATCGCGGAGATTCAATTTTGCGACTACGCATTCAACTCCATCGATCTCATGAAGCTCGCCGGGAGCATGTGCTGGTCGTCGGCCGGCGACTGGAATTGCCCCATGGTGCTGATGACGCCCGTGGGCAGCGGCATTCGCGGCAGCATTTACCACTCGCACTCGTTCGACGCGCAGGCCACGCGCATTGCGGGTTGGAAGGTGGTCGTGCCGAGCAACCCCCTCGACGCGTACGGGCTGATGCTCTCGGCGATCGTTGATCCGAACCCGGTCATGTTCCTCGCGCCCAAGGCGCTCATGCGCGCAAAGGCGGGGCCCGGGCAACGCATCCCGGGCGAGCCCGACGACGACCGCTTGCTCTCCAAGATGATCGATGCGCCGCTCGGCAATCGTTCGCGGTGGCGGCCTCGCTGGCCCGACGTCGAGGATCTGTTCGTACCGATCGGACAGGGCCACACCTGTCGCGAGGGGCGCGACGTGACGGTCGTCACCTACGGACGCATGGTGCCGGTCGCCCTGCAGGCGGCCGACCAGGCCGCCGCCGAGGGCATCGACACGGAGGTGGTCGACCTGCGATCGCTCGCTCCGTACGACTGGGAGCGCATCAAGGCCAGTGTCCGTAAGACCCGCCGGGTGTTGTTTCTGAACGAGGACACGGAAGTGACGAACTTCGGCGAGCATCTGCTGCGCCGCACCGTCGAAGAGCTCTTCTACGAGCTGCACGCGGCACCGCGCTTGCTCGCCGGCGCCCACGTGCCGGGCATCGGCCTCGCCGACGCCCTCGAGCGCGCGAGCGTCCCGCAGCTCGAGCAAGTGACCGCCGCCCTGCGCGACATCGCTTCGCAGCCACCCTAGCGCCGGGCGCTCAGTCGCGTTCCTTGGGTTCGTCGCGCGCCATCACGCGGATTTTGGGCAGCACCTGGGCGACGAAGCGGTCGCGCACGGCCTTCGCGCGATCGGGATCGCCTCGGGCTGGAATCGCAATGCCGAGGACCAGACATGCGCCCCGCCACGCGGGGTACGCGCCGTAGGCGACGGCGTACTGCTCGTGAAACGCGAGCGTCGCCGCCGTCGCGACGAGCGAATCGATGTCGACGATGCGGCCGTACCAAGAGATCGCTTGCGGCGCATCGTGAGCGATGACGATGTCGAACGACTCGGCCAAGGGCTCGGCCGCCCGCTCGAAGGCCGTGCTGCACGCGCCCGGCCGAGTCTCGTCCGGGACATGCAAGACGAACCCGCCGATGACCGCATGATGGGCTTTGCCGTATCGAAATGCGGCTAGAGTCGGCATCCCCCAAAACTTCACCCGCGTCCAGCGACCGGCATCGGGCAACGGAAGACGCAGGCTGTTCTGCCGATCGGCGCGCCAACCGAGGGGGCTCACTTTGAGCTGTTCGAGTGCCGCCGCGTGCCGTGCCCCGCCTTCGCCCCCTTCGGCCGTCTCGCCGTCGTCGCGGGGAGGGGAAGTAGGGACCACGACCGTGGGTACCGGCGGAGACGAGGCGCAAGCCAAGAGCCCGCCAACGCAAGCCGCAACCGCGATCCGGACGTCGCCGAGACGCAAACTCACCCACCAAACGGTAGCAAACCGACCCCGACCCAGGACCCCGACCCACGACCCCGACCCCGACCCCGACCCCGACCGCGACTACCGCGACCCCGACCCCGACCGCGACCGCGACCGCGACCGCGACCGCGACCGCGACCCCATCGTCCCCCCCCGGG
>Ga0116135_1000977_pt1 | contig 15247 bp, 13 predicted proteins | sample June2015DPH_20_1_FD_89738 | JGI IMG/M metagenome (GOLD analysis project Ga0116135, IMG submission 89738) | Peatland microbial communities from SPRUCE experiment site at the Marcell Experimental Forest, Minnesota, USA - June2015DPH_20_10 | ecosystem: Environmental > Terrestrial > Soil > Wetlands... | reverse complement strand
TTGGCGGCACAGTAGAGTCAGGATCGAAGTTCCACGCCCGTGGCGCGAGAACAGAAATCCAGCAGGCGATCCTGGGTACTGATGTCGCGTGCGGCGGGGAGGGGACGCCGCTCTTGCATGTGAGAGAAGTACTCGCCGGATACCGAAGCGGCAGGGTCATCGCTTACCGCAAGCCAAACTTGAGTGCGGTGCGCCTGGTCCATATCGTCTGTAGCTCCTGGACCGCCCATCTTGGTAGGCACCCAACCTGGCTCTAGAGCATTGGAAAGCACACCCGGCCATCGTCTGGCAACCGCGAACGCCAACAGCACATCATGGAGCTTCGTATCGGAGTAGGCCTGCTGTCCCCGCCAGGGCCGGGCGGCCCACGTCAGGTCGTTTAGACTCGGGTCACCATCTTGGTGCAGCCCCGAACTAAGATAAACAAGCCGCTTTGGCCGAGCGATCAGCGCGGTCAAGATGTACGGCGCAATCGTATTCACAGCGAGAAGATGCGATAGGGCGTCTTCCGTGACAATTCGCCTCGGCTCGCGGTAGCCAATACCAGCGTTATGAATTACCGCATCGAAGGTTCCGAGTTGATTGACTTGATCGGCAACGTGTCTTGTCTGAGCAATGATGGTGAGGTCCCCAACCACTATTTCCTCTGCTTCGGGAAGTTTTTTCTGAGTCTCATCCGCCCGTTGTTGGTTTCGAGCATGCAATACAACACTGTGGCCCTGCTCAACCAGGAGCTGCGCGGCCATGAGGCCCAAGCCATTGGATGATCCGGTGATGAAAACACGAGCCATAATTGTCTCCTTTTCTGAAAATCTGATAAATGAAACGTTCGCAAACTTCGAATCACTGTTCAGAGCGTTGTTTGAGGGTACTCAGCCAGAGGTCATGTCCCTCGTGCATGGCAGCCGGTTGCTTCTCGCGGAAGTCAATTGCGCCTGGCCCCTTCACAACTTCCTCGGTCACGATGCGGCAACCTTCGCCCTCCCTCAATAAAAGGAACGTGTGATAGGCCTTCATGGCGGGGCCGTCTCCAAACCAGCCGAGGCGGCTGTCTGGGACAAACTCATGCACCATACTCTCAATGTGGACGCCGAAGGTATCCCACGAAAACTGCGTCCCTCGATGGAGTTTTCCGTCCAAGCTGTTCAGCAGCTTGACATCATGGGAGTTCGGATACCACGATGGCCAAGCCGGTGCGTCAGCAAGATTGGTGAAGATCCTCTTGCAAGATGCGTGGACGAAGATTTCATTATGAGCGAACAGGTCTGCCTGCTCCGGATGAAAGCCATCCGGCCAATGTATTTGATTTGAGCGTTGAGCTCCGTCCCCGTTGAAAGTAAGAGCCTCGTTGGTTTTGTTCGATCGCGCCGTTTGAGCACTTCCAACAGCGATGGCCGCTGCCGTCAACGCGCATAACACAACGACTTTGCATCTGTTCCGGACTAACATTTCATTTCCTTTCGATGGCGAAGAAACGCCGTGACCCAGTGTTGCGGTGTCGGTTTTGCTGCTACCTATACATCTGACGCAACCAGTATTGGGGAGGCGTCATGTCCCTTATGCATTTTGTTCATGACCGCTCCTCGCAACCAAGCCTGAATGCTCGCCGGACGCCCCAAACATTCAAGCTGCACCGTAAGAGAATCCACAGTATTCGCCGTTTCCGCGAGTTTCACAGAATTTGCTGCACCGTTCGGCACGCCTCTTCTTTTCTTTTCAACCACTTCACGTTGGCGTTTCACGTGCATTTCTAACGGGGTGAGTGTAGCGCGAAGCAAGAGTGAGGTTGCCCGCGTGCACAGAGGGAGACGTTCAAGGATCTCGCCGCCGCGCGCATCGCGCTCGATCAGGTGCGAAGTGCCAATGCGAACTGTGGGCAGCATCTCAATAAGTTTTTGGCGGCGCGGGGCCGGAGCTCGAATAGCGCCTCGATATCGCGGCGGTCATAGTGCGACCGGGCCGAGTCGGCGACGAAGCCGCGGATCTGGTACAGCCTGGGCAGCCAAGTGATGGTGTGGGCATGGCATGGGACCTCGCCAGTGACAAGGCTAGTTTCACATTGGGCTGGTGCTACCACACAAGGAGATGCGGGTGATGGCGACTTCGAGACGCATTCGACAACTTAGCCCGCGATGGTGTGCGCAGGGCGCTTTTTTGAAAGCGGTGTCGGAAAACTCTCTGTAGAATCAGTTCGATTTGGGGTGCCTTGGCATGGACGATCCAAAAGAAACCCGAAAAGCGTTTTCACGTAGGGCACTGCTCAAGGGCGGAGCCATCGTTGCTGTTACGAGCCTGAGCGGAGTGTCCGAAGCTATCGCTCCGAAGTCGGCGCCCGACCCACCATTTGTTTCTCGTGCCACCATCAGCTTGGTAGTCAATGGTGTTAGCCATCGCGTTGAGGTTGAACCCCGTTCGACTCTGTTGGATGTTCTGCGAGAACGCCTCTACCTCACCGGCACCAAGAAGGGTTGCAATCGCGGTGAATGCGGCGCTTGTACGATTCATCTTGACGGACGTCGAGTTAATGGGTGCTTGGTGCTTGCGATCACTGCCGATGGAAAGAAAATCGAGACAATCGAAGGGCTGGCCAACGGCGATCAGCTTCACCCCATGCAGCAGGCGTTTATCGATCATGATGCTTTCCAGTGCGGGTACTGCACCCCCGGACAGATCATGTCGGCGGTAGCGTGCGTAGCGGAGGGACACACAGGATCGAATGCCGAAATCCGAGAATGGATGAGCGGAAACATCTGCAGATGCTCTGCATATCCCCAGATTGTCGCTGCCGTTAGCGCGGTGGCTAAGAGGAATGCTTGATGAAGAACTTCAGCTATGCAATGCCTACTTCCATTCATCAAACGATCGAGTTCGCCGCAACCTCGGATGCCATGATTCTCGCTGGGGGAACTGAACTCCTCAACTGGACTCGCATTGGAATCGTAGAACCGTCCAAGCTCGTGGACATCACGCGGGTTGCAGGTCTAGAAGGTATCGAACGGCTGCCGAATGGGATGGTCAGGATAGGCGCCCTCACCAAGCTGAACGATGTCGCTTTGCACCCCCTCATCCGGAAGTCATACCCGGTCTTGTCTACATCCATCCTGAAAGCCGCCTCTGCGCAAATTCGGAATCTCGCAACCATCGGAGGAAACCCCCTGCAGCGGGTACGTTGTCCCTATTTCCGCGCGGACGAACCCACACCATGCAACAAGCGAATTCCGCGCAGCGGTTGTGCCGCACTCCACGGGCTGAATGAGAAGCATGCAATCTTCGGCTGGACTGAGGACTGCGTAGCCGTGCAGCCCTCAGATCCTGCCGCAGCCTTAGCGGCGCTCGACGCCGTCCTTGTCACGCAGAGCAAACAGGGCGAACGCCGCATCCCAGCCACGACTTTCCATACCCTCCCCAGCGAAGACCCGACGGCACACAGCGTGCTCCAACATGGCGAACTCATATCCTCGATTGAGTTGGGTGATGCAGTGCCAAAGTCCGCTTATCTGAAGATTCGGGAGCGCGAGAGTTACGAGTATGCAACGGTCTCGGCTGCGGTTGCGCTTGAGATGGACGGATCTGTGATACGCCGGGCTCGGATTGCTCTGGGCTCGGTCGCCATGCGCCCATGGCGCCTGGTAGAGACAGAGCGTCGTCTTGCCGGACTGCGCAGCGATTCGCCGGAGATCATCCCGGCAGTGAAAGCAGGATTCGCTGACGCAAGGCCTCTCTCCATGAATCGGTACAAAATTCGGCTCGCTCAGAACACAACAGTCCGCGCGATCGAAATGGCGGTGCAAGCATGAATCGAGAACTCGACACCGCCATCGCTCGCTTTGATGGCCCGGCCAAAGTCTCCGGCAAAGCCATGTACGCTGGCGATCAGTCTCAGCCCTCACAACTCTACGCAGCCTTCGTTACTTCTCATATTCCCTGCGGGCGCGTGGAGACCATTTCGAGTGCTTCGGCTTCGGCAAAGCCAGCCGTGGTGCGCGTGCTCACCGCGGCCGATATGCCGCGCGTCCATCCCGCGCTGCAGCAGGTCTCGGTCCCTCCTCTGGCAAGCCGCTTTGTGCCGATGCAGGAGAATGAAATCATGCACGAGGGGCAGCCCGTAGCCATCGTGCTGGCGGAGACTCTCGAAGCGGCGGAGGAGGCCGCCAAGCTTGTCCAGGTCCGCTACAGCAGGTCCGCGTTTTCCGTTGCGGATACCTCTCCCCCCGCGGCAGTAATGCCAGAGAAAGGGAACTATTCGAAGGCCGGACCTCTGGCCTTTGCGAAGGGCGACACGGGCGCCGCATATTCCACAGCAGCGATTCAGTCGACCGCAACCTATACCCAGCCTTCACGCCACGCCAACCCCATGGAGCCATCTGCGATTCTTGCAGTCTGGAATGCGGACAAGCTCACCGTCTATGACTCTGTCCAGCATCTGCCTGCTGTTCAGAATGCACTTGCGGCAGTCTTTGGCCTGCCTTCAACCAATGTCCGTGTGGTCTCTCCGCACACCGGGGGAGGATTCGGCGCCAAGGCTTTCATTTGGTCTCACGAAATCCTCGCGTGTATCGCTGCCAAGGTCGTTCAAAGGCCGGTAAAGCTCATCCTGAATCGCCAAAACATGTACAGCATCGTCGGTCCCCAGCCCCAGTTGACTCAACAGGTTTCCCTCGGTGCCAGTGCAGAGGGGAGGCTGCAAAGCCTCGAACACAAAGTATCGAATGTCACGGGTCAAACAGACGACTATGTCGAGTTCGCGACCGCCTCTTCGCGTGCCTTCTACGCCTGCGATAACATCACGGTCAGCCAACAAGTCCGGCGCGGCAATATGGTACTTCCGACCTTCATGCGCTCGCCTTGGGATGGACCAGGCTCCTGGGGACTCGGGGCCGCGATGGACGAACTCGCCAGGACATTGAAGATCGACCCGCTCGATCTCCGGCTCAAAAACTACGCTGAGGTCGAACCGGAAAGTGGGAACACTTGGTCCTCCAAAAAACTCCGGGAGGCCTACAGCCTCGGAGCCGAACGATTCGGCTGGAGAACGCGCCCCAAGGGGGGAATTCGCGAGGGGCATTGGAGGATCGGATGCGGAATGGCTGACTGCAGCCAGGGACAGGCCCGTTTCCACTCCACCGCCCGCGTCCGCTTGCGTGCGGACGGAACCGCCCAAGTCGAATCCAGCTTCTGCGACATCGGAACCGGACCCGGGACGATCTTTCCGCAGATCGCCGCAGAGGTGCTTGGCTTGCCCCCCCAGAGAGTCAAGGCACTCGCTGGCGATACCAATTTGCCTTATTCCGGTCCCACCTATGGTTCGGGCACCACGATCAGCACCGGCGCAGCCGTTCAACTTGCAGCGAAGCGAATCCGCGAACAGCTGGCTCGACTCGCGGCATGGCCCTCTACGGACATTGAGCTGCGCGACGGACGCGTGTTTCTCGGCAAAGAATCGTGTTCGATAGAAAAATTGCTAAAGGACGCCGGCCTTGCGGAGATCGCTTCAGACGGCTCCTTCGATCTTCCCAATGGCGCGCCGGTTGATATGGGGAGCCCGCAGTACCCGGCGCGAAGCTTCGGTGCGATCTTCGTGGAAGTCGGAGTTGATGACGAGCTCGGTCTGCTGCGGCTCCGTCGAGCGACCGGCGTCTATAGCGCCGGCAAAATCATCAACCCGAGAACAGCACGGTCGCAAATGATCGGCGGCATTATCTGGGGTTGGGGAATGGCGGCGATGGAAGGCAGTTCGTTCGAACCAACCCTGGGGCGCTGGTACTCGAAGGACCTTGCGGGTGTGCCACTTCCCGTGAATGCGGATATTCCGCCGGAGATCGATGTCGCCTTCGTGGATGAATTTGATTCCAATTCCGGTCCCATCGGCGCGAAGGGCATCGGTGAGTTGGGAGCGACCGGGGTGGCTGCGGCTGTGGCGAATGCTGTTTTCGACGCCATTGGACTACGAGTTCGTGATCTCCCCATAACGCCATCGAAGCTGCTCGGCGCATAGGCGGTGAAAAGCGCCCTGGCGTCTCTCCAAGAGACGCTCGCTGCGGTAGGCAAGTTCATCTGAGACTAGCGTGGAGACTATCTGATACGGTCCAGTGTTGCGGCGTCCGCTTTATGCCATCTTTACATCTTACGCAATCAGTATTGGAGAAGCGTCATGTCCCGTATGCATTTTGTTCATGACCGCTCATCGCAACCAAGCCTGAGTGTTCGCCGGACGCCCCAAACATTCAACTTGCACAGCAAGAGAATCCACACTATTCGCCGTTTCCGTGAGTTTCACAGAATTTGCTGCACAGTTCGGCGCGCCTCTTCTTTTCTTTTCAACCACTTCACGTTGGCGTTTCACGTGCATTTCTCACGGGGTGAGTGCAGCGCGAAGCGGGAGTGAAGTTGCCCGCACGCAAAGAAAAGGAGACGTTAGGTGGACCGACGCCACCGAGCAAAGCGAAGCCTATGTGGATTGTCAAAATCGCCCTGAACCGTCCCTACACCTTCATAGTGTTGGCTCTGCTCATCCTCATTATGAGTCCGGTCATGATTTTGAGGACACCGACAGACATCTTCCCAAGCATTAACATTCCCGTCGTCGCCGTGGCATGGACTTACACGGGGTTAAGTCCAGAGGAGACCGAAGGGCGGATTACAACACTCTACGAGCGGACCCTAACGACCCTTGTCGACAATATTGAGCACCTTGAATCCACAACAGTAAACGGAACTGCGATCGTCAAGATTTACTTGCAGCCGAGCGCCAGCATTGATCGGGCGAATGCGCAGGTGACAGCCGTATCGCAGACAGTCCTTCGCCAACTACCGCCGGGCTCTCTTCCCCCGCTCATCGTTAACTACAATGCGTCTACAGTTCCCATCGTGCAACTTGGCCTTTCGGGACAAGGCCTGACTGAACCGCAATTAAACGACATTGCGTTGAATTTTCTGCGTACCCAGTTGGTCACTGTTCCTGGCGCAGCGATTCCGTTTCCATTTGGCGGCAAGCAGCGTCAGGTCATGGTGTACCTCAACCCGCACCTGTTGCAGGCGAAGGGGCTCTCGCCAAACGATGTCCTGACAGCAGTTGGCAAGCAAAACCTCATACTGCCGGGCGGAACGGCAAAGATGGGACATTTTGAATACGACGTCGACCTGAATGCAGACCTGAAGACCGTGCAGGAATTCAACGATCTTCCAATCAAGACAGTTGGGGGTGCCATCGTCTATCTCCGAGATGTCGCAACGGTAAGCGATGGCTTTGCGCCGCAGACAAACGTGGTTCGTCAAAATGGCAGTCGCGGCGCGTTGCTAACGGTGCTCAAGGCGGGAGATGCCTCAACAATCGATGTCGTCCAAGGTATTCGTGAGCTTCTTCCGCGCGTGGTTCAAACGCTTCCACCAGAGTTGAAGATCCAGCCGCTTGCGGATCAATCGATCTTTGTGCGAGGCGCTATCAGCGGTGTTATCCGAGAAGCGGCGCTTGCAGCGGCGCTTACCGGTTTGATGATCCTGCTGTTTCTTGGAAGCTGGCGCAGCACGTTGATCATTGCGATCTCCATTCCGCTGTCGATCCTGACCTCGGTCATCGTAATGAGCATTTTGCACGAGACCATCAACATCATGACCCTCGGCGGACTGGCGCTCGCCGTCGGCATTCTCGTCGACGACGCGACCGTTACGATCGAGAACATCGAACGGCATCTGGAAGAAGGCGCCGATTTGCACGACGGCATCCTCGATGGCGCTGCACAGATCGCCACACCGGCATTGGTTTCGACGCTGTGCATCTGCATCGTCTTTCTTCCGATGTTCTTTCTCAGTGGCGTCGCACGTTTTCTGTTTGCACCTTTGGCAGAGGCAGTGATCTTCGCCATGCTTGCCTCCTATATTCTGTCGCGCACGCTGGTGCCGACGCTGGCGATGTACCTCCTGAATTCGCACAAGCACGGAGATCCTCCTTCATCCAGTCCGCTCGTCCGTCTTCAAAGGGGCTTTGAACGCCTGTTCGAGAGGCTTCGCTCGTCCTATGCTTCTCTCTTGGGTCGATTGGTAGCGACTCGCATGTTCTTTGTTCCGGTGTTCCTGGTCGTTTGTCTTGCGAGCTTCACGCTGATCCCGTTCCTTGGCCAGGACTTCTTTCCCGATACCGACAGCGGTCAAATGATTCTGCATGTGCGCGCCAAGACCGGAACACGCATCGAAGACACCGCGCGACTCACCGATCTGGTTGAAGGAAGCATCCGGCAGACCATTCCATCCGCCGAGATGGACAATATACTCGACAACATTGGTCTGCCCTACAGCAACATCAACTACATCTACAATCGCTCCGGGCTGACCGGTGCGGCCGACGCTGACATCCTGGTCTCTCTCAAGGAAAAGCATCGCAGAACTGCAGACTACGTTCGCACCCTGCGGGAAAGCTTGCCCCGCGAATATCCCGGCGTCACCTTCTACTTCCTGCCAGCCGACATCGTTACCCAGACGCTCAACTTTGGCCTGCCTGCGTCGATCGACATTCAGATCGATGGTGCAGACATTGCCGCGAACCAGCGCGTGGCCGACAAGATGATGACCGAGCTCAGCCATGTACACGGCATCGCCGATCTTCGCGTGCAGCAGCAGGACGACTATCCCAAGTTCCACATTGACGCCGACCGCATCAAGGCTGCACAGGGAGGGTTTACCGAAAGCGACATCGCCAACAGCGTCCTGATTTCTTTGAGTGGCAGCTTCCAAGTTCAACCGATGTTCTATTTGAACCCGAAGAACGGCGTCAGCTACAACCTGGTTACGCAAACGCCGCAATACGATATCCAGTCCGGTCAGGACCTTCAAAATATTCCAATCAGCGGTCCGAACCAGATCAAGCCAGCGATCCTGGCCGATGTCGCTTCCATCCAGAGAACCAGCGAATTGGCCTCAATCAATCACTACAACATCCGCCGCGTCGTCGATATCTTCGGGGCTGTCCAGGACCGCGATCTGGGCGCGGTGGGTCGCGATGTAGATCGCATCATTGGATCCAATCGTAAGTTGCTTCCGCGCGGCAGCTTCGTGACACTTCGCGGTCAATACGGAACGATGCGAACGTCCTACATAGACCTGATTGGCGGTCTGGGCTTTGCCATCATTATGGTGTACCTGCTTATTGTCGTGAACTTTCAATCCTGGCTCGATCCCTTCATCATCATTACCGCACTCCCCGCAGCGCTGGCTGGTATCGTTCTATTCCTTTTCATTACGCATACCACGCTTAGTGTTCCCGCCCTTATGGGGGCCATCATGTGCATGGGGGTGGCAACAGCCAATAGCATCCTTGTTGTCTCCTTTGCCAAGGAGAGACTCCTTCACCATGGCAATTCAATTACTACGGCAGTGGAGGCGGGAAGCACTCGGTTCCGCCCGGTCATCATGACAGCTTTAGCGATGATCATTGGCATGATTCCAATGGCGCTCGGCCTCGGCGATGGGGGCGAGCAAAATGCACCTCTGGGCCGTGCCGTCATTGGAGGTCTGCTGTGCGCCACGGTGGCCACCCTTGTCTTTGTTCCATCAGTGTTCGCCCTTTTGCATGGACGGACTACTTCGCCGGATGCCCAACCGATCCCAGCTTCGAATAACGAACCTATTCATGCCTGATCGCAATGTATGCGAATGGAGACACAACATGGACGCCGCCGAAACCAATACGACTGAAGTTACCCCAACCGAAACTGGGCGATCGGAGCATATACCGCCGAAGCCATCATCGCGCTGGACGTTGGTGGGTGTGGTTGTTGCAGTCCTCGTTGTTGGGGCCGTGATCTATTCAGGCATCCACCAGCGTGTGCAGGCGGAGACGATTCTGGGTGTCAACACAGAGCGAGCCGCAGTGCCAACAGTTACCGTTGTTCAGCCATTGTCAGGGGATGTGTCGCAGGAAATCGTGTTACCCGGTAATACTCAGGCGTTCAGCGATACGCCCATTTATGCCCGCACGAATGGCTATCTCAAACGGTGGTATGTCGATATCGGAGCCCATGTCGCACAAGGACAATTGCTGGCAGAGATCGAAACGCCGGAAGTTGACCAACAACTGGAGCAGGCTCGTGCGGATTTGAAGAATGCCCAGGCGAACGAGCACTTGGCACAGATTACGGCTGATCGCTGGCAAAATTTGCTCAAGACGAACGCCGTCTCGAAGCAGGAGACGGATCAGGCGGTCAGCGATCTCAGTGCACGGCAAGCATCCGTTGATTCCACCACTGCCAACGTACACCGGCTGGAGCAATTGCAATCCTTCGAGAAGGTCTATGCTCCCTTCGCCGGCGTTATTACGGCGAGAAATACGGACATCGGTGCGCTGATCAACGCCGGGGCCGCCGGCGTCCCCCAAGAATTGTTCCATATGGCTGCAGTGAACAGATTGCGAGTCTATGTCGCCGTGCCGGAAATAGATTCGCAGGCCGCACAGACCGGAGCCAAGGCCACCCTCACGCTCGATGAGTATCCCGGCGAAATATTTCGGGGAACCATCGTTCGCAACTCGGATTCGATCGATGCCGCGTCCCGCACGCTGAACGTTGAGGTCGATGTTGCCAACGCACAAGGCCGCATTAAAACTGGGGCCTATGTGTTTGTCCATCTCAACAATCCTCAGTCTCGCCAGGCCATGGGCCACTCACTCACAATTCCAGCCGATACCCTGCTGTTCAGATCGGAAGGTTTACGTGTCGGCGTGGTTCGCAATGGTCGTGCAGAACTCGTTCCCATCATGATCGGCCGGGACTTTGGGGCTACCGTCGAGGTTGTCGCCGGCCTTCAGCCGACCGATGAAGTCATCGTCAACCCCTCGGATTCGCTGACCAGTCGCAGCCCGGTTCAGGTGAGTACACCGCAGGCTGGAGGCTTGAAGTGAAACGGCATTCTACATTCGCTATGGTAGGTTCTATCACTCTGTTTCTCAGCGGATGCATGGTGGGTCCAAAGTATGTCAAGCCGACAACTCCCCTGGCTCCTGCATTCAAGGAACAGCCACCAGAGTCCTTTAAAGAGAGTGACGGTTGGAAGCCAGCTGAGCCGCGCGATCAAACGCTTCGGGGCAAATGGTGGGAAATATTCGGCGACCCACAGCTCAATGCGCTGGAAGAAGAGGTAACACTCTCTAACCAGGGCTTAAAGGTCTCCGAAGCGCGTTTCCATCAGGCACGCGCCATGATCCGCTTCAACCGGTCTGCGGAGTTTCCGACAATCTCGACCTCACCGAGCATTACCAATGAGCGCGAGTCCGCGAATCAGCCGTACTTCCCAGCGTCGCAGGCTAACAACGGTACAGGCGCCTTCACCTTGCCCTTCGATCTCTCTTACGAAGTCGATATGTGGGGAAGAGTCCGCCGTACCGTGAGCGCGTCGAAGGAGGAAGCCCAGGCCAGTGCCGCGGATCTTCAAACTGCTAGCCTCACTTTGCATGCTGAGTTGGCCGTGGATTACTTCGAGTTGCGCAGCGCTGACGTGCAAAACAAGTTGTTGGACGACACCGTAAAGGCCTATAACGAAGCACTGAAACTAACACAGGGTCGTTTCGACGGCGGAGCTGCTCCCGAGTCAGATGTAGCTCAGGCACAGACGCAGCTCGATGGAGCGCAGGTTCAGGACACCGACATTGCTGTCATGCGCGCGCAATACGAGCATGCCATCGCAATCTTGATCGGCAAGCCTCCTGCGGAGTTCAGCATAACGCCCGAGCCACAGACTGCGCTCAAGGTTCCCGGCATCCCAATCACTGTGCCGGCGGCTTTACTGGAGCGCAGGCCCGACATCGCCGCCGGGGAGCGCCGTGTCGCAGAAGCGAACGATCAGATAGGCATCGCGCGCGCCGCATTCTTCCCGGCGTTGGTACTTGGCGCCACCGGCGGGTTTACCGGAACTTCGATCACGAACTGGTTCACCTGGCCCAGCCGGATGTGGGCGGTTGGACCACAGATGTCGCAGACCATCTTTGATGCTGGACGTCGCCGTGCTGTCTCTGAAGGAGCAATCGCGAACTATGACGGCACCGTGGCTTCTTATCGGCAAACAACACTGGCCGCGTTCCAAGAGGTCGAAGACAACCTTGCCGCACTGCGCGTTCTTGAGAAGGAGTCTCGACAACAGCAACAGGCCACGGTATCTGCCGAGAGATCGCTTCGACTCTTCAACGAAAGGTATGAGGGTGGCGTAGACAACTATCTTCAGGTCATCATGGCGCAAACCGTGCTGCTAACGAACCAGCGCAACAGCATCGATATTCAGCGGCGTCGCATGGATGCCAGCGTCATCCTCGTAAAAGCCGTCGGCGGTGGATGGGATACGTCGCAACTACCGAAGTTCTGACAGCTCGGATGAACGAGAGTTGAGGTTCCGAAGAGACTTCGGCGTGGGCTTGACAAAAAACGCGCTACATTAACCGCTGGTTATCCAGCCCTCAACAAAACACGGACGGCCCTATGAACACTCCTTCCGCCGCAACCACTAACACTACCACTGCGATCGCGCCTGCCAAGAATCACTACGTCATACTTGATGGTCTCCGTGGCGTCGCTTCGTTGATGGTCCTGGCATTCCACCTCTGCGAGCCGTTCTCGGATGGGCATCCGGTCAAGCAGATCATCAACCACGGATACCTTGCGGTTGATTTCTTCTTCATGCTCTCCGGCTTCGTAATCGCCTATGCGTACGACGACCGTTGGACGCGCATGACGCAGTGGGAGTTCTACAAGCGGCGGCTCATCCGCCTTCAGCCCATGGTCATCATGGGAAGCCTCATTGGTGCGGCGTTCTTCTATTTCCAGAAGGGTCCGGCCTTTCCCCTGATCGCTACCACCCCTGTGCGGAAGATGCTGCTGGTTATGTTCGTGGGTTGCACCCTGCTTCCTCTCCCGACCTCGATGGACATCCGAGGCTGGAATGAGATGCATCCGCTCGATGGCCCGGCTTGGTCGCTCTTCTTTGAGTACATCGCCAACATCCTTTACGCGCTTGGCTTGCGTAAGCTCTCAAAGAGATCCCTCAGCGTGTTCGTCTTCCTGGCAGTCATTCCTCTCATTCAACTCGCCGTCTTTGGGCGGCGTGGAGACCTCATTGGTGGCTGGGCTCTTAGCGCAAAAGAACTGCACGTCGGCTTTGCCCGGCTGCTGTTCCCATTTTTCGCAGGGATTCTGCTCAGTCGGCTCGGAGCGCGCATCCAGCTTAAGGGTGCGTTCGGCATCTCTAGCCTGCTCCTGTTTGTTGCACTATCGCTTCCGCGGTTCGGAGGTACACAGCACCACTGGATGAATGGCCTTTACGAAGCGTTTTGCGTCATCCTTCTCTTCCCGATCATTGTGGCCATCGGTGCCAGCGAGAAGCGTGCTGACGGCCCATCGATCCGAGTGGCGCGGCTTTTCGGAGACTTATCCTATCCGCTCTACATTACACACTATCCATTGATCTACATCTACACTCAGTGGGTCGTACGCGATAAGCCAACTGGAGTTCAGGGCGTTCTCCCAGCGCTTCTGGTCGCGATCGCGGCCATCACGATCGCGTATACCAGCCTGAAGCTTTACGACGAGCCTGTACGGAAATGGTTAAGCAGAAGGTTCCTTGCAAAGCAAGGGCGAGTCTAGATAATCCGTATGCGACCTTCTGAATCACTTGGCAGCCCGGGGCGACCCCTATCTTGAACGACCGCGAGTCAATGAAGAACCATCGGGAGGGATCATCGGCGATACCGGCAACTCTCCGGCAAGACAAATCCGTCCGGTTCAAGCCCGTCGGGTGAGAGGGCGGGAAAGACGGGCGCAAGAAAATGAGCCTGCTAAAGCAGGCCCAACGCGTTTCAAAGGATCGTTAGGCGGCTTTCTTTGAATTCGCCGCGGTCGCCTTTGCAGGTTGCTTCTTGGCTGCTTCCGCATTGTCTTTCGCAGCAAATTCCTGCTTGACGTTTAGGGCGATAGTCTGGGAATCCACCTTATAAAGCGCGGCTGCCTCACGGAGAAGATTCCCTCTGCAGCGATAAATGTCTGGCATTCCCTTGAACATTCGGAATGTACTCGGATCAGGGAATCCGGTTCTGATGCGGACGCCGCATGAACCAGTCGAATGGTTTTAACGAAGTGATCGCCCTTCAGAAGGCTATTTTCGGCCGGGTGCCCACAATGGAATGCAAGGAGCCTGCCGGGAATGTTATCCAAGGCCTCACGTCCTATGATGAATGCGAATACACTTCCGCCTACGCGGGATTGTTTTCAGCGAGGAGTGTTAGTCATCAAGGAGATCAACGTCTGCCGGTGACTCGTTCAATCCATTTGTCGTCCATTTACGATTTCGTAGATCCCGTGCTGAGATTCCTACAAAGGGGACATCTTTGTGTATAGGCCTGTTACTCGTAGTGAGATTGCTGATGCCTTAGCCCACATTCGCGATCTTTATCGCCAAATCAAGCCTTCCGACGATCGGGAACACCGTGCCTCCGAGCGGCGCGAGGTAGGGATCAAGAACCTCCTGTCGAATCTTCCGCGTACGAAGGAGCATCCCACGCTCAACACGGTCGATGAGGTCGCCGATATGGCATGGCTGACGATTGAGGGCGCACACCGCTTGTTCGGTTACGATCTGGCCAGAATCCGAGAATATGACTTGCGATTGAACGGCGGCCGTACTCACATTGAACGTACCCATAAGTGTCTGGGCCCGGAGCTACCGCACGATTTCAGCGCAATTACAACGGGAAGCAGCCTGGCGATCCGAAAAAGGCGGCTGAGGCGATCATCCAGCTGACGCAGGAGCGAAACCCTCCGTTGCGACTGTTGCTCGGCAGCGATGCGTACGCCGCGGTGGAGAAGAACGATCTTGCGCTATTAGAGGAAGCACGAATATGGAAGGAACTCAGTGTCTCCACCGATTTTGAGACGGAGTGACGTAGCGGCGGACATCAGCCCGTAGTTGCAAGGGGCGGATTCTGACGCCGCTTGAGGGCAGCGCAGTCAAGCGCGGAGGCAGGCGTGACGTAACGGCACGTGTCTCCGGCGTCTCAGTCCAGAAGCTCCGTTACCTCGAACTGTTGCTCCAAAATCCCTGGGATGTGATGATCGCCCCGGCCACGGGCTATCCGACGCCCGGCGTTCGACGCATCCTTCTTCCCAACGCGGCGGCATTCCTGGTGCAGAAGATTCTGATTCACGAAAAGCGTGATCGCGACAGGCGCGCCAAGGACATTCTTTATATCCACGACACGATCGAGACCTTTGGCGGCAAT
>Ga0116135_1000976_pt1 | contig 15261 bp, 9 predicted proteins | sample June2015DPH_20_1_FD_89738 | JGI IMG/M metagenome (GOLD analysis project Ga0116135, IMG submission 89738) | Peatland microbial communities from SPRUCE experiment site at the Marcell Experimental Forest, Minnesota, USA - June2015DPH_20_10 | ecosystem: Environmental > Terrestrial > Soil > Wetlands >... | reverse complement strand
CGGCTTACGGGCTGGTGGATCCCAGCCGCTCCGGACGCAAAATTCGCGCGGCTCACGGTTCTCTACCTGCATGGGCAGGACGGCAATTTGGGAGACACCGAGGACGCACTTGCCCGGTTGCACGCGGCGGGCGTGAACGTGCTGGTCTTCGATTACCGCGGCTACGGGCAGAGCCAGTTTGCGCGGCCCAGCGAAGCGCACTGGCGCGAGGATGCCGAGTGGGCAATCGAATATTTGATTGGAACCCGGCACGTTGCTCCCGGCGCCATTGTGCTAGACGGAACGGGTCTGGGCGCGAACCTGGCGCTCGAAGAGGCCGCCGCGCATCCGGAGTTGGCCGGGGTCATTGTGGAATCGCCGCTCGCGGACCCGATGAGCGCGATCTTCAACGATGCGCGGGCGCGGATGGTTCCCGCGCGGCTGCTGGTGCGCGATCGCTTCGATCTGAATGCGGCTGCGGCAAACGTGCGCGTGCCGGCTCTTTGGTTCGCGCAGGATGCCCGGTCGACTGATGGAGTCTTGCCGCATGAACCGGAGGCGTATGGGAAACTCGCGGACCGCAAGCTGCTGGTGTGGGTGAATCCCGCTAAGAATATTGACGCGCAGATCGTGGATGCGCTGGCGCGGTGGCTGGACGAGTTGCCGGCAAAGTGAATTGCCGAAAGGCAGTCAACGCGGCATGTCGCGATGCAGAGCTTTGACCTGGTAGCCCGCTTTTTCGAGCCGATTGCGCATCTCCTCGGCCATCATGACGCTGCGATGCTGGCCTCCGGTGCATCCGAAGGCGACAGTGAGATAGCTCTTGCCCTCTTCCACATAGTGCGGTAGCAGGTAGAGCATCAGCCTGGTCACGCGATTGAGGAACTCCCTGGTCTGCGGGAAACCGCGCACGTAGGCGGCAACCTTGGGATCGAGGCCGGTCTTTTTGCGGAACTCCGGCACAAAGTGCGGATTGGGAAGGAAGCGCACGTCGAAGACCATATCGGCGTCGAGCGGCACGCCATTCTTGAAACCGAAGCTGAGACAGGAGACGAGGAGGCGCTTGGTTTCGTCCTCGTGCCCGAAACGCGCCAAAATGTCGGCGCGCAACTCGTGCACGTTGAAGTTCGAAGTATCGATAAGGGTGTCGGCGACATTGCGGATAGGGTCAAGCAACTGGCGTTCTTCGACGATGGAGCGCGACACCGTTTCGCTGCGGCCAAGCGGGTGCGGGCGGCGCGTCTCAGAGAAGCGGCGCACCAGAACGGCGTCCTGCGCGTCGAGAAATACCACGCGGGTATGCAGCAATTTCTTGATGTTCTTCAAAATATCGGGCAAGCGGTCAAGAGTCGCGCCCTCGCGCACGTCGATCACAATGGCGGCGCGCTCCACGTTGGGCGAGGAACTGACGAGACCGGCAAAATGAGGTAGAAGCTCGAGAGGAAGATTATCGACGCAGTGAAATCCCAGATCCTCAAAGGCTTTGAGCGCAGAAGCTTTTCCTGCGCCGGAGATTCCGGTAAGGATCACCAGTTCGTTGACCGGTTTGCCACCCCTCGGACGAGCGGCGCTTCGCGATTTCCCCGGGGTGCGCGCGGACTTTCGGGGCGTCATGGGAACATGCTACACCGTGCGGAGGCAGCGGCGTTAGCGGAGTTGGCGGGGTTAGCGGAGTTTGCGGAGCCAGGGCGGCTACGGGGGGTTCAAGCGCGCGACGCAGCAGGTCGCGAGCCAGCTTGCGCCAATTCCAGCGCACGCTCCGGATTGAGCGCGGGCGACAGGAGCGGTCCCTCACCCAACGTGCAGCCGATGCGGACCAGCGCTGCAACCTGCTCGCGAGTCTCAATTCCCTGAGCAACGACAGGCAGGTTCAGTGCGTTGGACAGGCGGACGAGCGACTCCAGTACAGCCTGTTGACGGCCTGTCGAAACGGCAGCGGACGCGAGCTTGGGAGCGAGCTTGACCATGGCAAGGGGCAATTGCAGCAGATGATTCAACGGCGCAAGGCTGCTGCCGAAATCGTCGATGGCCACGCGCACCTGGCAGTCGGCGAGGCGCTGCAGGATGCCAACCGCGGCATCGGGAGTCTCGTTGAGGGCGCTTTCGGGAATCTCGAACACGAGGCGCGATGGATCGACGCCGCTGGCCGTAAGGGCTCTCATTACCTGGGCGATCAAATCGGTGTTAAAAATCTGCCGGCGCGTCAGGTTGACGGACAGGAACATATCGGAGTTCGGCAGGATATCGCTCCAGGCCCGCAACTGCGCGCAAGCAGTGTCAAATACTTCCTGGGCCAGCGCGATGGAAAGGCCGGTGTCTTCGGCCAGTGCGAGCAGGCCGTCAACATCCTCAATGGATCCATCGGCGCGGCGCAGGCAGAGCTGAGATTCGAAGCCTTCCAGCTTGCCGTTGGTGAGCCGGTAGATGGGCTGATAGAGGAATGTGAACTGGCGCTTGTCGAGGGCGGTCCGCAACTCGCGCTCGCGCTCCTGCTGGCTGGTGACGAAGACCTCGAGGTGCTTGTCGAAGATTTCGTAACGCCCGCGGCCCGCCTGTTTGGCGCGATACATGGCAAAGTCGGCGTCGCGCAGCAGCAGATCGGATGATGTGTGCTCGGGACCCGCCATGGCCGCACCGATGCTGGCGCCGGCGTGAACGGTGTGGCCGAAGATGTCAAAGGGCCGCTCCAGCTCATGCAGAATGCGTTTGGCGACCACTTCAAGATCGTAGGCGGTCACAATGTTCTCGACCAGCACGGCAAATTCATCGCCGCCGAGACGCGCGGCAGAGTCCTGAGGGCGAAGCGAGGAACGCAGCCGCCCGGCAATCGCCATCAGCAGTACATCGCCTGCGGCGTGGCCCAGGCTATCGTTGACGGACTTGAAGTTGTCGAGATCCATATAGAGCACGCCACAGCCATTGTCGGGATGGCGCAGGCGGCGAGTGAGGGTGAGGTTCAGGCGGTCAAGAAACAGCGCACGGTTGGGCAATCCGGTAAGCACATCGTGCATGGCGTCGTGCTGCAACTTGGCTTCAGTCTGTTTCACTTCGCCGATGTCGCGAAAGGTGAAGACATAACCCACCTTGGCGCCGTCCACCAAGAGCGGCGCGATTTGCATGCTGACGTCTACCAGTTCGCCGGCCTTGTTGGTGCGCACGGTTTCCATGGTGGCGCTTCCCCGATCGTCGACCACGCGCAGCAGCGTGGCATTTTCGTTCAGGCGCGTCTCTGGGACAATCAACTCGCGCAGGCTGCCGCCGCCGACCTCTTCGGCGGTGTAGCCAAACATTCGCGTGAACCCGGGATTGGTGTAGAGAACGTGATTCTGATGCTCGATCGCGACAGCCTCGGGAAGGCTGGAGAGCACATCTTCCATCAATCGCGATCTGGGAGCTCGTTCCTTTTCGCAGGGATGAGCCACGATCACAGCTTCGCGCAGTTGCGCGTTTGAGATGCTGTAGGTGCCCTCGACAGGCACAAGGCGGCCGTTGGGCGCCGGAAGAGTGGCATGGAAGGGGCTGCCGTGCCGCGTGCCGGTCAGCAGGGTTTGCGGTTCGGCTGTGCCGGGAAAAAGTCCCCACAGAACATCTTCGACGGGACGGGGAATCCACTCGCCGCCAGCCATACCCAACAACTGCCGCGCTTCGGCGTTGGCAAAGATAATCTTGCCCGCACGCTCAAGGAAGACCAGGACCGGAAGACCGTCGAGAACCGCGCGCTGCGCGTCGGGATTTGCGTTTCCGTACACGTTCAGTTCCATGGCCTCCCCAGGAACCGCCAGCGTTGGAACTGGCGAGCGTTTCCGCACCCTCCTGGGTCCGGTCTTTGGTGCAACTGATGCCATTGGTTTGATCGTAAGCGCCGTGGATTCATGCAACCATCCCCAAAAAGCGGTCACCGGGTGCAACCAAAGTCCGCACGCAAGCGCAAGTTACGTAAGCCCTTACGCACACGCACCTCCTTGTTTCCCGAGGAGAAATAGACGCCTGGCATTCGGTACCGATCAGCGCATCGTCACAAAATACGCTTGCGGCTAGTGAATTTGCGGGCGCGGCGGCTACCAGTTTGAAGCGTGAGCCGGCCCTAGGGAATCTCTACGAGCTCCATTTGGCCGTCGCGGCGACGATGCAGCACAAACGTCTCTCCTACTGCGGTGCGAAAAATCAATAAGTCGCGATCGCGAAACTCGGCGTCTTTCACGGCCTCTTCAATCGTCATCGGCCTCAGCGAAATGGCCTCGCCGCTCTTGACGATGTGCGGCTCGACCACCGTGCTGCGCATAGGAAATGAGTGCACGGCGATGGATGCCCGCGCATTGCCACGTGCCGGACCAGCCTCTTCGGTATCTCTCAGGGGCTCCACGCGCGCCTTGGGCCGCGCAACGGGAGGCGCGGTGAGCATTTTTTCTCCTTTGGGCAGGCGCTTGCTCACGATGCGCCGGTCGCGGTGCCGATGGACCTGATGCTCGGCGTGTTCAGTGGCTTCACGCAGCGCTGCGTCGGGCGAGTCGCCTTTGCCCGTAGCGGCGAATTTCTGCGAGCGGGCCATGATGGTCAATTCGACGATGTGGACATGCCTTTGCGCGCTGAATGTGACGCTGGCTCGCGCGGTCCGGCCCAGAATGCGCCCAATGCGTTCCATCCCTTCCTCGGCCTGCGTGCGCACGGCCTTGGAAATCTTGCCCTTCCTTGCGGTGAATGCCACTTCCATGGTCGCCTCCGCTTAGATATCGTCTAGTTCGCGCCGAAAGCCGGCGCTGGTGGAGCACAGTATATGACGATTCAGCTTCCAGCTGCTAGCTACTAGTTTCTAACTATTCTTGCTGAGCCATCATTCGTGTTGTCAGTGTCGACGAGCATACGCCGAATTTGCATTCGGGACCAGTTGGGAAAAAACGCGATGCCCGGTTTTGTGCGAAACGAACCGGGAGCCAAACGCTAATAGCTGAAAGCCGCCTTCAGATCTCCCAGCGCAGCAGCACCGTGCCGACGGTAAAGCCTGCGCCCACAGCGGCGAGCAGTACCAGGTCGCCCTTTTTAAGCTTGCCTTCTTCGACGGCCGTCTCCATGGCGAGCGGGATGGTTCCGGAGGAGGTGTTGCCGTACTTTTCTATATTGACGATCACGCGATCTGCGCTCATGCCAAGCCGATCGGCTGTGGCCGTGATGATGCGCTTGTTGGCCTGATGGGGAATGAAGCAGCCCAGATCGGCGCCGGCAACGCCATTGCGCTCCAGCAGCGCTCCCGTAAGTTCGGCCATTTTGCGCACCGCGAACTTGTAGACTGCGGGGCCGTCCTGGTGGATGAAGTGCATTTTCTTGTCGACTGTCTCGTGGGTGGATGGGTTCAGGCTGCCGCCGCCCGGCATGTAGAGGCTCACGCCGCCCGCGCCGTCGATCTCGTTGAGGGAGTCGATGAAGCCGATCTCGCCGTCTTCGCAGGGCTCGACAAGCACCGCGCCGCCGCCATCGCCGAAGAGCACGCAGGTGGCGCGGTCGGTGTAGTCCGTCATGCGCGTGTTGGCGTCGGCGCCGCACACCAGGACCTTGCTGTGCATGCCGCTCTCCACCATCGTCACGCCTGCCTGCAACGCATAGGTGAATCCCGAACAGCCCGCGGAGACGTCAAAACCCCACACGCGGTGCGCACCGATCTTGTTCTGCACCAGGGCGGCGGTGTTGGGGTACATCATGTCCGGCGTCACCGTGCCCACGATGATGACTTCGAGTTCGTCCGGCCCAATGCCGCGCGCCGCTAGACATTTCTTTGCAGCTTCCGCGCAAATGTCGCTTACACCCTTGCCGGCGGCCAGCTTATGACGCGTCTTGATGCCCGTGCGCTCCATGATCCACTGGTCGCTGGTTTCCACCAGCTTCTCCAGGTCTGTATTGGTGATGACATCGGGGGGAACGTAGGTTCCGAGCGCCGAAATCTTGGCGCGGCGGCCCACCACGGGGCGAACGGTCAGGCTCAATGCACTTCTCCTTGCGGCGTACGCACCGGTGGGGAGCCGGCTGGCCGCCTTTCGTTCAAAGGCGATCCGCTAAGAATGCTGACGGATCTGGAAAAAAGTAGAAGCGCCCACGGCGCCCAAAAAAGTACCGGGTGACCTACTGCACACGCATTAGCCCGTTACCGTTGCTTCCTTCCGGACCTGGCGGGGTTGGCGGGATTACGTCGCGTAGGACCCGGCACTGATAGATTTTAGCATTTGCGCTTGGTTGGAGCGGAGATGGCCAACGGGCCAGTTTGAAAGAGACCGTCCCTCAAGGGAAGAAGCCCATCATTCATTTTTTGGATCTTTGCGGCACGACTAAAGTCGTGCCATTTCACGACGGCTTCGGGCGCCGGGCATCTGACCGAGGCCGAAAAAAGGCTGGCGCTTTCCGTGGCGTAATAATTCCGGCCCTCTTATCCACATCGGTACCTCTTATCGACGTTGACCCTGCGATTCCACGTCCGTAAAGTCTCTAAATGAAGTAGTGAATTTGCGCGTTCGTGCGGCTGTTTGCGAGGCCGTCCGCGGACGCAAAATCAACCTTCAAGCGCAGGCGCGTCGATTCGGAGTAAACATGCTGAAACTAAAGAAGATTCACATCCTCGGCTTTAAGAGCTTTTGTGACCGCACCGAAGTGACCGTGGCGGGCACGGGGATTGCCGTGGTGGTGGGTCCGAATGGGTGCGGAAAGTCGAACATTCTGGACGGCGTGAGTTGGGTGTTGGGTGAGCAGAGCGCGAAGACACTGCGCGGCTCGCACATGCAGGACCTGATCTTTGCTGGGACGCGCGACCGCAAGCCGCTGGGCATGGCAGAAGTAACGCTGACCATGATCGATCCCGAAGCGTACGAGGGGCCTGTGCCGGTTGAGCCGGAGGTCGTGGTAGATCACGAGGGGCCGGCGGACTGGGATGAAGAAGAGGTGCGCCGCCAGCGCGCGGCCGAGGCCGAAGAGATCATTGCCAGCGAACAGCCGGGGCAAGTGACAGAAGAAGAGACTGCGGAAGGGACCGGAGCGCAAGAGTCCGACGAAAGTGCTGACCAAAAGGCTGCCGGACCGCAGGTCCTGCTGAAGATCCGGCGGCGCAAGTTCCATAGCAAGCCGCAAAAGGGCGAAGTCGTTATTACGCGGCGGCTGTTCCGCACAGGCGAAAGCGAATACCTGCTGAACGGCAAGCTCTGCCGGTTGCGCGACATTCAGGACATCTTCATGGGCACCGGCCTGGGGCCGGAGAGCTACGCCATCATCGGGCAGGAGCGGATCGGACAACTGCTGAGCTCGAAGCCCTATGAGCGCCGGGCGATTATCGAAGAGGCGGCCGGCGTAACGCGCTTCAAGACCAAGAAGCGCCTCGCGGAACTGCGCCTGGAAAGCGCGAAACAGAATCTGGCGCGCGTGGACGACATTTTTGAAGAAGTCACGCGGCAGATGAACAGCCTGAAGCGGCAGGCGGCCAAAGCGGAGCGCTATGCCGCGGTGCGTGAGGAGCTGCGGGGAAGATTGCGCGTGGTGCTGGCGAGCCGCATGGCAACCATGGACGCCGACCAGGCGCGCTTGGAAGCGGAGATTGCGGCGCTCACGGAGCAGGTGAACCGCTCAGTCGAGGAGATTGCGCAACAGGAAACGAGCCAGCACGCGTTGACCGAGCGTGGATATGAGTTGGACCGCGAGGTCCTGGAGTCGCAGACGCGCGCCAGCAGCGCAGCCGTGGAGTTGGAGCGGGCCGCGGCACGCGAGCGCAGCAATACGGAGCGCGTAAGCGAGCTTGTGGCGCGGATTGCGGCCTCGGGCGCGGAGCTGGAACAGACGCGCACGCAGTTGGCCGGAATTGAAGAAGAACGCACGCAACAGAAGAGCTTTCTTGAGACCGCGGCCGGCGAGGCGCACGAGTTCCACGCCAAAGTAGAAACGCGGCAGCATGAGGCGCGCAGTGCGGCCGAAGAAGTCTTTACCGCCGAGCGGGAGCTCGAAGCCGAACGCCGCCACGCGATGCATCTGCTCACGCTCTCAGGCAACGCGCGCAACTACATTGCGCAAGGCGAAGAGAGCCTGGCCGCGCTGGAGCGCGAAGCGGAACGACTGGAATCGGAGATGGGCCAGGCGCGCATTGAGAGCGAGAACCTGGGCGTGCAGACCGGCGAGTCGCGCCTGCGATTTGCATCGGCGGACGCGACGTTGAAGCGGCTCGAGCAGGAGATCGCGACGTTGCGCGAGACCTTGCAGGCCAAGCGCAGCGACGAAAGCGCGCGCCGCGCGCAGGCCAACCATTTCCGCGGCGAGCAGGCCGCTGTGCTGGGCCGGCGCGACTCGCTGCAGGCGTTGATTCGCAATCACGGCTACGCCACCGACTCCGTGCGGCGGCTGCTGAAGCCGGGAGCGCTGGGGCCGTCGGTGGCTCCGGTGGGAACGCTGGCGGACATTCTTGAAGTAAGCGGCGAGCACGAAGGCGTGGTGGACGAATTCCTGCGCGAAGAACTGAATTACGTGGTGGTGGAAAGCTGGGGCGCGGCGGAAGAGGGCGTGCGCGTGCTAAAGACCAGCGACGGGCGAGCGACATTCCTGATTCACTCCGACGCGCAGGGCAAGCTTTTCGAAACCACCACCGACCCGACGGGCGAACCCGGCGTAACGCCATTGCGCGATGCCGTGAAAGTGCTCAATGGTTTTGGGCGTTCGCTGGAAGCGGTGCTGCCGAAGCTGCGGCACGGCTACCTGACAGAGAATTCCATGGACGCGCAACGGCTGGCGTCGCGTTACAGGCATGCCTATTTCCTGACGCCGGATGGTGAGTGCTTCCACAGCTCGACAGTGACGGGCGGCAAACCAGCCAGCGAGGGTCCGCTGGCGCTGAAGCGCGAGCTGCGCGAGACCGAAGGCCGCCTGGCGAAGCTGGAAGCGGATCTGGAGCACGCGCAGAAGGAAGCCGATACGCTGAGCCGCGCCATCGAGGAGCTGACGGCGCAACTGGAGACCCACGGCGAAGAACGGCGAACAGGCGAAAGCGAAGCAGCCACGCTAGGCGCGGCTCTGAAACAGATGGAAGCCGAGGCACAGCGCATCGAGCGGCGCTTGCAGGAGTGGCAGGCGCAGGCGGCGCGCAACAAGGACGCGCGCGAAACCAAGCGCCAGGCCATTGCCGAGAAGCGCGAAGAAGCGGCGCGCCTGGAGTCGGAACACAGCCAGGCGGACAGCGGATTGAATGCGCGACTGACGCAGTTGGAAAGCTTGCGTCTGAAGCGCGAGGCACTGCAACAGGAAGCGGCGCAGATGACGGCGGAGCTGGCCGGCCTGGAAGAGCGGCGGCGCGGCGCAGAGGCGGCCTTCCAACGCATCGACCGGCTGTTTGGCGATTTGACCCGGCGCGTGCAGGCGATCGAGCAGCAACGCACCGCGGCCGACGCGGAGCGCGAGCAGCGCATTCAGGAAAACACTGAACTGATCGGGCAGCAGAAGCAATTGACCGAGGCGCGTGCGGCGGCGCTGGCCGCGGCGCAATCTCTCAGCGAGCAGGCGCAGGCGCTGCGTCAGCAGCTGGCCGCGATGGAGGCACAGCTTAAAACCGGGCGCGCGGCGCTGGACCAGTTGCGAGAGAATCGCGCCGGACTCTCCAGCGAGCTAGCCAAGCTGCACTCCGATCTGGAATATCTGGAGGGAAGTTGCCTGGCCGAAGTGAATGTAGAGGCGCAGGTGTTGCGCGCCGATACGGAGATCGTGCGGCTGGCCGGCGAGGAGCTGACTGCCGAAGAGGAAACCTGCCGCGGCTTGAAGCAACGGCTGGAACAGATGGGCCCCGTGAACATGATGGCGCTCGACGAGTACAAGGAAACGGCGGAGCGGCATGCGTTCCTCGAAACGCAGCGCAATGACCTGATCGAGTCCATCGAGAACACGCAGGAGACCATCAAGGAGATCGATCTGATTTCGCGTACCAAGTTCGACGAGGCGCTTGTCCAGATCAACGAGAACTTCGGCAAGGTGTTTGCGCGGCTGTTCCAGGGCGGGCAAGCTTTCCTGCGCGTGACCGACGAGGAGAACCAGGCGGAAAGCGGGCTGGACATCGTGGTTTCGCCGCCGGGCAAGAAGCTGCAGAACGTGCTGCTGCTTTCAGGCGGCGAGAAAGCTCTGACCGCACTGGCGCTGCTGGTGGGCATCTTCGAGTTCAGGCCAAGCCCCTTCTGCGTGCTCGACGAAGTGGACGCGGCGCTGGACGAAACCAACGTGGGCCGCTTCGCCGACCTGCTTGACTCACTCAGCCACAACACGCAGTTCCTGATCGTCACACACTCCAAGCGCATGATGCAGGCCGCCGACATGATCTATGGGGTGACCATGCAGGAGCCGGGCGTGTCGAAGATTGTGAGCGTACGGCTGGGACAACGCGAGCTGAAGCGGGCGACGGCGTAAAAACAGCCAATAGCCAGTAGCCAATAGCTAAAGACGCGATTTCGCCGCGATCAGCTACTAGCTATTGATCACCGGCTGCTGGCTTTGTCGCGGCCCGACGTGACATCAAGGCGGAGATGACTGTGCTTGGCAAACTGGAAATGATTGTCGGGCCGATGCGGAGCAACAAGACAGCCGAGTTGCTGCGCAGGATCGAGACCCGCCGCGAATACGCTCAGCAATATGTGATGCTGCTGAAGCCGAGCGCTGACACCAAAGCCGCCGCCGGCCTGGTGGAAAGCCGCAATCGCAATGGCTGCGGAAAGATGGAAGCGGTCGAGTTCCCTGGCAACGATCCGTGGACCGTGCTGCCGGTCATCGCATCCACCGAGCAGCGCATCGGCAAGCACATTGAGTGCATCGCTCTCGACGAGGGCCAGTTCGTGCAGGATCTGTTCCTGTTCACCAAGCGGCTGCTCGACTCCGGCTACGATGTGATGGTTTCGGGTCTCGAACTCGACTTTCGCGGCATGCCTTTCGGCGAAATGCTCGAACTTTCGTGGCTGGTGCGCACCTATGCGGGCAACGTGACCGAACTGGTGGCGTATTGCAGTTGCGGCGCCAAGGCGCTTTATCCGCAGCGCCTGGTCGACGGCAAGCCGGCGCACTACACAAGCCCCATCATCATGGCAGGCGACAACTACGAGCCGCGCTGCGAGGAGCACTTCGTGCTGCCGGGAAGGCCGCATTAGAAAGACAGCGGAGTTAGCGTTGTTAGCGGAGCTAGCGGGGTTAGGGGAGTCCGCAGGCCGGTTAGTCGCGCGGGTAACAGATCAAGGTGATGACGCTGCCGATCACGATGCCGGCGGCAAATACAATGCCTGCGGCCTGCAGGGGGTTCCGCTTGATGGCGTGCCTTGCATCGTCTATCTTGTCTTCGGCGTACGCTCTTCCCTGCTTGGTCGCACGCAGCGCAGACCGAACGCCTTCGTCCACTGCATCGGTAACAACTGACTTGATACGGGAAACTTCGCGAAGAACCTCATCGACCGAAGCCTGTTTATCAAACATTTCTGCCATCGCTTCACCTCTTCCTTCGATAATGCCACAGTTTCAGCCGGGTTGCGCAAACGGCTAATACTTTATGGCTTCTCTTTATCGGGTGTGCTCAGGCGTATTGCTGTTGCATGGCAGTAAGCTCGGCTTGGGTGAGCGTGCGCAAGCGTCACGCTATGCGAGTTGAAACGCGATGGTAACGTGCGTGGTTACGTCCACGGGGCGGCCGTTCTCGGTTGCGGGGCGGAAGTGAATCTGCTGCGCCACACGAATGGCTTCCTGATCGAGGCCGTGGCCGAGACCGTGGACCACGCCATGGACAAGGACCTGGCCGTTCGCAAGAAAAGTGACGCTGAGAACGACGTTGCCCTCGATGTGTAATTGGCGGGCCTCGGGGGGATATTGCACGGGCGGCTTGGAGAGCACCTCGACGCTTGTGGTTTGGCGCTCTGTGGAAGCGTAGACCGGCGCAGACGAAACCGGCGCGTAGCCGGGTATGCCGACGGATGCAACCTTGCCGCCATATCCTCCTCCGCCACCACCGCCTGTTCCGGCCCGCGTGAAGTCGCCTATACCAGCAGATTTAACGACACCGTGAGGAGCGACGGCCGGACCCTGCATGCCGCCATAGGGATTGCCGAGAGCGGCGACAGTGGCCGGGCGCACGGCATTGGGATTGGGCGTGACCCCGAATGTTTCGCCGAGATGGACAGGGGCCACCGAGGGATGGACGAGCTTGTTCTGTGCGGGCATGGCTGCGGCCAGTGAAGGCAGGGGCCGCGGCGTGAGCGCCATGTTCGGCCTGATGTGCGGCATCGGCGGAGCCGTGAGCTTGGCCTCCATGCGGACCGGCCTGTGCTCAGGCATGGGCTTGGGAGGCGCCGGCAGACGCGGCTGCCTGATCTTCATGGGAGGCGGCATGACGGGGGCAACCAGTTGCGTTTCTTCGTAGTGCCGCTCCATCACCTTCGGGGCCGACATACCGGCGAAAATGCATACGCTGAGTATTGCGAGGTTGAGGATGGAGCTGGTGACAAAGGAACGTCTGCGGCCCTCGGGCTGGGGCAACAGGCCAAAGATGGCATGGTCGGGAGAGTCGGTCATGATTTCAGTCCTCGCGTTTATGCGCTATAGGAAAACTGAACTGACCAAGGCAGGAATACGAAACAGCTCAACGTGCAGGGTTGCTTTTATTTTAGTTGAAGCAGAATGGCGTCGCAACGCAGAGGGCACCCGATTTCCTTACTGAAGGGTTGGATGCAGGACTTGCGCGCCGCGAAGAAGAATGGTTTCTTATTCTTAGCGGAAGGCTAGCGAGTCAAAAGATTTTTGGATTGGCCGCCGAAAGCCTGCGATGCTAAACTCGCCAGATTCCGATGGTTCTGAAACAGTATTATCTCGGATGCCTGGCACACGCCTCCTATCTGCTCGGTGATGAGGAGAGCAAGACCGCCATCGTCGTCGATCCGCAGCGCGACATCCAGCAGTACGTCGCTGACGCCGAGCGGCTTGGCCTGCAAATCCGCCACGTCTTCCTCAGCCATTTCCACGCGGACTTCGTCGCCGGTCACCTGGAGCTGCGCGACTCCTGTGACGCCACAATCCACCTGGGCGCACGCGCGAAGCCGGAATACGAATTCGTCGCCATGAAGGATGGCGATGCGCTGGAATTTCCTGGGCTTCGCCTGACGGTGCTCGAGACTCCGGGGCACACCATTGAGTCCATTTCGATTCTCGTGTTCGACCGGAGCAAGGATGAGGCAAGGCCGTACGCAGTTCTCACCGGCAATACTCTCTTCATCGGGGATGTGGGCCGTCCGGACTTGCGCGCATCGCTGGGCTGGAGCGCGACCGAGCTGGGCGGATTTCTCTTCGACTCTCTCCATGACAAGCTGCTGACCCTTCCGGACGAAGTTCTCGTTTACCCGGCCCATGGAGCCGGATCCCTCTGCGGCAAGAAGCTTTCTTCTGACACCTTCTCCTCCCTGGGCGATCAAAGGCGATTGAATTACGCGTTGAAGCCCACCAATAAGGAAGAGTTCGTGCGCCTGGTAACAGCGGACCAACCGGATGCTCCGCCCTATTTCACCTATGACGCTGTTCTAAACACCCGCGAACGCGCCACACTGCAGGAGAATCTCGAGTTGGTCCACAAACCGGTCGCACTGGCTGAGGTCCTTGCGATGGGAGAGAGGGGTGCTCAGTTACTCGACGTACGCGACCCGGAACAGTACGCCAAGGGGCACCTCGCAGGCAGCATCAATGTTGGGCTCGGAGGCCAATACGCCACCTGGGCGGGCACGGTTCTGGACCGCGCGAAACCCATCGTGATCATCGCCGAGCCGGGACGCGAGCAGGAAGCCGCTTTGCGACTGGGCCGGATCGGCTTCGATCATGTGAGAGGTTATCTCGACGGGGGCATGGAAGCGCTTGCGGAAAGACCCGATCTGGTGTGGCCAACTCAGCGCGTCAGCGTCCTGATTGCAGCGGAGGATCTGACGGCTAACGAACTGTCGCTGGTACTCGATGTTCGTACCCCGCGCGAATGGGCCGATAAACATATCGAAAACAGCCTGAACATTCCGCTGAACCATCTGCAGGATCGGATCGATGAGATACCGCGCGACCGTCGTATCGCGGTCCATTGCGCGGGCGGATACCGTTCATCGATCGCCGCAAGCATTCTTCAGCAGTATGGGATGACGAATCAGATAGAACTTGCAGGCGGCCTCGCCGCATGGGAGGCAGCAGGACTGCCGGTGGTATCAGGAGTCTAGAGCCGGCTGTATCAATCCTCGGCGCCGAGTGAAAGACGCCCCTCAGGGGCTAAAGCCCCAGGGTTTATGAGCCTTCTACAGCACGACTGAAGTCGTGCCCTTTCACGACAGATTCAGGCTGACCCACTGCGCCTTTCAAGGCGTCTTTTATGAAACCCCTTCCGAGGACTGAGCTTGCGGGCAAAAAAAATCGCCCCCGAAGGAACTCTTCTCTTCGGAGGCGCTTGTAGAACGAACTTATAACACAAGATAAAGACGGGGACCAGTAGCCGGCACTGGAGGTCGGTAGCACGCGGCTACTGGTGATCCCTGCACTAAACGAGACTAGCCGCGGCTTCCCCTTTCCACTGCTGCCTCGTGTCGCCCGGCTCAAAGACGGCTCAACTTACACGCCGTCCGAACCATGTTGACAATGGAAGTGTCTCCCATGTCGTGAAGGCAGGCCGTGACGGCCGTCACAGGACTTCGATTGCAGTCCGGAAAGCGTAAATGGTCGGTGTTTCGACCCGGTTTTGCGTATTGCGCGCGGACTTGCCGGAGCGCAAAACTTCCGGTTTCGGGAAGGCGCCGCGGAAGATTGACAAAGCTTGTCGGCGGCACGAGAATCGGAGTTTCGAACCACTCCGAGGTAGTTTCCCCATGGCAGCATTGCTCACGACGAATCTGGGCCCGACACCGCTTGTGGGGCGGGGTAAGGTACGCGATCTCTATTCTGTGGACGGCGCACTTTTGCTGGTGGCCACCGACCGCATTTCTGCATTCGATCACGTGCTGGGCACGGGGATCCCGGATAAAGGTAAGATCCTGACGCAGATTTCGCTGTTCTGGTTCGATCTGCTGAAGGATGTGGTGCCCAACCACCTGATCACGGCGGACGTTAGTGAGTTTCCGTCGTCGCTCCAGCCCTACCGCGACCAGTTGCAAGGCCGCTCGATGCTGGTAAAGAGCGCCGATATGTTTCCTGTAGAGTGCGTGGCGCGGGGCTATCTCGCGGGATCGGGATGGAAAGAGTATCGCGCCGACGGTACGGTCTGCGGCATTCGTCTTCCGGGCGGGCTTCTCGATG
>Ga0116135_1000974_pt1 | contig 15276 bp, 7 predicted proteins | sample June2015DPH_20_1_FD_89738 | JGI IMG/M metagenome (GOLD analysis project Ga0116135, IMG submission 89738) | Peatland microbial communities from SPRUCE experiment site at the Marcell Experimental Forest, Minnesota, USA - June2015DPH_20_10 | ecosystem: Environmental > Terrestrial > Soil > Wetlands >... | reverse complement strand
CTGGAGATCTACGACCAGCCGAAAGAGCTTTATCGCCGGGCAGCGCGCCGCACGCTCGAGCAGATTGGGAAAGATAACGCGAGTCTGAGCGCTGCCCTCGAAACGCTTCTCCTGTGGCGCGACAACAGTTGGGCCGATCTCGAGGGCCAGGTCGTAACCATGCTCGAGAAGCGCGACCAGTGGATGCACGATTTTGTCCTTGACCGCGACCCGGATTGGAACGCGCTCCGCCAGCGGTTAGAGCGCCCGTTTGCCCGCAGGGTGCGGGAACATCTGACGGCGTTGAGTCAACTGTTCGATCAATCTCCCGGCGCACTCGAAGAGGCGCACGCACTGGCGCGCTTTGCGTGCGAGGAGCCTGGAGACAATTCGCCTTGGGATCTAGCTGAATGTGCCGAAATTCCCTGCGCATCATTTTCCGCAGAGGATGTCGCATGCGACGCGTTCCGAGCGCTTGCCCTATTCCTTCAAACCAAGCAAGGGACTTGGCGATCAGAAAAGGGCCTGAAGACCACTGACGGATTTCCATCGACTCCGCGAGGCCGCGCAGGAAAATCGCGCTTTTCATCTTTGGTTGCTCGGCTCAACTCCGTCGAGGGTCTCGAAGCAGTTCTCGCGGCCGTCCGCGATCTCCCACACACCCGCTACATCGAAGAAGAGTGGGAGATTGTGCGAGCATGTTTCATCCTCCTGCGTCATGCCGCGGGCCAGTTGCGCGTGGTGTTTGCGGAGACGGCTGCAGCGGACTACATTGAAATCGCGCAAATCGCACAAAAGGCACTCAAAGGTGAAGACAATCTGCCGATCGAAGCCGCACAGAACCTCGCGGACGGCATTCACCACCTGCTGGTCGATGAGTTCCAGGACACCAGCCGCCGCCAACACCAGTTGCTCGCACATCTCATTGCTGCGTGGTCCGGGCGCGAGGACCGCACCCTGTTTGTGGTGGGCGATCCGATGCAATCCATTTATGGATTCCGCGAAGCCGATACCGAGCTCTTTCCGCGCGCCGAGCAGCTTGGCTTGGAAATTCCCGATGATCTTCCGCTGCTTTTCGATTCGGTGCTGCTGACGGCCAACTTCCGCACCGCGCGGCCGCTCGTCGATCGCATCAACGACACATTTACGCAGATTTTTACCGGCAGCGACGGCATTACTTTTGTCGAAGCCGAGTCCGCGCGCGATTCATCCCTCGAGTCCGGCCTTCACGTTGTTGCTCACGACGACCCGCACCTGCAGCTTCACCTTGAATTCTCGCCGGCGTCGCGCGGCAACTCGCTTAGCTCTGTTGCCGACGAAAAAGATGCGCTGAAACTGCAACGCGAGGTCGCGCTCGAAAAGCAGACGAATAATATTGTTGCCCTGATCCGCGACCATCTGCCGCAAATGGAGAAAGCACGCGCGGCGAAAGAACAATATCGCATCGCCGTCCTCGGCCGCGCGCGCAAAGCGTTAGTGCCCGTGGCTCAAGCGCTGCGTGAGGCGGGTATTCCCTTCCGCGCCATCAAGCTCGAGACCTTGCAGGATCGCCCTGAGATCATAGACGTGCTGGCGTTGACCCACGCGCTGCTCAATCGCGAAGACCGTGTAGCGTGGCTGGGGGGTCTTCGCGCGCCTTGGTGCGGCCTCTCGCTCGCCGATCTGCACACACTGGTCAGCGCCGACGACGAACAGCTAAAGTCACGTCCCGTGCCCGAGCTGTTCGCCGAGCGCATGACGCTGCTATCCAGCGAAGGCCGTGTAGCCGTGGAACGCGTGCTGCGCGCGATCGAGTTCGCCGATCATCTGCGTTCCACGCGGCCCTTCGCAACACTCGGCACCTGGCTCGAACAGGTTTGGCTGCACCTGGGCGGCGCGCACTGCGTGGACGATGCGGCGCGCGCTAATCTCGACCTGCTCTGGCAACGTCTCGACACATTGCCACAAGGCGAGCCCGATCTACTGGGCCCGGCGCTCGACGCGGCCCTCGGAGACCTCAAGGCCCTGCCCGACCCCGCGTCGGAGATCGACTGCGGCGTGCAACTGATGACTATCCACGAAGCAAAAGGCCTTGAATTCGAGGTCGTGATCGTGCCCGATCTACAGGCCGGCACGGGCAATAATAAGCCGGAATTGCTTTCCTGGCTGGAGCGCGGCTTGCCACCGGAGGCCAACGCTACCGAGCCAGAAGAGATCACGGAGTTTCTCGTTGCCCCAATGCCGGCGAAGGGAACCGACCGAAGTGCAGCAAAGGGTTGGGTGGATCGTGTGCGCCATGAGCGCGAGAAGCAAGAGGCGCGCCGCGTCCTTTATGTAGCTGCAACGCGCGCCCGCGAAGAGCTGCACCTTTTCGCGCGTCCGGAGTACAAGACCGCCGACGGGGTTCCCACCGAGTTGGTCATGCCGCGAGAAAGCCTGCTCCTGACCGCATGGCCCGCTTGGGAAACCGAGATTCGTCGCCAATTTGAGGAGTGGTCGGCTGCCCGCGCATCCGCCGCCGAGCCCACCACGATCGAATCGCTCGCGGCTTCAGGCGACAGCGAATTGCGCATCTCGCTTCCAGTTCTGAAGCCAACACGCATACGCCGCCTGCCGCCGAGCTATCAACCCGAATCTACTGAATTCGCATCGGCGGCAGAGGAGCCACTGGCCGGCGCGGGTCGGCTTTATGAGCGCCATGAAGGCGGCCTGCAATCGCGCGCGCTTGGAAAAGCTGTGCACGAACTGTTTCAGCGTCTCGCGCAACTTCTCACCAAGAATACCAGCGAAGTTGTGCGAAAATCGCTCGCCCGCGTGCAGCCGCGCATCGCGGCTAACTTACGCGCCTTCGGCATCGACGCCGGGCCGGCCGATCGACTCGCGACACAGGCGCTTGAGATGGTTCTTCGCGCCGCCGACGACCCGCAAGCGCAATGGATTCTCGCGGCGCACGCCGATGCCGCTTCCGAGGCGCGATGGACGGGCGTAGTTTCCGGCGGTTTGCGCACGGTGCAGGTCGATCGCGTCTTCCGCGCCGGGCCCACGCCGCAATCCACCGACGACAACTCCGCCTGGTGGATTATTGACTACAAGACCGCGCACGAGGATGGCCTTGATCCCAAAGCTGCGCTGCCCGAATTGCGCCGCGAATTCGCTCCGCAGATTGAGGCTTACGCAAAGTTTCTGCGTAACCTGCACGGTGCAAATGCAAGGGTACGCGGCGGCTTGTACTATCCGCGCATGGCGCTGTTCGATTGGTGGGAATTGTAAGCGGCTCCAGCCCGCCATCATTCTTAAACTTCCGGCTCACGCCTTGCAAAGTTCTTCCGCGAACACGTCGCGTGCGGCAAGAATGAGCCGCTCGGCATTGCGCAGCATGAACGCGTACGCAAAGACCGCAGCGACGGCAAGCGGGCCGAAGATCCACGCTGCCAGCCACGGCACACCGAAGTAACTGGACGCATAGCCGATGGGAACCTGCAGCAACATGGTCCCAAACAGCACCCCCAGAACCAGCAACGAACTGGTGCGGTTGGTGGGCGTGGCGCCTCGCGGGCTCCGCGACTGCCCAGGAACAAATTTCCGTGGCGCCTGGATCGACCGCAGAGTTCCGATGGACAGATTCAACGCCACGACGAAGATCGTCCAGAACACGGTAGAAATCTGTGCCGAAACCGGAATGGGCGTTCGCGCCAACATGCAGATAATGGTCCAGGCCACCGTCACCTGGACAATGATGATTGCCAGGCTCATCAGATTCTTGGCCAAAACCACGTCGAGCATACGAACGGGCGCCAGCAGATACAACTGCACGCCGCTGCCGTCCGCGCCAAAGATGTTGTAGAGCGAACTGACAGCGGCAATGAGAACATAAGCAATCGCCGCAGGAAGAAAATACTTCGATGAGAAGGAGGAAAATGCGCGGTTCATGCTGAAAATGACAACGAATATCAGCGGCGTGAGCAAGCCGATCAGCTGCGTTCCATTGCTGGTCAATATGAGCCACTCCTTGCGCAGACACGCGGCCACGACGGGCGAAAGGATGCCGCCGGACGCGACAGATGCAGACCGAGCGGCGAATTGCGGCTCAGGCGCTTTTACGCGCGGGGCCGATGGCGCCTGCGCGCGGCGGCTCACACCCTCGCTCAGGTATTCGCCAAGAAACTGTTTGTGCAGCCGGATGGCAAAGACCGCAGCGAACAGCGCAGTGCTGGCCAGCAATCCCGCAAACTGAACACTCGCTGCCAGAGGATGTTTCGCGAGCAGAATTGTTTGCGCCGCAAATCCCGAAGGCAGCCAGTACAGGTACGATCCGGAGCTGTGCAACACATTGAGCAGCCAACTCGTTCGGACGCCGGGCGCACGCGTCGAGATCCTATGCAGATTCAGGAACTGGATGCTGACGGCAAACAGCGCCATCAACATGCTGAAAATCTCACGGAAGCGTCGGTTCGCCAGCCAGCGATCCATCCATGCGCCGATCATGCGCGTGAGATAAATGTTCATCAATGCGTAGACCGCCATCACTACCAGCGCGGGGAGCGCCAGCGATGCATCTGCCACACAGATCCCCACCGCGGCGGCCAGCAAGGCCAGACAACCCACGATGGTGCTGGGCGTCATGAGCCCGAGGAGCGAACGCAGCACAAAATACCGGCCGAAGCGCAGAGGAAAGCGCACCAGCGACGCAGGATCGAAGCTCTGAATGGTGGCCGCGATACTGAGGCCGTTGATGCTCACGAACTGCCAGAGCAGCGTGATGCCGAGCAGCAGCGAAGCGAGTCTTTGGGGATGGCCATGGGAGATCGCCATCCACGCGAAGAATCCACTACCCGCAACCGGGGCGACGACGAGGGTTGCGAGCATAGGCCAGACGATGAGGCGCAGGAGGATGGCAAACACCACTCCGGCCACCTGGCGCGTGCCTTTGGGCCGCTTGCGATTCATGCCGTTGACAAAGATGCGCCAGCGCAGCCATGCGACGGCGAGCAACTGCACGCTAGCAGGAATGGGCGGCATGGAACCAGGACCACTCTGCGGGCCCGTCAGCTCAGCCATGAGAGCTCCTGCTCAGGCGCCGTCGCAGCGGGATTGCCTTCGCGATCCGCGCCCACAATTTCAAGGAAGATCTGCTCCAGGCTGCGCTTCTCCTCACTCGGTGGCGCGCCGCCTTCCTGGATTCCGGCTTGCGCGATGCGCGCGGCTCCGGCGCGCAGCTCGTCAAGCGAGCCCTGCGCCACCAGTCGCCCACGATGAATGATGGCAATGTGCGTACACAGACGCTCCACGATTTCCAGTACGTGCGAGGTGAGGAAGATGGTCACACCGCGCGAAATCATTCGCAGCAGCATGGCCTTGAGCGTGCCCGCGGCTACCGCGTCCACGCCCTCAAAGGGCTCATCAAGAAACAGCACCTTGGGCCCGTGAATGACCGCTGCCGCAAGAGCCAGCTTCTTCTGCATGCCATGTGAGAAGTCGGTGATCAGCTTCTTCTGCTCGCCGGCCAACTGCATGAACTCCAGCAGCTCCCGCGTGCGACTGAGAGTCGTGGCGCGGTCGAGGCCATACATGCGCCCCACAAACTGCAGGTACTCGTCGGCAGTGAGGCGGCCGAAGAGCGCCAGGCCCTCCGGCACCACGCCAATCTGCCGCTTGATCTCCGCGGAGTTGGCCTGCAAGTCGCCGCCGAGGATGCGAATGCTGCCTGAAGTGGGCGCAAGCAGCCCCGTCAACATCTTGATGGTGGTGGACTTGCCTGCTCCGTTAGGGCCGAGAAATCCGAAGAACTGCCCGGCCTCGACGCGCAGGTTCACGTTGTCGACAGCGATGAAATCGCCAAAGCGGCGGGTGAGAGCAGTGGTATCGATAGCGGGTGTAGTCATGGCTTCTTGCTTGCAACCACGATACACGCTACCCCCGCGATTTCTGTAAAAACCAACCCATTGCGATTCGCTCTGTGCGGGGCCTACTGTTCAATAACAACTGCCGCTGAGCGCGCGGGAATTTGCACCGTCCCAGTCACAGCAATGGCATCGGGCTGCTCGGGAGTTGCAACAAAAAGGCTGCCCGGATTCGGCAGGCTCACCTTGGCAGTAATGGCGTTCTCAGAACTCGGGTTGATGACAACCACCGCCCGTTTGCCATTTTCGGCGACGTAGACCGAATACCGCAACGCGGCACTCGCACTCACATCCGCGCCAAGAGTATCGCGGAAGGCTCCTTCCCAAAGGTAAGCCTTGTATTTGCGACGCAGGTCATCGATCTTCTGTCCGTAGGCCATGGTGAGCGGAAAATCGTGCAGGTGCCCCTTGTAGAGAAACGGCTCGTACTGAATTACGCAACGGTTGAGCAGAATCATGTTTAACTGTTCGCGATCGTCGAAGCCGCTCACCCCGGCGATCATCACCGAATTCCTGGTGTCAAGATATTGACACACAGGCGTCGCACTCACACCGCATTCGTTCACCGGGAAGTACTGCATCAGCCAGTCCTGCGGTCCTTCACCACCGAATATAAAATCGGGACTCACTTTGTCGGCGGCAGCGCGGAGATCGGCAGAAAGCGGCAGGTCGCCTCCGTAAATGTATCCCGGCGGAACGTAACCGTGTCCCGAAGCGAAGTTGTAGATCACGCCCGCGTGGTGGCAGATTTCATCCCACAACCAGCCTGTGGATCCAAGCGCCAGGATCTTCTGGAACTCCTTTAACGCAATTTCGCGATACGCGGGATCCATAAAATCCATCACCGCTCGCCGCCGCGTATTGATTCCGGCCAGCTGCGTCGGCGTCACATAGTTGTAGCCGCCTTGCTCGTAGCGAATTCCGTACGGATCTTTGGTCTCGTATTTGTAGAGCTCGTCCTTGTACCATTGCGACGTCAGATCGGCCCAGTTCAACTTGCCGAACAGGATCACGTTTACGCCCAGCGATTGCACCTTGGCAATCGCGTCATGAAACTCCTGCCACGTTCCCAGGTTCGGGTCGATGGCCTGCGAAGGATCGTCGCGATCCTGTCCGCCGATGTTCCATCCGATCAGTTGCACCGCTTTCACGCCGTATTTGGCATACTCCTCACCATACTCGACAAACCTTTTGTACGAGATGGTGTAGTCCTCTTCCGGCGTGTTCATCCGCAGCATGGTCCAGGAGTGCACGTCGCTCGCCCACGCAGGAAGATGCGGCGTTTTGAACCATGTGTTGCGCCATTCCTTGTACACATCGATGCCCGCATGCCAATCGCCCTGGTATCCGCGAAACACGACCGGAGCAAATTTCTTTGTCGAATTGGGATTGGCAAAGACGAAGTGACAGACGCGGAACTCCTGATGCACCGGGAACCCTGAAAATTCATCAGTCTTCGGCACTACGGCTCCGTGCACTACTCCGGGATGCTGCTCAAACGTGAATTCCGCGTAATAGGGCAGCGTGGGATCGGACAATTCGACGTAGAGCCCCTCAGTCTGGGCTTGAATCAGGCAAAAATTACTGCGGTGCGACCCGAAAGTCTTGATGGGAAAATCAACGCCCCAGTATCCCTTCTCGTTGCCAAAGTCCGGATAGATCTCATCGGAACCGAGATTCCCGTACCACATGGTCCGGACCGCCACGGTGGAGTTGCTTGTGGGCGGATTCAGGTCGCCGAAATACGGATAGTCGACGGTCTCTACCGTGCAGGTGGATTTGTTCTCGAGCGTGGTGTCGAAGGTGAGTTTGCCGTTCGTCAAAGTGACGGTAGCGGTCAGCGTAATGGGCAGCACGCCTCCGTGTTCGCTGGCAAGATCTTTCCACACAATGCGCACTTGGCTGTCTGAAATCTTCACGACACTCGCAGCCTTTTGTTTCTGCCCAAGCACAAAGTTGGCGCGGCGGCCGGGAATGGGAACAAGCATCCTGAAGGATGCGCCGAGTGCCGGTCGACGTTCCACTGTCCATTTCGTCGGCTCGTGCTCCATCCGCGTGAGAGCGCCTGTGACGGGATCGAAGGCCACCAGGAAATCGTGATCCTGCAGGATCACTTCGCCTGCAATATCCGCCGCTTGCGCCGTGCTCAGCTCCAACTCGGCCGTCAGAGCGCTCATTGCGGCAAGTCCCGCCAGCTTATTGAAAGTCCGTCTGTCCATCTCTATCCTCTAGTCCTCCGTCGGGGCAGCGCCCTTGGGGAAGTTCAAATTTCGTTTTGTTCCTGCGGGGTCTTCCAACTCAATCGAGCCGCGGATCCTACGAAGGGCTTGCATGCCTTCGGCACATGGTAATTTCGACCAGGAGATCGGTTCCCTTCGCAGACATCGGGCTTTAGTCGAAAGTTCCTGCTTTGAGATTTTGCGGGTGAGATACCGGTTTCCCGCAAGCCATCATATGTTGTGAAACTAGAAAGCGTCAACTCAGAAGCGATGCGGCCTCGGCTGCTCCGGCACTGCGGCCATTCCTTCACGCAGGTTTACGGCCATGGTTCCGCGCATCAGCTTCGCCTGGAAAGCGAAGCAAATGTTGGTTAATCTCTCTATAGTTGGCCGAATTTTATCCTTTATCCCCAGGAGGAATGTCCAATGGCAAAATCCACGAAAAAACCAGGCGCCGCTGCGAAAGCCGCCGCGAAACCGCGCAAGCCGGCGGCAAAAAAGACCGGCGCTCGCGCAAAAGTGACTCCGATTTCGATTTCGCACGAGAAAGTAGCAGAGCTCGCGCATCACTTCTGGGCCGAGCGCGGCGGTACGCACGGATACCACGAAGACGATTGGTTCCGCGCCGAACAGGAACTGCGCGGCAAAGCGTCCTAGCTGCTATCTAGAACACGTTGCAACCATCTGCCCTGCATCGGGGCATAGTGTTAGCTGCGCCGAAACCAGATTTTCTAAGACGTTACCAATGGTTTTGCTTGCCAGCGCCGGAGGCACATTCGTAACTCGTGGGCGGCTATAATTACCTAGGCGAATTCCCCGATTTGCGCGGATACCGACGCATTTCTACAGGCCGTTTTTGAGATGCAGTTTCAAGGCAGTCATTTAGAGAGTTGGCGTCCCGTCGTCTGGATGAGCGCCCTGGCTCTCGCCGGAAGTATCGTCTTCACGGCCATCGATTTGGTGACGCACGAGTGGAGCACCGCCATCGTGACGGGCACGCTCAGCATCCTGCTCGCCGGCTTGCTGTATCTCATCCGTCGAGCCAGTCACCTTGCGGCTCAGTTTCTCTTCGTCCTCACTGCGGCCGGTTGCCTCCTGATTCTTGTCGCTATCTTCCACCTGCATCTGGCGGGCGTGTTCTGGGCGTATCCCTTCCTCTGCATCAGCTACTTTATCTTGGGATCTGGCAGGGCCAGCGTTCTGATGTGCATCTTCTGCCCGATCGTGGTCTTCGGCGCCTGGCACTGGACCACGCACGAGGAATTCCCGCGCGTAATAGGCTCCCTGGTGCTCACCTGGATCTTCGCGCTTATTTTTTCTACAAATAGCGAGCGGCAGCACGCGGAAATGGAACGGCTCGCGGCCCGCGACCCGCTGACCGGCGCCGCCAATCGCCGTGAGATGGAAAAGGAAATCGAGCGCGCCGTCAATTTGCGCGCCCGCCACAAAACACCGGCGTCTGTCATCCTGTTCGATCTGGATCACTTCAAGAAAATCAATGACGACCGTGGGCACAATGTGGGTGACACGGTACTGATTGAAATGGTTGCATCGGTCTCAGCTCGTTTGCGCAAAAGCGACCGCCTTTTCCGTACGGGAGGTGAAGAGTTCGTCGTGCTTCTGCAGCACAGCCGCCTGAGCGAAGCCTATGTGCTCGCCGAATGCCTGCGCAATATGGTGCAAAGCAATACCTTCGCCAGTCTGCCTGGCCTCACCATTTCGCTCGGAGTCGCCGAGTTGGAGGCCGGCGAGCCGGCCCCCGATTGGCTGCGCCGCGCCGACGACGCTCTTTACCGCGCCAAGGAACTGGGCCGCAACCAGACGGTTCGCGCCGTTCCACGCTTGGCGGAGTTACCCGTCGGCTAGACTGCTCAGCTTCAACTTTTGAGAAGGATGATTTCAGAGAGGGACGTCCCGCCCCCGGCGCGCAAGTGCGCCGAGAGCGAGGAATGCATCTATTGCAGATTCGCCATCAAGGCTTCGAGAGTGGACTTCGGCGGACGCGTCACGGACTCGGGTAGCGTGGCCAGCGGCTCATCGACTAAGTTCAGCTGATCGATAAACGTCGGCTTTTGCGTATTGATATAGAAGACGCCGGTGAGGACTTCGTCCTTTTCATGCGCTTCCATCAGTGTACGCACCGCGTTGGCTTTGTCGGTTGGGTCGTAGTCTTCAAGCAGCTTGCGCAGGCGCAACTGCGAGCCGTCGTGCATTTCCACGTCGTAGACCTGGCCCGAATCGTAATCCACTTCGATATCGTCGAAGCTGGCCACAAAACCGATCTCGTTGATCGGTTCGTCGTGGTCTTGCAGGAACTTGTAGCTTTTGGTCGAGCCCTCATGGTCGTTAAACGTGACGCAGGGACTGATGACGTCGAGCATCACCGTACCCTTGTGCGCGATTGCCGCCTTGAGCATGGAAAGCAGTTGCTTCTTGTCGCCCGAGAACGAGCGGCCCACGAATGTCGCGCCCAGTTGGATGGCGAGAGCGCAGGTATCGATAGGCGGAAGATCATTGATCACGCCGGTCTTCAGCTTGGAGCCGAGGTCGGCCGTGGCCGAGAACTGGCCCTTCGTCAAGCCGTAGACGCCGTTGTCTTCGATGATGTAAATCATCGGCAAGTTGCGCCGCATGAGGTGCACGAACTGTCCCATGCCGATGGAAGCCGTGTCGCCGTCGCCGGAGACGCCCAGCGCAGTCATGGTGCTGTTGGCCAGTACGGCGCCGGTGGTCACGCTTGGCATGCGCCCGTGCACGCTGTTGAAGCTGAACGAGCGATTCATGAAGTAGGCGGGGCTCTTCGACGAGCAGCCGATGCCGCTCATCTTCATCACGCGCTCCGGCTCGACGCCCATCTCGAACATGGCGTCGATAATGCGCTCCGAGATCGCGTTGTGTCCGCAGCCGGCGCAAAGCGTGGACCTGCCGCCGCGATAGTCCACGATCGGCAGTCCAATATGATTCAGTTTCGGGCCCTTGGCCCCACTAGCAGTTGCGGTGGCCATTACAAGCCCTCCTTAGTTGCGAATTCGTCCGTGATCGTGCGGGCGTCGATGGGCAACCCGTTGTAGTGCAGAATGCTGCGCAGCTTCACCACCTGGTCGGCGGGAAGGTCCAGCTTGAGCAGGCTGGCCAACTGCGCATCGCGGTTCTGTTCCACCACGTACACGCGCTCATGGCTGGCCACAAAGTCGTGAATCTCGTGCGCGAACGGAACGGCGCGGATGCGCATGTAGTCCACGCTTAGGCCGTGCTCGTTCTCGATCTGGTCGAGGCTCTCGCGCAGCGCAAAATCGGTGGAACCAAAGGCCAGGAAGCCGATCTTCGATTTGCCGTTGCGATAAGTCAACGGCGCCGGAACCAGCGTGCGCGCGTATTCGAACTTCCGCGCCAGCCGATCCATCACGGCCACATACTCTTCGGGGCGCTCGGTGTAGCCCGCCGCATCATTGTGTCCCGAGCCGCGCGTGAAATACGCCGCCTTGGGATGCATGGTGCCGGGAAGCGTGCGCCAGCCAATGGCGTCGCCATCCACGTCACGATAACGTGCGAAACCGCCCAGCTTTTCGATCTCTTCGGCAGTCAGCACCTTGCCGCGATCGAGCGGCTTCTCAGGATATGCAAACTGCTCCGACATCCAGTTGTTCATGCCCAGATCGAGATCGGTAAGCACGAATACCGGCGTCTGCAAACGCTCCGCCACATCGAAGGCCGCATAGCCAAACTCAAAGCACTCTTTTACGTTGCCCGGCAGTAGAACAGGATGCTTTGTGTCGCCGTGCGAAAGCAGCGCCGTCGAAAGCAGATCGGCCTGCTGGGTACGCGTCGGCATGCCCGTCGAAGGCCCGGTACGCTGCACGTCAAAAATCACGCCGGGAATCTCTGCGTAGTAACCAAGCCCGGTAAACTCTGCCATCAGCGAGATGCCCGGTCCCGAGGTCGAGGTCATGGACCGTGCGCCGGCCCAGCCCGCGCCCAGCACCATGCCGATCGCCGCTAGCTCATCTTCGGCTTGCACCACCGCAAAGGTGGCCTTGCCCTCCGGCGTCACGCGAAACTTCTTCAGCAGATCCGTCGTCGCCTCAATCAGCGAGGTCGACGGCGTGATCGGGTACCACGCCACCACCGTCACGCCGGCGAACACCGCGCCCATGCCGCAAGCCGCGTTGCCATCGATGATGATCTTGCCTTCAGTCTGGCTCATCTGCTCGATGAAGTACGGATCCTGCTTGGTGAAGTTGGTCCGGGCATACTCGAAGCCGGTTTCAACAGCGCCGAAGTTCAGGTCGAAGACCTTCTGCTTCTTGGCAAACTGCTTCTGGACGCACTTTTCTACGACCTTCAGGTCGAGGTGCAGCAGTTGCGCCACCACGCCCACGTACACCATGTTCTTGACCAGCTTGCGCAGTTTGGCCTCGGGACATAGAGCCGCGGTGAGCTTGTCGAACGGCACCGGATAGCAGACCACATCGTCGCGATACTGCTTCAGGTTAAAGTTTTCTTCGTAGATGGCTACGCCGCCCGTGGGCAGCGAAAGCATGTCCTCGCGCGCCGTCTCGGCATTAAGCGCCACCAGCACGTCCGATTCCCGCTTGCGCGCCACATAGCCGTCTTTGCTGGCGCGGATGGTGAACCACGTGGGCAATCCGGCAATGTTCGACGGGAACAGGTTCTTCCCGCTCACGGGAACGCCCATCCCGAAGATGCTCTTCAGCAGCACGCTGTTGGCGGACTGCGAACCCGATCCGTTCACCGTGGCTACATTAATGGTGAAGTCGTTGACGATGCGCGGACGCGCGCTGCTTTCGCCCTGTTCTTGTCCCAGGGCCAGGTTTCCAGTCGCCATGTGGCGGGATTCCCTTCCGAAAAAACTTGAGCGATTTGATGCGCCCCAAGAGCGCCGGACCACCCTCTAGAGGATGCCGGATCATCTCGCCCCAATATGTGATTATAGTCACTTCTGAGTGTCAGCGTCTCAAACTGCGCCCCAAGAGTAACTCCCCTGAACGGGGCATGGGTTGGAGTCGCCCATTTTGGAATTCATTGTCAGTAACATGCTTTTGTTTCATCATTTTATGGGTAGCCAAAAGGCTAAGAACCCGACGCGGTATTGAGCGCTAAGCTTTGTGGAGAGTGAACAGCCTCAAGTCGAGCTTGAAGTAGTTCGTCGATCCGGCCGACGCTGCCTTGGCGCTGATGGCGTACTGCGGACGTGAGCGGTCATGGATGTTCGGCTTTCAGTGCCTTGAGCCGCGCCTGGGCGAGCAGGTAGGTATCTTCCGGATCGATTTGGCCTTCAGGCTTCTCAACTTTCTCATAGGCCGCGATGGCCGCGTCGTCAACACCGTATTGCTCGTATACCAGGCCAAGTGCGTACCAGACGGCCGAATTTGGCAGGGAAAGGTCGTCTAGCGGCATGCCTTTCAGCAGCAAATCGCGCGCTTCGGAGGTCTTGCCCGAGGCAGCATAAAGGCAGGCCAGCGTGTGCATCTCGGAAAAGCTGTTGTTGTGCGTCAGAGTATTCGACTGGCGCGAGGCTTTGATGGCGTCATCATTGACGCTGTTGTCGAAGAGCGCCGACCACGCGTACATGTTGTAATCGTTCAAAGTGGCTTTTCCATTGTCGAAGAGCATCTGATACGTGGCGCGATTTCCGGGCCAGTCGCCGCGGTACGCCAAACACCTGGCCTTCATCCGCAGCAGCTCTTCGTCGTCAGGATGTTTGGCGAGGCGCGAATCGAGCATCTGCTTCCAGTCGTCCCAATCCTTCAGCAACAGATCGGCGCTAGCAGCCAGGCCGATGGCGGTGTAGGAATCAGGAAAACTCTTAAGGATTTCAGCAGTCATCTCTTTCAAATGGGATCCATCTTCTGCGGTGCGATATCCGTTGGCGAGAAGCAGAGCGAAGTTCAGCCGCATGTCGCCTGCCGGAGCCTTCTCCCACGCCGCACGCAGGTCCGGCAGAAGATTGCGAATGGCGGAAGTATTCACGACCAGAGAAGCTGCGGCCCATCGCATCGCGTCCGGGTCGGGTGCATCGCCCACCGTCCAGAATCGAGGGAAAAGCGACCCCGAGAGGGGATCGTCGCCACCGCCTTTATGCTCCCACTCACGTATCCAGTCCAATAAAGCGCGGGCCTCTTTTTCGTGGCCATTTTTGAGCAGATAGAGCGCATAGTTTCCAGCCTGAGAAGGCTGGTGATTGCTCCCCACAAGACGATATCCGCCGTCTTCGCGGGTAACGAAGTACTGCGTAGGCAACCAGTTGAAACCTTCGGCGCTTACCCGGTAGCCGGTATCGTCAGCCCCCTCCGATTTGAGCTTGAGATTGCCGGCCACTACGTCAAGAAACACCGCCAGGGGCCAGTTGTAACTTCGGGCATTAAGATGTCCCTCGCCGCGGTCTTCTTCGTATCCCTTAAAATGGCGGCGCCACTCGTCATCGGAAGCAAAGGCATAATGCGTCCAGATCTCAGCGGCTGTGGTTTCCGCGTTCTCCGCCAGGGCGCCAGAAGAGAGAGTCAGAACCAAGCGCTGCACTACGGTTCGTGGATCGACAGCGGGCAAGTACTCGCCATTCCATGGAGCAAGATTTCGAATCAACGTAATCCGCTGTGCCGTACCGGCCGAATCCTGCTGGCCTTCAACGGCGGCGGAGAGGATGCCGGTGGCTTCAGGGTAAAGGCGCTTTTGCGAGAGCAAATTGCCTGCACTGGCGAGAGCCGCGGACCGATCATCGCCGCTGCCCCCAAGTCGATCTGTGCGTTCGATTCCGGCGGAAATGCCTTTCGCACCGCCTCCAAGCGCAACGGTGCCCGCAATCTCCAAAGCACGCCGGATTGCGCTCGATTGCACCTTGCCGAGCTCGTCCAGGAGTTCCTGGTAACGGCCACTGAAGTAGAGGTCGTAAAGAAAATCGTCCTCAAGGTTATCTCCCTCCGACTTGTCCTTTTCTCTCAGGATGCGGAGTGTGGCAATGGCGTCGTCAAGATGGGCGGCAGCTGTGTAGCGCTCTCCTGCGGAGTCGTACTCTTCGAGGATTGCCAGATCGCCGGCGGCCCCGGAGTCGTCGGGATTGAGTGCGAGCGCCTTCTTAAGGCCGTTTGCGGCGCAATCCCAGTCATAGCCATACCCGAAGCGGACACCAATCTCGTTGAATTCGCAGACCCACCCGAGGATTTCGAAGCCGGCCGTGGATT
>Ga0116135_1000970_pt1 | contig 15333 bp, 17 predicted proteins | sample June2015DPH_20_1_FD_89738 | JGI IMG/M metagenome (GOLD analysis project Ga0116135, IMG submission 89738) | Peatland microbial communities from SPRUCE experiment site at the Marcell Experimental Forest, Minnesota, USA - June2015DPH_20_10 | ecosystem: Environmental > Terrestrial > Soil > Wetlands... | reverse complement strand
ATTCCGCAGGCGGCACTGGCCCGTCACTCCGGCCTGATCCGGCGTCATTTCAAGCTCGGTGACGACCGCCGCGTGGTGTGTGGCATTTCGTTCGGCTTCCCGGACCGGGATCACAAGATCAACAGCTACCGGACCTCGCGCGCAAGCATTCCCGACACCGCGACGTTTGTCGAGGAGTAGAACGAGCCGTCGCGCGTCAACTCTGCCCTCATCCTGAGGAGCGGCCTCTTGAGTCTAGGATCGTCATTGCGAGGAGCGACGAAGCAATCCACTCTTCGACATACAAAAGCTGGATTGCTTCGCTTCGCTCGCAATGACGGCCTAATTTCGTCGGCTGCGTTTCGAGTCAGGACTCTCAGGATGAGGGCGGAGAAATTCCGCGTCGCCCCTCTCAAAACTTCGGCGGGCGTTTCTCCGCGAACGCCTTGATGCCTTCCTTGATCTCGGCGCCGCGCATGCTGTCGCGGGCACGCCGGTCGGCGGCGTCCTCGTCGAGCTGGCCGCGCGCGAATTCGTTGATGGCGCGTTTCATGCCGCGCATCGCGACCGGCGCATTGCCGGCCAGGATTGTGGCGAGCCTGTCGACTTCCTCGTCCAGCGCCTCGGCCGGTACCATCGCCGTCAGGTAACCGATCCGCAGCATCTCAGCGGCGCCGATTTTCTGCGCGGTCAAAAACAGCTTCCTGGCATTGTCGGCGCCGAGCCGCGACACGTAGCGCCGGATCCCGCTCTTGTAATAGTGCAAACCCAGCCGCGCCGCCGGCATGAACATCTCGGCGCTGTCGACGCCGATGCGGAAATCGCAGGCCAGCGCCAGATCGGTCGAGCCGCCATAGACGCCGCCATTGAGCCGGCAGATGGTGGGAACGCCGAGATCCTCCAGCCGGTTGACGACGACTTCGAACGCCGACCCCGCGCTCCTCTCTTCAACGGCGCTGGTGGCGCGCTCGGCGACTGAATTGAGATCATAGCCGGCGCTGAAGGCGCGGCCGGTGCCGGTGAGCACCAGCACCCGGATCGCGGCATCGGCTTCGATCCGGTCGAACAGTTTGAGCAGCGCATCGAGGTCGTCGGGCTGCAGGCGATTCAGATGCTTGGGCCGGTTGAGGCGGATGGTGGCGCGGGCACCATCGATATCGAGCAGCGGCGTACTCGCCGTCTCAGCGGCTTGCGACATGATTTTCTCCATTTGCTCTATTTGTTTTGCTTTACTTATTTTCTTGAGCGCGCCGCCGGGCTTCGGCGTCGATGGTCTCGGCGAGATCGGGATGCCGTGCCATCAGCATCCGAAAGTCCACCAGATCGAGCACCAATAGCTTCGACACCCGTGTGGTGGTGATATTGGCGGAGCGCAGATGATTGCCGAGCAACGCCATCTCGCCGAAGAAGGCGCCCTCGCCGAGCGTCACCTTCTTGCCCGGCAAATCGACCTCGACTTCGCCGGCGGCGAGGAAATACATGCAGTCGCCGGTCTGGCCCTTGCGGATGATCATGGTCCGCGACGGCAGGTCCATGGTGCGCAGCATGTGCGTGACATCGGCGATCGCCGCCGGGCCGAGCGCGGCAAAGAACGGCACCTTGCTGACCGACTCCCAGGTTTTCAGGAAATTGTCGCGGCGGGTTTCCGCGGCAAAGCCGGTGGCGAGGATACCGGTCCAGAGCCCGAACACGCCAAGGCCGCAGATCATCACGGCCGCCGCCACCACCCGTCCGAGCGGAGTGATCGGCACCACGTCGCCATACCCCGTCGTGGTCAGGGTCGCGACCGCCCACCACAATGCCGCGGGCACGCTGCCGAAGACGGTCGGCTGGAAGTCGCGCTCCAGAAAATATTCCGCCACCGAGGCCAGCAGCAGCACCATCAGGAAAATCACCAGCACGCTCAGGAGTGGTCCGGATTCCAGCACCAGCACCCGGCGCAACTGGCGCAAGCCGGGAATTCCCGGCACCACCTTGAGCATCCAGAATACGCCGAGCAGCCAGGCGGTTTTGGGATTCGCGCCAAGGATCATGGCAAGCGGCACCGCCGTCGCGGCGATCGCGTCCACCAGCCCGCGACCCGATATCGCGTAAGTCCAGCCGCGCTGCGCCTGAAAGGCGTGGCGAAGCCGGACCACCCACTCGAACACAAAGAACGCCAGGCACGCCCACAGCAATGCGTCGACCCAGCGATGCGCCGTCTCATAGGCGGGATCGACCGTCAGCAAAACCATCACGGCGACACCGGTCGCAATGGCGACATAGGCCGCTTTGGTCATGTTGCGGCCGGTGGTCGCAGCCACAAATTGCTCAAACGGCTTGGACATTGGAACGCGGCGCCTGTCGATGGAATGAACCCTGATCGGCCATGCTGGGCGTGACCGGTCTGCAAAGTGCCCGGGCCGGGGTAGGCCGTCAACGCCGGCCCGAAAACAGCGTTATCGGCGGGCCTGGAGCGGCGCCTTTCGAGGGCGTGCCGTAAATCCGTCCCGACTCTGTTACGCGCTTTGCGCCGACTTGACGATCACCACATTGTCGTCATGGCCGGTATGCCGCTTCAGGCTTTCGCGCCGCATGCCGATCTCATCGCGCACGAATTCATATCCGAGCTTGAAGGTGTCCAGTCCGTCGCTCGAGATGGTGCCGTCGCGCAGTCCGATCACTGCGCCTCGAAGAATGGTCTCGAGTTCGTCCTGCAACGCGTCGAGCGCGTCCATCGTGGCGGCATCGGCGATCCGCTCGCCGATGTCGAGAATGGCCGTGGCCAGTTCGCTGGCTTTCTCCGGCGCAATCCGCGTCACCTTGGTGTAGAGCCCGACGAAGATCGAGCCGATGATGCTGAGCACGGCCGCTCCCAGATACAACAGGTCGCTGTAGCGTTCCAGGAACGATTTGGCGGTGTCGTTGATATATTCGGTGACGCCCTGATGGGCGACGATGAAGGCGTTCTTGTCGACATCGGCCGGTTCGATCCTGGAGGCGAAGCCGTTCTCCAGCGCCAGTTCGGCCTTGTTCTCGTAGATCGTGCGCGCCAGATCTCCCGCTGCGTTCGATGACATTCTGGACTGCGCGACCAAAAGCCATTGCAGCCCGATCGTATCGAGGTCGTCATCCGGTATCGCGGGTGCGGAAGACAGCATTCCGGTTGCCAGCGTTTCCTCCGAAATGTCCGGATTTCTCCGGATCAGCGCCTTCGATTCGTCGATCGCGTTCAAGGTAAAGGCGCTGCGCCTGGCATATTGTTCGAAGGTTTTGTCCTTCACGATCGCGGAAGCGTGCGCGATGGCGATCACCGCGCCATAACCGCCCGAGGAAAACAGCTGGTCAAGCGTCGAATTCGGCGGCGCCAGCTGGACCCTTGAGCCGGCTTCGGGGCCATCGGGAATTTCGAGGATATGGCGGACGAACGCGATGTTGTTGTCGCCGTCGGCCAGAACCGCAATCTTCTTTTTCTTCAGCTCGGCGAGCGATTTGATCTTCTTGCTGCCGGGGCTCATCAGCAGCAACACATCATGTTCCAGGATCGCGAGGGCGCGGGCGCGGGACGGAATCCTGGCGTCGGTGCGCAGCACCGCCAGATCAGCCTCCTTGCGATCGAATTGCGCCAGCGCTTTGGCGTTATCCGGGTTCGGCACGATCTTGAGGCGCAGCTGCGAAGAGCTGTTCTTGAGCACCGCGGCAAGCCTGGCGGCGAAACGGGCCTCGACGCTGTTGGCATTTCCGACGGCGAAGACAAGTGTTTCGGAATTCCTCAGCCAGACGCGGCCGCCCCAAACCGTCGCCACCGTCAGAATCAATGTCAGTGCGGCAAACAGCAGCACCTGTCTGCGATTGCTCGTAGCCACGCGCGAACGCGGGGGTGGAGCAGGCGTTGGCACTTCAGCACTCATGGGTCATACCCGCACGCCGGGAGCTTCGCCGCCATGCCAGCGCCGAGGGCCGCCCGAACGAGATCGTAAATATCTAAAAAAGAACAATAATTTTCAGGTTTGGGGATGATATCCGCCCCCGGGCGGATTGCAAATCGGGCACCGCGGTAACCCAACCCCCCGCAGAGGTTGCGTCGCAGCAGCAACGTATCGCCGTTAGGCCACACTCGGCTTTTTTCGAGTTCCGCGCAGGTGCATTCTGTGTCTGGAGATGTCATAAATGACGAATACCGGTCGAATTGTCCGGGTTTGAGAAGAAGTGGCGCCGAACGCCTCCGGTCCAACTCGTGCCGTTCCAAGCAATTCCACCGAGGGCGTCAGCTTTGTCGTTTCCCCCCATGTCGTCGTCGGTTCCGGTAGCTGCGCTGATCGGATGGATGCTGCTGCTGACCGTCAAGCACGTCATCGCCGATTTTGTCCTGCAGACTTCCTGGATGGCCATCGGCAAGGACCAGAAGACCGGATGGGCGCTGCCGCTGCTGGCGCATTGTCTGGTGCACCTGGCCGTTGCGAGCGCGCTGATTCTTGTCGTCGCGCCGCGGTTCTGGTTTGTCGCCCTGATCGATTTCGCCATTCACATCACGGTCGACCGCGCCAAGGGATTGTGCGCCTCGAACCTCGGCGTGACGCTGGAGTCCGGGCATCCATGGTTCTGGACGCTGATCGGGGTGGATCAGGCGCTGCATCATTTGACCGGCTTCGGCCTGTCGATTTTCATGGCGGCGAACGGTTGATCCCGCCGCCGGCCGGATTGGCATCCCGGATAAAGACGATCAGTTGATGTGGCCCGAGGTCCCGTTCGATCGGAATCCAGCCCAGTCTTTCATAAAGAGCCGACCGCTGTGGCCGCGCACATAGATAGGCGCGGCTAAATCCCAATGCGAAGCAATCCTGTGTTGCACGGTTGACCAGCGCGCTGCCGACGCCGCGCTGGCGCGCCCGCGGCTCGACCCACACCGCTGCGATCCACGGCGTCAATTGCGGCCGCTCCTTGAGATCGGACGCGATCACCGAGGCGGTGCCAAGAAATTCCTCGCCATCATGGGCCACCAGCGCCAGCGGAATCGGCGTGTCGGCGATGTTTTCCCGCAGCAGACCGGTAATATGGCCGAGTGGATAATTGTCCGGCTTCCACCACGCCCGCCAGATTCGATCGGCCACCGTATCGAAAAACGCCGGGCGCTGTCGCAGGTCGGAAATCGTGAATGGAGGAGACATTGGGGGAGACCATTGACCGCCGCTCGCCGACAGAACGAGCGCGATGCTAGTTTGCGTTAAATCCGGCTGCGCGGCATGCTCACAGGGTCGCTCCGATCCATCGAGAGAACCCAAGAAGAATCCATGACAGAAGCCCCGCTCACAAAAAAGACCGTCGATGTGCTCGGCACCCACATGGCTTACCACGAGCGCGGCGAGGGGGCGCCGGTGTTGTTTCTGCACGGCAATCCGACCTCGTCCTATCTCTGGCGCGACGTCATTTCCGAACTCGGCGGACTTGGCCGGCTGATCGCGCCGGATCTGATCGGCATGGGCGATTCCGCCAAGCTGCCAAATCCCGGTCCGGACAGCTATCGCTTCGCGACCCACCGCGACTATCTCGGGGCCTTCATCGATGCGGTGATCGGCCCGGCGGAATCCCTGGTGCTGGTGGTGCACGACTGGGGTTCGGCGCTCGGCTTCGACTGGGCCAACCGTCACCGCAACCGGATCCGCGGCATTGCCTATATGGAGGGGATCGTGCGGCCGATTGCCTCATGGGACGAATGGAGCGCAGCCGCGACGCCGATCTTCCAGGGCTTTCGCTCCGACAAGGGCGAGGCGATGATTCTCGACCGCAACATGTTCATCGAGCGGGTATTGCCTGGGTCGGTGTTGCGGAAACTGACCGAGGCCGAGATGACGGAATATCGGCGGCCGTTTTTGCAGGCTTTGGACCGCTGGCCGACACTGACCTGGCCGCGGCAGATTCCGATCGCAGGCGAGCCGGCCGATGTGGCGCAGATCGCCGCCGCCTATTCGCAATGGATGGCCGAGAACGACATTCCAAAACTGTTCGTCAATGCCGAGCCCGGGGCCATTCTGATTGGTGCGCCGCGGGATTTCTGCCGAAGCTGGAAAAACCAGACCGAAGTGACGGTTCCCGGCTCCCATTTCATTCAGGAAGATTCCGGACCGGCGATCGGCCGGGCGGTGGCCGGCTGGATCAAGGCCAACGCGCTGTAGCGCCTGCGAATCAGGGCCGCGCCCTGTCCCAGCCGGCGGTTCCGTTCAAGCTCCCCGTACGACTACCGGGTGCCGTGGTTAACCTTTCGTTAGAGAATTGCACTGCATCTTCCGCATTGGGAGATATTTCAAAATGTTTTCAAGCCGAGAAGCCTTCGAGAACGATTTTTGCCCAATCCGAGATGAATTGCTCGGTGAGATGTACCGCGCCAACGAAAACGGCCTGCCCCAATTGGTGGAGAGCGTCACCTCCGATGTCCGGGCCATGCTGGCGCTGTTTTGCTATCGCAGAAGCCATCTGCACTCGCTGGCATTGTCGATCGCCGCAAGCTGCAGCGAACGCGAACTGATCCAGTTGGGCGGCCGCGTCGGTTCCACCCTTTATGCGCTGTCGCGCGAAGCCCCGGCAACGCGGCTGACGCCGTCGTCGTCCTACGGCCACCGCAAGCCGATCACGCTCTCGACCAAGCCGCTCAGCACGTTCTCGCCGGTTGACGATGAACTTGACGAAGAATTCGCCGAAGCCGTGACGGCGTAGCTCCCCGTCGCCCCGGCGAATGCCGGGGCCCATAATCCCTGAAGCCAAATGTTATAAGAAGGTGGCGATCACGCTGCCTTATCGATAGATCACGCGGTATGGGTCCCGGCGTTCGCCGGGACGACGGAAATGAAATTACGCCAACGCCGGCAGGCCGTGCCGTTTTCGTGCCATCGCGCATTCGGCATCGCCGGGCATGCAGGTTCGGCAGACTTCAGGCCGCACCGCGTAAATCACGCACGACGTCGCCTCGCCGACCTTGCCCGACAGGGCCGAGCATCTCTCGCCGTCGCAGCGCATGCCCGATAGTCTTTCATTGACGAATTTTTCCGGAATCAAATCCAGCGCCGCATCGTCCTCGGTGGTGAAGCGGGGCCAGTTCGCGGAATACGAACAGCAGGCGCCGCAGGCCTGGCAGGGGCTTTCGGCATCAATCGCGGGATCGCTTGGCTTCATGTTCACGGTTTAGAGCATGATCCGGCAAAGTGGAAACCGGTTTTCTCTTTAAGACGGCGGCGAAGCGCACCGGCCCGATATCAGCTATCGCTTGGAGCTTCCCAGACCAGGCTCCTTCGCCACCTCGCCTTGAGCAGGTCGCGCCGTTCCGGGTATTTTTCGTCGAGATGCACGGCATCGACCACGCGGTCGGTCCGAAAGCTGCGAAAATCCTTGCGCAGCTCGCACCATGCCGCCAGCAGCCGCACGGCTTCGTGATAGCCGATGGCGATCGGCCAGATCGTGCGTTCACTGTCGCGGCCATGTTCGTCGCGATAGCGCAGCGCGATTTTCTTGCCCTCGTGAATCTGCGCCCGCGTCCGCGACATGTCGATGCGGTCGGGCTCCCGGTGCCAGCCCGGACGGGCGCGGCTGGCGGGTTCGAGCACAAACGGCCTTAGCCGTTCGGGAACGGTGTCGGCGATCTTCGCCATCAGGTCTGCGGCGGCTCTGGCCAGTACGGCATCGGCATGTCCCGCCACCCATTGCGCGCCGAGCACGGCCGCCTCGATCTCATCGGGGGTGAGCATCAGCGGCGGCAGGTCGAATCCCTTCTCCAGAATGTAACCCATGCCGGCCTCACCGCGGATCGGCACGCGCTGCCCGATCAGGGTGGCGATGTCGCGGTAGATCGTCCGCTTCGAGGTCTCGAGCTCGGCGGCGATCGCGTCCGCCGTCAGGGGGCTCCGGGTACGCCGGAGCACCTGAATGATCTGGAACAGCCGGTCGGCACGTCTCATGAGGTTTCTCTCGGAGCTTCGCTTTTCAGGGTACGGCCTCGCCACTGCTGACAGCATGTTGACAGCAGCTGGCAAGTATACCGGGACAACACTCCAACCAAGAGGATTTTGTCCATGATCATTCTCTACGGCCTCGACTTCTGGACGGCGATATTGCCGCTGCTGACACCACGGTGGCAGCAGGGGATGGCTAGCCTCAAACGCCTGCTCAAGAAATCGGGAGCGCTGTCGTGATTATTCTGTATGGCTTTGGCCAGGGCTTCGGCTTGCCGGAAAAGAGCCCTTTTGTGACCAAGACCGAGGTCCAGCTGAAGATGGCCGGTCTGACCTATCGCAAGGAAAAGGCCGTGCCTCCGGCCTCTCCCAAGGGGCAACTGCCCTACATCGTCGACGACGCGGAGCGCATCGCCGATTCCACCTTCATTCGCGCGCATATCGAAGGCAAATACGGTTTCGATTTCGACGCTCCGCTCAATCTGCAGCAGCGCGCGCAGGCCTGGGCGTTCGAACGCATGATCGAACATCACGTCTATTGGGCGTTGGTCGGCGCGCGCTGGGTTGACCCCGAAAATTTCGCAAAAGGTCCCGCCCACTTCTTCGATGCGGCGCCGGAGCATCTGCGCGAGAAGCTGCGTGAGGACGCGCAATTCCGGGTCGCCGAGAACTATCTCATCAGCGGTCTCGGCCGCCACGCGCCGGAGGAGGGCATCGATCTTGCCCTGCGTTCACTGTTTGCGCTGTCGGTTCAACTCGGGGACAAGCCGTATTTGATGGGCGACACGCCCTGCGGCACCGACGCCACTGCATTCGGGGCGCTGTCCGGCATTCTGACGCCGTTCTTCGTTTCGACCTTGCGTGAGGAAACCGAAAAATTCCGCAATCTCACCGCTTATGTCGATCGAATGATGCTGCAATATTACCCGGACTTCGCCTGGATACCGCTGCGAGAGGCCGCCTGAATCAGAACCGATCAGGCTCTAATGCGCCGGGGCGGTCTCGCCCTTCAAGGTGGCGAGTTCCGCTTCCAGTTCCGCGATCCGCGCATCGCGGGTCGCCAGCGCCGCCGCGACGTCTGCGGCGTCGAACTTCTGCGGGATGTGTTGCGGGCAATTGGTGTCCCACGCAGAAATCTTGAACAGGATCACCTGTTCGGGCCGCGCCTTGTAGCCCTGCGGCATCAAGGATGTCAGGAGCGCCGGATCGTCGTCGATCACGCGGGCCTCGCCCCAGATTTTCACCCGGCGGCGATGGGCGTAATCCATCACGAAGATATGGGCCTTCGGATTTTCCGCCAGATTGCCTTGCGTGATGTACTGCCGGTTGCCGCTGTAATCGGCGAAGGCGAGCGTGGTGTTGTCGAGGATTTTGACAAATCCCCTGGGGCCGCCGCGATGCTGGATATAGGGCTGACCGTCGGCGCTGGCGGTTGAGAAATAGAGGCTGTTGGTCTGCGCCAGCAACGCCGCCAGGTTCTCATCGACCTCGGTGCGCCAGCCACCACGTTGTTCGACATGTGCATAGGCGTCGCGCGACCCCTTGCGGGTCTGGATTTCCTTCACCGCCGGGGTGAATGCGACGTCGCTGGAATAGCTGCGAAGGTCTGACATTGGCGTGTCTCCTGGAAGTCCCGAAAGCAGGCGTTGCCGTCCCCGCTAAAGTGTGCTCTTCAGGAATTTGAACAATCCTAAGGATTGACACTTCATCATTGCAATATATGAAATAATGCCATGGATCGCATCGACGCCATGCAGGCCTTTGTCGCAGTCGCCGACCTCCGGGGGTTCGCGCCGGCGGCGCGTAAACTCGGACTGTCGCCGTCAGGGGTGACGCGGCTGATTGCGGCGCTGGAGGATCGTCTTGGCGCGCGGTTGCTGCAGCGGACCACGCGGTCGGTGACGCTGACCGATGTCGGCTCGCGCTATCTGGAGCGTGCGCGCCGCATTCTCGCCGATGTCGAGGAAGCCGAAGGTTCGGCGCGGGATGAGCGAACGCGGCCGAGCGGACGGCTGGTGGTCTCGGCGCCGATCGGATTCGGGCGGCTCCATGTCAGTCCGATGATGTCGGAATATCTGAAACGCCATCCCGAAGTGTCCTGCGATCTGCGGCTATCGGATCGCATGGTCAATCTGGTGGAGGAGGGCGTCGATCTCGCGGTTCGTATCGGCCACCTCGCCGATTCCAGCCTGGTGGCACGCCATGTCGGCGAGATGCGGCGGATCGTGGTCGCCTCCCCGGGCTATCTTCGGCGGCGCGGCGAGCCTGATACGCCGGAGGCCATCGCGTCGCACCAGACGATTCAGTTCGGCGCCACGACGGCGTCGCCGGACTGGCATTTTGTCCGGGACGGCAGCGAGATTCGCTTCACGCCCACGCCGCGCTTTACCACCAACAGCGCCGACGCCGCGATCCAGTATGCCGAGCGGGGCGGCGGCCTGACGCGGGTGCTGGCCTATCAGGCGGCGGCGGCGATCAAGGCCGGCCGGCTGAAAATCGTGCTGGCGAAATTCGAGCAGCCGCCGCTGCCGATCCACATCGTCTACCCGACCTCGCGGCTATTGTCGGCGAAGGTGCGCACCTTCATCGATCTCGTCACCGAGACCAGCGACTGGCATTTCGGCGGGCGTTGAGGCGGTCCCCGATGCGCGTTCCACAAATCACTGTCATCACCCGCGAAAGCGGGTGATCCAGTAAACGCCGGCATCTCGATTCTCACAAATGCCGCGGAATACTGGATGCCCCGCTGGAGCCTGTCATCGGGCTCGCCAAAGGCGAGACCCGGTGGCGGGGCATGACGACGGAGGGGATGATGCGCGCTCACATGCACCAACCGGCGCATCGGGGCATGGCGCCTGCTACTCCTTCTTCTTCACCACCCGGAACGTGCCGTTGGCGCGTGCGATGGCGACGCCGTCGGCGGTAACCAGACATTGCGCGAAGCAAAGTGTGCTGCCGGTCTTGATCACGTCGGTTTCGACCGTGAGCCACTGCCCGATCTGGGCGCTGCTGATGAAATCGATCGACATGCTGACGGTCACCAGCGAAATGGCGCCGCGCATCTTGTGGCCGCAGCTATGTCCCATCGCCTTGTCGGTCAGTGCGGCGATCAACCCGCCATGGGCGAAGCCACGCGCATTGGTGTGCGGCTTGGCGAGACGAAGGCCCAGAATGATCGCATCAGGTGTCTGCTTGGAGTAGATCGGCTCCCACGGATCGGTCAGCGGACTGGGCCGGGTTTGCCGTTCGAAACCTTCGGGGATCTCCGGAGCCGTCATGTAGAGTACTCGCGCGTTGGCAATACAGTTCGCCACTGAACGCGATCCCGGCGCGAATTGCACCGCCTACAAAGTTTAAAACGAGATTTCAGCGACTGATTGAAACGAGATGTGGCGACATCTCACAGGCCGTCATACCCCGCGAAAGCGGGGTATCCAGTACGCCGCAGCCTCTCGCTTCTATCGCAACATTCTTGAATACTGGATGCCCCGCCTTCTATGTCTCCGGACTGAACACTTCGCGGGTGATGACGGCCACCAATACGTAAGCTCAGCTTGCGACATCCTAATACGGCAGGCCGACGTAATTCTCCGACAGTGACGTCGCCGCGGCTTTCGAGCTGACGAGGTAATCCAGCTCGGCCAGCTGGATTTTTGCCCCGAAGCCTTCGGTGTCGGGAAACCGGTGCAGTATCGAGGTCATCCACCACGAGAAGCGAACCGCCTTCCAGACCCGCGCTAGCGCTTTTTGCGAATAGCCGTCGATCCCGGTGGAGGATTTCTCCTCGTAATATTCGCGCAACGCCCCCGACAGGTAATACACGTCGCTGGCGGCGAGGTTGAGCCCCTTGGCGCCGGTCGGCGGCACGATGTGGGCGGCGTCGCCGGCTAGGAACATGCGCCCGAACCGCATCGGCTCGGCGACGAAACTGCGTAAGGGCGCGATGCTCTTTTCGATCGAAGGCCCGGTGACCAGATGGTCCGCCGCCTCCTGATCCACCCGCCGCTTCAACTCGTCCCAGAACCGCTCATCCGGCCATTGATCGATGTGATCGTCGAGCGGGCATTGCACGTAGTAGCGGCTGCGATGGGTCGAGCGCATGGTGCAAAGCGCAAATCCCCTGGCATGGTTGGAGTAGATCAGTTCGTGGCTGACGGGCGGCGTCTCCGACAGGATCCCGAGCCAGCCGAACGGATAGACCCGCTCAAAGGTCTCGATCGCCGAAGGCTTCACGCTGGCGCGGCTGACGCCGTGGAATCCATCGCAGCCGGCGATGAAGTCGCATTCGATCTCGTGGCTGACGCCATCCTTGTCGTAGGACACACTGGGATGATCGGTGTCGAAATCATGCGGCTTGACGCCACTGGCTTCATAGACCGTGGTCAGGCCGGCCGCGCGACGCGCATTCATCAAGTCGAGCGTCACTTCGGTCTGGCCGTAGATCATCACGGTCTTGCCGGTGGCGGCCTTCATGTCGATGCGATGACGCGCGCCACCAAAGGCAAGCTCGATGCCGTTATGGACCAGGCCCTCTTGGTGCGCGCGCGCGCCGGCGCCGAGCTTGTCCAGCAGCGCCACTGTTCCTTCCTCGAGCAGGCCGGCGCGGATGCGGCCGAGCACATAGTCCGGGGTCTGGCGTTCCAGGATAATGTTGTCGATGCCGTCAGCGTGCAGCAATTGTCCCAGCAGCAATCCCGCCGGCCCCGCGCCAATGATGGCTACTTTTGTCCGCAATACTTGCTCCCTTGGCCGTTATAGCCTTTAAACGTTGACATCGCGGACGGTGCTGCGCCGGCTTGCAATGATGATTATATCATATAACAATATCCACAAAAGGGTTTTAAGCCCTGATGCCACGAGGGAGACGATGTCGATGAGGAAAACGCTCTTGGCGCTGCTGTTGGCGGCCAGCGTGACGCCTGCGTTCGGGCAGGAGAAGACTTTTGAGCTGAAACTGTCGCACTGGGTGCCGGCCTCGCATCCGTTGCAAAAGGCGCTGGAGGATTGGGGCGCAGCAGTCGAGAAGGAATCCGGCGGAACGATCAAGTACAAGGTCTACCCCGCGCAGCAACTCGGCAAGGCCTTCGACCATTATGACATGGCGCGCGATGGTATCGCCGATGTCACCTACATCAATCCGGGCTATCAGCCCGGCCGTTTCCCGATCATCGGCGCCGGCGAACTTCCCTTCCTGATGTCGGACGCCAAGGGCGGCTCGATGGGGCTCGACGCCTGGTACCGCAAATACGCCGGGAAAGAGATGAAGGACGTCAAGTTCTGCCTGGCCTTCATCCATGCGCCGTCATCGTTCCACTCGCGCAGCAAGAAGATCCTGGTCCCGGATGACGTCAAGGGCATGAAGATCCGTCCCGCCGACGCCACCATTGCGAATTTCGTGACGCTGCTCGGCGGCACCAACGTCCAGTCCTCGGCGCCGGAAGTTCGCGACATCATCGAGCGCGGCGTTGCCGACGCCGTCACCTTCCCGTGGGGATCACTGGTGCTGTTCGGCATCGACAAGGTGACGAAATATCAGATGGACGCGCCGCTCTACGTCACGACATTCGCCTTCGTGATGAACCAGGACAAGTATGACCAGATGTCCGACCGGCAGAAAAAGGCCATCGACGACAACTGCAATACAGAGGCCGCCGGCCGCGTCGGCGAACCATGGGGCAAGTTCGAAGACGCCGGTCTCGACAAGGTAAAGGCCGAGTCCGGTCAGGAAGTCTACCAGCTGACGCCGGAGCAGACCGCGCTATGGAAGAAGGCCTCCGAACCGTTGATCAAGACCTGGGCCGACAGCGTCAAGAAGACCGGGACCGATCCGGACGCGGCGTTGACTGAATTGCGCGCTTCGCTGGCCAAATACAACGCCTTGACGCAGTAACAACCCCCTGCATATTGACACGGCGGCAAATCCTTCCGCCGCCGTGCCTTCGTCCTGCAACCCCCCGGCCGTGTGGAGCGGAAATGAAGCGCGTGTCTATGGATCGTTTCATCGACACGATCGAATGGATTGCGGCCGGCTTTGTCGGCATTGTCGCCGCCAATATTTTCATCGCGGTCCTGCTGCGCAATCTTTTCAGCTATTCGATTCCGGACTCGTTCGACATCGGGCGTCTGCTGCTGGGCATCCTGATCTTCTGGGGCATCGCCGCCACCAGTTATCGCGGCACCCACATCACGGTTGATCTGATCTGGGGCAATGTCGGTCCGAGATACCAGCGCTGGATCGACGTGTTCGCGACGCTGGTGCTGCTGTTCGTGGTGACGGTGCAGACCTGGACTTTGTTCGACAAGGTGCGCGGCACCTATAACGACAATGTCACGACATTTGATATGCACCTGCCGACCTGGCCGTTCTTCGCGGTCGCATGGGCCGGCGACGTCTCCGCGGTGCTTCTGATCGCGATCCGGACCTACCGCCTGATCTTTCACCCCGAAGAAATGCACGACCCCAAAATCGCGGGCACGGAGTGAGAGCGGCATGAGCACCGACGCCGTCGCTGTTCTGGGATTCGTCGCGTTGTTTGCGCTGATGTTGCTGCGCGTGCCGGTCGGCATGGCGATGGGCCTCGTCGGCGTCTCGGGCTTCGGCTATCTGGTCGGGGGCACGCCGGCCTTGAAACTGGTCGGCCAGACCTCGATGCGCACGGTGACGGACTATACTTTCGGCGTCATTCCGATGTTCCTGCTGATGGGGACGTTCGTCAGCAATTCCGGCATGAGCCGCGATCTGTTCCGTGCCGCCAACGGCTTTGTCGGACATTTGCGCGGCGGCCTGGGGATCGCCACGGTCGCGGCCTGCGGCGGCTTTGCCGCGATCTGCGGATCGTCGGTGGCAACGGCTGCGACTTTTTCGGCGGTGGCCTATCCGGAAATGCGCCGCTTCGGCTATCCGCAATCCTTCGCCACCGGCGTGATCGCGGCCGGCGGCACGCTGGGGGCGATGCTGCCGCCCTCGACCGTATTGGCGGTGTACGGCATCATCACCGAGCAGGACATCGGCAAACTGTTCATCGCCGGCATCATTCCCGGCCTGCTCGCAATGACCATGTATATGATCACGATCGGGCTGATCGGCTATTTTCGGCCGGGCTTCCTGCCGACCGGTCCGCAGACCACATGGCGCGAGCGTTTCGCCGGGCTGAAGGACATCTGGGCGCCGGTGCTGCTGTTCGTCTTTGTCATTGGCGGGCTTTACGGCCTGCCATTCCTGCCGCGCTTCACGCCCACCGAGGCAGGCGGCGTCGGCGCCACCGGTGCGTTCCTGATCGGCGTGGTCACCAAACGACTGGACAAGGACAAGATCCTGGCCTCGCTGCTGCAGGCGACCCGCACCGCGGCGGCCGTGTTTACGGTGCTGATCGGCGCCCTGATTTTCGGATATTTCCTGACGGTGACGCAGACCCCGCAAAAGGTCACGGAATTT
>Ga0116135_1000969_pt1 | contig 15346 bp, 12 predicted proteins | sample June2015DPH_20_1_FD_89738 | JGI IMG/M metagenome (GOLD analysis project Ga0116135, IMG submission 89738) | Peatland microbial communities from SPRUCE experiment site at the Marcell Experimental Forest, Minnesota, USA - June2015DPH_20_10 | ecosystem: Environmental > Terrestrial > Soil > Wetlands... | reverse complement strand
TATTTCCATAGACCTGCGTCCATACCCACCATGTAAACGCATGAAAGCAAAGAACTCCCCTAAAAAAGGGAATGGGGGGGGTGCTTCGAACGGTCGCTGTGCCGGGTGCGGGTGGGAAACAGTACATCTATGCGAGCGCCCCGCGAGCGGCTGCCCCACCGCCGGTGGTGCGCACCTCGGCCGCAATCCGTCTCAGCTCCGGCAACACGCGCCCCAGAGCGATTGGCTCCGCATCCCGCCGCCCAAGCGCAAAATAGACATCGCGGTAGAGCTTATAAAGCTCCTCATATACCGCCGCCGCCCTCGCGTCCGGTTCAACCGTCCGCAACGGCAGGCAAACGGCGGCCTGTGCCTCCTCAATCGTTTTGTAGGCGCCGGCCGCCAGCAGGGCAAAGATTCCCGAACCAAGGCTCGTAGGAATGCCGGCAGGCACCAGCACTGGCTTGTTCAGCACGTTTGCGTAAATGCGATTCAGCACTTCGCTCTTCTGGGGAATTCCGCCGGCATTGATCACGCGGTCCACCCGCACACCGTACTCGGCCATTCGTTCCAGGATGATCCGCGTATGAAAAGCTGTGCCCTCGATCGCAGCAAACAACTCGTCCTGCGCCGTCTGCACCAGGTTCCAGCCCAGCGTCACGCCGCCGAGTTCCGGATTCACCAGCACCGTGCGGTCGCCATTGTCCCAGCTCAGCCGCAACAGGCCTGTCTGCCCCGCTTTGTACTCGTCCAGCCCCTCAGAGAGCGCAGAAACGGTAGTTCCCGCGCGCCGCGCCACGGCTTCAAAGATGTCCCCCGTCGCCGATAGCCCAGCCTCAATGCCTGTGAATCCAGGATGCACGCTCCCCGGAACCACGCCGCAGACGCCCGGCACCAGCTGCGCCTGATGCGCCATCGCAATGATGCAAGTCGATGTGCCGACCACGTTTACCACGTCGCCTTCACGGCAATTCGACCCAATCGCATCCCAGTGTGCGTCAAATGCACCTACCGGAATCGGAATCCCCGCCCGCAAACCCAGCGCTTCCGCCCACTTCGGAGAAAGATGCCCCGCGAGGTGATCGCTGGTCAAAAACTCGCCGCCGATCTTCGCCCGCACCCCTGCAAACAGCGGATCAACCGCAACCAGAAACTCCTCCGGCGGCAGCCCATTCCACTTGGGATTCCACATCCACTTGTGGCCCATCGCGCAGACGCTGCGCTTCAGCTCGCCGACAGTTGTAATGCCGCTCAGAGTCGCAGCAACCATGTCGCAATGTTCCAGAGCTGTGACGAGCTTGTCCCGCTTGTCCGGATTATGACGCAACCAGTGCAGCAGCTTGGCGAATCCCCATTCGTGCGAATACACGCCTCCGCACCACTCGATGCCCTCGAAACCCAGCGCATGCGCCTTGCTGGTGATCTCTTCCGCCTCGGCAAAGGCGCGATGATCGCACCACAGGTAATACTCGTCCAGCGGCTCCAGTCCCTCGCCGACCGGAATCACGCTCGATCCGGTGGTATCGAGCGCAATAGCTGCAACCGCATTTCCATCCACCCCCGTAGTGCGCAGCGCCTCGCGCGTAGCCGCAGCCAGTGCGGTCATCTGGTCTGCATGCGACTACGTGGCATAGTTTGGGTCTTCGCGCCGGCGATGAAGAGGATAAGAGGCTGAGGCGGTTCCGATGGGCCCCTTTTCGCTGTCCACAAGGGTGACGCGAACGCTGAGAGTGCCGAAGTCAACACCGGCGACGATGGTCATGGAAGAGTGCTCCAGTAAACGCTTTCTGGTACGCCAACCAGACTACACCATTCGCCCCGCCCTGGCCGGAAAATCCCTCACCCTGACCCACCGTTTCAACCCGTCCAACTACTTCTTCCCGCTCGGCAATATCGTCTTCAGCCTCTCCAGCAACCCCGGCTTCGTCGCCGTAGTTCCAGCCACAGGCTTGCCCGGTGCAGGCGAAGATGTAGAAGCCGGCGCTGGCGCCGCTTTTTGAGGAACCTGTGCCGGCGCCTCATTGCCCGGCTTCGCACCTGCTCCGGTCGCGCTCTTTGGCGCAGCCCCGGACAAAGAAATGCTTCCGTCCACAATTTTTTGCGCCGACACAGCCGGTACCGCCTCGTTGTCGTTCTTCACCAGGATTGAAACCCTCCGGTTCGATGGATCGGTCGGGTTGCTCTTCACGCGCAGCATCTGGTCCGCGTAGCCGCGCACCTGCGTCACCTGGTCTGTGCGCACACCGTCTGACTGCATCAGCCTGCGCGCGGAGTTGGCACGGTCCGCCGACAGGTCCCAGTTGCTGTAGCTGCCGTCGTTTGAATAGGGCGTCGCATCGGTGTGTCCTTCGATCAGCAGGGAATTCGGAAGCGTCTTCAGCTCCGAAGCCAGAAGCGCAAGCAGTTCCTGGCCGTTGCTGCTCAACTTCGGGCTCCCGATTTCGTAGAACGTCCCGTCTTTGCCTTCCAGCAACTCGATCCGCAATCCCTCGGGCGTGATGGTGATCTCAATCTGCTTGGAAAGCTTTTCCAGATCCTTTCGTGCCTTGATCTCCTGCTCCAGCTTCTCTTTCAGCTTTTGCAAGTCGTCGGTGCTTGCCAATTGCACACTCTCGCCGGTTCCGGTCATCGTGGTTCCCAACATGCTGCCCGATCCCTTTGGATCGTTGAAGTACCCCGCGACCGCCTTTTTGACCTTCTCGCTTGAGCCCATCAGCCACAGCACGATGAAAAGCGACATCATCGCCGTGACAAAGTCGGCATACGCCACCTTCCACGCGCCGCCGTGATGGCCGCCGTGGCCGCCCTTCTTCTTGATCACGATGATCGGTTGGGTTTTCGCGGTCATGAATGCACATCTCTCCCTGCGGCTGTCTTGCGCCTATTCAGCTGGTGCGGCGCCGCCCTTGCAGTTCTTCTCCATCTCATCGAAGCTGGGGCGCACATGCGCCGGAATCGCACGCCGGCCCATTTCGATGGCGATCATCGGCGCCGCGCCCTTGAGAAATGAAAGCAGCAGCACCCGTAGCACGTGCAGATACTCATTGTGCGCGTCGGCGGTCTTGGCCATGTTTGAGCTCAATGGCCCCGCAACTCCGTAGCACATCAGGATGCCGAGAAATGTGCCCACCAGCGCAGCGGCAACTTTTTCACCAATCTCTTCCGGCGGCCCGCCCAGCGAGCCCATGGTGATCACCACGCCAAGCACCGCGGCCACAATTCCCAATCCAGGCAATGCATCAGCCACGGTAGTCAGCGCGCTTACCGGCTGTGTCGCCTCGTGATGGTGCACCTCCATGTCCAGCTCCATCATCTGGTCCATGTCGAACGGCTCCACGCCGCCGGTAATCGCGGTGCGCAAGGTATCGCACAGAAAGTCCCGCGCGTGATGGTCGCCGAGAAACTCGGGATAGTTTTTGAAGATGGAACTCTCCTTCGGCTTCTCTACGTCCATCTCTACGCTCAGCAATCCCTCTTTGCGCACCTTGTTCAGAAACTGATACATCATCTTAAGCGTGCTCAGATAGCGCGGTTTGCCGAAGGGGGAGCCTTTGAGCACGCCCATCAAGCCCGCGGCAACTCCCTTGATGATGTGAATGGGATTAGCCACCAGCAGCGTACCGATTGCCGCGCCGCCCAGGATGAGCAGCTCCGCCGGCTGCACCAGGACCGCTATGTGCCCCTTCTCCATTAAAAAACCGCCGATGACCGCGCCGAAGACGATAACGATGCCTATGATGGCAAACATGGCAGCCTCCCAGGTGCGGCCGTGATCTGGTTTCCACCCCCATGAATGCTCGTTGCCATGGCATTTTGCGCCCGCTCCAGCAGTTGCGCCAGCGCTTCGGCGGGGTCAGCCTGCGCCGCGCCGATGCTTACGGTCAGCGAAACCCTGTCGCCCCACCAGCGAAACTCCGCAGTCCGCGACAATCCAGCCAAAGTCTGCGCGTGAACCGCCAGCATCTCCGGCGTGCGCTCATGCGACACCACCAGGAACTCATCGTCGCCCCAGCGTCCTACTTCTTCTCCCGGTCGCAGTCCGTTGGCCAATGCATGTTGCACCTTATCGAGCATGGCTTCGCAGGCGCTGACGCCGTGCGTCTTGCGCAGTTCATGTGCCTGGTCGACCGTAATCCAAAGCACGCCGAAGGGCAGGTGTCCACGCAGAAAGTCCTCAAACTCCGATTGCAGCCTATCCTGCAGAGTAGCCTGGCTAACTTCGACACCCACCCCCTGGCCGCAATCTCCGTGTGGCAGCGCATCGAGGCTCTCGGCGGGATGAAAGACAGCAGCCATGCCTATGCGCCCTCCAAGCCCATCGCGAAGCGTAAGGAGCCGAACGATTGCGGGTACGTCGTGGCCCATCCGGTGCCTCAAGCCAATCAGCGATCCGCACTCCGGCCGTGATGCCGCGTCTCGACTGCTGTTCCACTGCCGCGCGCCGCCCACAATCACCGTCTCGACCACTTCGCGCACCGGACGCCCCAGCAAGTTCGCGCCTGCCTGGCCGGTAATCGCCGCGGCTGCCCTGTTCCAGAACACCAAACGGCGTTCCAGATCGGCGAGGGCAATGCCCTCCGCAAGGCTGTCAAGTGCAGCCTCCAGCAACTCAGTTCGATCAGCCATCCTGCCTCCCCACTGCTTTCATCGGCAGGGCACAGTTCAACTTCATCGTCTTTGGTTTGCTTCGAGGCAGGTTTGGTTTTTCTTAGACAGGCAGTTCCGGCGGATTGAACCCGTCAACGCACATTGCGATGAAAGAGCTGCGGAGTGCCTGCAATACGCTAATTCGTATAAATCTCAAGGGCACTCACGTTCGGGCTGAGAAGAGCACGCTGAAAAAGATCCGGCTTAATGCGCTTTTGTCGAGTTCTCGGAAGATGCAGCCGGCCCGCGCAGCGGGAGCCGCACCACGAAGCGCGTTGATCCCGGCTTCGAGTCAACCTGGATCGTTCCGCCAAACTTCTGCGTCACGATGCGGTTCACAATTTCAAGGCCAAGCCCGGTGCCAGAGCCTGCCGGCTTGGTGGTAAAGAACGCATCAAAAATGTGGGGAAGAGCCTCGGGCGAAATCCCAGCGCCATGATCTGCGATGCTAACCGCCAGCCAGCCGGGATCTTTCGCTTCATCCGCGCCTGCTTCGTTCCAGGTCGAAATCTCAATCTCGCCTTGCGCGGGCGATGCGTCCAGAGCGTTGTCGATCAGGTTGGTCCACACCTGGCTGAGCGCGGAACCGCGCGTCTGAATCGTCGATGGCGAGGCCGCGAATCGCTTATCGACGGCGATCTGCTTCAAGCGCAGCTTGTGGCCCAGAATAGTGAGAGTGCTCTGCAGGCTGTCATGTACGTCGAGTTCTTTGGCCTGCGAGCGCTCGTCATAGGCAAACTTCTTTACCGCCATCACCAGCTCAGAGATGCGCGTGATGCTCTCCTCAATGGCGCACACCAGCGAAACGCTTGATACCAGCGCCTCCAGCCAGTTGAGCGCGTCGGAGAAGCCGTTGTCGACGAATGCCTCTTTTGCGCACTCAAGTTCGTTGCTGTTGAAGCCGATCGCAACCAGCGCGGGCCCGATCGTGAATGCGTTTTCTACACCGGCCGCTTGCAGCCACTCCGATAGCGCCTCTTCGGCATCCGACTGCTCCAGCGTGCTCATCGCTGGCGTGTTATCGCAACTGCCGAAGGCGTGCATTAGCAGGTTGTGCATACACTCAAGCTGCAGAGCGGTCTTGGGTTTGGCCGCGCTGCGAAGGCTCAGTTCCTGCAGCCGCATCAGATTTTCGCGCAATTGTGAACTTGCTCGCTTGGCCGCCGACCCAGGGTTGTGCAACTCATGCATCAGGCCCGCCGCGAGAGTTCCCAGCGAAACCAGCTTTTCCCGGTGCAGCGCCTCCACCTGGTAGGACTGCAACCGCACTGACATATTGTCCAGAACCACTTTGCGCACTTCAGGGCAGCAGGCCAGCAGCGTCCAGAACTGGTCTTCGCTGAAGCGCAACAGTAAGGAGTCTTGCACCGCCACTACTCGTGCCGGCGAGGGAGCCTTGCCGAGAAGCATCGGGACCTCGCCAAAGCCTTCGCCCTCGTGAGCCGCACCAACGGTTACGCTCGACCCATCCGGCTCAGTTCGCTCCGCGCGCAGTTCGCCCTTCAGAACGAGGCAATACGAGTGCCTTGGCTGTTCCGGCTCCAGAAGCACCGCGCCGGCCCCGGCGGTGATGCGGTCCACCAGTCCAACCCCGTGGAGTGCATCAATAAAGGTTTGTGGGTCGGTCAGAGCAAAAGGGCGCGTCTTGGCGAGCGCTTCGGCAACTTCCCGCAAGGGAATTGCTTCAATTTCAATTGGTTGTCCACCCTCGATCATTTCTGTTTCCCGCTCTCGCTCATACCACTGCCCCGCTTTCACCCCTCACCAGACCGTGCGCCTAAAACCCAGCCAGATACTGGTGTGCAAACTGTACGGCAATCGATCCTTCACCCACTGCCGATGCCACGCGCTTCACCGATCCGTGCCTGACGTCGCCGGCTACGAATACACCCGGTACGCTCGATTCGAGCAGGAACGGCTCTCGCGGTTCACGCCAACCCTCAGGCAGCTTGCCCTGGCTGTGCAAATCCGGCCCGGCCAGCACAAAACCCTTGTCGTCCCTCATAATTGAGGACGGCAACCAGCCTGTTCCCGGCGCCGCGCCGATAAACACAAACAACGACGTCGCCGGCGTAATCCGGTCGCCGGCCGGCCCCACCAGCTTTAGCCCCTCCAGCCGTTCTTCGCCGAAGGCCTCCACCACCTGGGTCCTTGCCTCTAACACAATATTGGATGTGCGTTCGATCTCATCGATCAAATATTTCGACATTGTGGCCGAAAGCCCCTCGCCGCGAACCAGCATGATTACCTTGCGGGCAAACTTGGCAAAGTGCAGGGCCGCCTGTCCGGCTGAATTGGCGCCCCCCACCACATAGACCTCTTCGCCCTTGCAGGCCACTGCTTCCACCAGCGCCGCTCCATAGTAGATTCCACGGCCCGTCAACCTGTCGGCTCCAGGAATGGTGAGCTTGCGGTATTGCACTCCGGGAGCAAGCAGCACCACGTGGCTCGGAACTTCGCGTCCATCCGCCAGTTGTACGAACCTGTACTGGCCTTCGATTCGCAGTCCGTTCGCTCGCTGGGTGAGAAACTCCGCGCCAAAGCGCGATGCCTGCGTATGCGCGCGCCGCCCCAGGTCCGCGCCAGTTATGCCCGAGGGGAAACCTAAATAGTTCTCAATTCTTGAGCTTGACCCAGCCTGCCCGCCCGGCGCGTCGGGCTCGACCACCAGCGTTCGCAATCCCTCACTGGCGCCGTAGACCGCCGCCGCGAGTCCTGCAGGCCCCGCGCCAACCACGACCATGTCATAAAACTCCTGCGATGCCTGGAGGCTCAGCCCAACTTTGCCAGCCAGTGCATCCGTTTCCGGATCCACCAGCCAGGTACCGTCAGAAAACAGCACCACCGGCAACTGCGACGGATCAAGTTTCCGGTCTTTCAACAGTTGCAGTGCGCTTTCGTCGCCGGCAATGTCGATCCAGCGGTAAGGGACATGGTTCCGGGAGAGGAAGGTACGGACCGCGTGATCTTTGAGCGACCAGCGGTGTCCAATGACGCGAATGCCTTCAAACGGCGGCTGATAGCCGGCAATCCAGTCCTCCAGCAGGTCATTGAGCACCGGGTAGAGTTTTTCTTCCGGAGGGTCCCACGGCTTGTTCAGGTAGTAGTGGATACGGGCAGTATTGATGGCCCGAATTGCGGCTTCGGTATCTGCATAGGCCGTCAGAAGCACACGGCGTGCCTCGGGATAGAGTTCCCGCGCCTTCTCAAGAAACTCGACACCGGTCATTCCCGGCATGCGCTGATCGCTCAACAGCAGCGCCACGGGCTCCTGCCTCGTTTTCAGCTGTGCCAGTGTATCCAGCGCGGCCTGGCCGCTGGCTGCGCGCATTACTCGGTAGGTGGCGCCATAGTACCGGCGCAAATCCTGAACCACCGCCTCGAGCACACTTACGTCGTCATCCACCGCCAGCAGAATGGGCCTTGCCATAATCCCCAGTTTAAGTCCTCCCGTGCCTTTGCAGGTTACATGTTCCAACCGCTTGCGTGCGATTTTGCGTGACCTAAAGCACGTTTTGCCGTACGCTAAATCGTAGTGAAATTACTAAAGTGTAGTTTCTCAGCACTTGAGTTTGGTTACGAATGGCACCGTGCTCTGTTTTGGTGTCGCGATTGAATGCATTTCGAAGATTCTGCATCATTCTGCCGATGCGTTGCTTGAGGCAGGACAGATTGACGGGACCAATCCGCTTTCTGCGTTTTAGGCGGTGGATCGTCCAGGCTGTGAGTTGTTGGGCTGTAAATACTTAGGAAGATGGGGATCTCATCATGAATAAAGTTATCCTTGCCGATTCGCAGGCAATCTTCCGGGCGGGCACCGCCAAGGTTCTGGCCATGGACGAGGATCTGCGCATTATTGCGCAGTGCACCGATCTCGACCGCATGCATCACGCGATCACCACCTTTCCGGGGGCGATTGTGTTATTTGCTGCGTCGCTTCGCCCTGACCTGATTCGGCTGCGTCTTTTGCTTGAAAACTCGAATAGCCGGGGCATTGTCATCGCCGAAAACAATGAAGCCGCCCTGAACTATTTGCAGCAGGGTTTTCGCGGCGTGGTCTTCCGTAGCGTTACCGGCCCTTCATTGGTGGAGTGCGTCCGGCGCGTGGCAGCGGGCGATACCTGGGTTCCCCCGCAACTCATGCAAGTCGAATCGCCAGAAGAGGATATGGTTGGAATGCGTGTACGCGACCGGCTCACCCCGAAAGAGATGCGCATTGTTGCGCTCATTGTACAGGGCTGCAAGAATCGCGAGATTGCCGGCCGCCTCAAGACCACAGAGCAGGTGATCAAGAACTACCTGCGCTCCATCTACGACAAGACCGGCGTAAGTGATCGCCTGGAACTGGCCCTGTTTACCATCCACCACAGGGTTCTGGCGGAGGCTGCCGCCGAGATGGGTAGCAAGCTCGACCTGGAAGAACAAGCCGCGTCCAGCGCCGTCGCATAGGGGCCTAAAGCCTTTCTGCCACGCTTTTTGCTTGCGTGAACAGGTAGAGATAGTCCGGGCCGCCGGCCTTGGAATCCGTCCCGCTCATGTTGAATCCACCAAACGGGTGCGCTCCGACCATTGCGCCCGTGCACTTGCGGTTGAGATAGAGATTGCCAACGTGGAACTCGGCCGCCGCACGGTCCAACTGTCCGCGATCTGAGCTATAGATGGCGCCGGTCAGGCCATATTCGGTGTTGTTGGCGACAGCCAGACCCTCTTCGAAGCTGTTCACCTTGATAATCGCCAGCACCGGTCCGAAAATCTCTTCCTGCGAGATCACGGCGTCCGGAGCGATATCGGCAAACACTGTGGGCTCCAGGAAGTAGCCGCCATCCGCCGTCTCCGGCGCATTGCCGCCCGCAATCAGCCGGCCTTCCTTCTTGCCTGTTTCGATATAGCGAAGCATTGAATCGAGCGCGGCCTTGTTGACCACTGGTCCGAGGTTGGGGTTCTTGGCTGGATCACCCACCGTCAACTGCGCCACGCGCTCGCGAACGCGATCTACGAAAACGTCGTAAATTGGTGCTTCGATGATCGCGCGCGAACAGGCCGAACACTTCTGCCCGCTAAATCCAAACGCCGAAGCGACCACGCCTTCCACGGCCGCGTCCAGATCGGCATCGGCGCACACCAGGATCGAGTCTTTGCCACCCATTTCCAAAATTGTTCGCTTGATCCAGATCTGCCCCGCCTTGGTCCGTGCTGCGCGCTCGTGAATGTCCAGTCCTACTGCTTTCGACCCGGTAAAAGCAACGAAGCGCGTCTTGGGATGTTCGACAATCGCATTGCCAAAGGTTGCGCCGGAACCCGGACAGAAGTTCACCACGCCCGGCGGCATGCCCGCCTCTTCAAGCACTTCAATGAATTTGGCCGCGATGGTCGGCGAATCGCTGGAAGGCTTGAGGATCACAGTGTTTCCAGCGACGATGGAGGCGGCCGTCATACCCGCCATGATTGCGAATGGGAAATTCCACGGGGGAATTACCGCGCCCACTCCAAGCGGAATATAGAGCAGGCGGTTGCGTTCGCCGGGATACTGAATCGGCGTGGTGGCGGCGGCCAGACGCAAGGCCTCGCGCGCATAAAACTCCAGGAAATCAATGGTTTCGGCCACATCGGCGTCGGCCTCGGCCCAGTTCTTGCCCACTTCGTAGGTGAGCCAGGCGCAGAACTCGAACTTCCGTGCACGGATAATCTCCGCCGCGCCGAGCAGCAGCGAAACCCGCTCTTCCGTGGTCACGCGGCTCCAGGTTTCGAAAGCATTCAGCGCCGCCGCCATGGCCTGTTCCGCGTGCTCAGCGCCGGCCTTCTGGTGCACGCCCACTACCTGCACAGGCTTCGCCGGATTGAGCGACTTGATCTTGCCGTCGGTCTTGAAGCGTTCGCCGCCGATAACCAGGTGGTACTCGCGGCCCAAATGGCTGCCCACCAAGTCAAGCGCTGCCTGCATGGCGCGGGCGTTCTCAGGTGATTTGAAGTTGACGAACGGCTCGTTCGCAAAGCCGCCCTGCGGGGTGCGCGGCTGAATCTGCGTGGAAAGGGATGCGGTTGCCATAACAATTATTAGTTTAGATCATGCGAACGTTCGTTAGTGTAGATCAGATGGGGTAATTAATGCGCGTCGACAAGGACGCGCTTGCTCCGCATTCCCCGATTCCGCACTCCATAAAATATGATCGCAACGGCGTTGCTCAGAAGCACCGTCCCGGCGATTCTCGCGGCATACCCCAGCGGGTTCACCACATCCACAATCGGGTATACCGAGATGAGAAAGCTGATGAGTGCGGCGCAAAAGCCAGCCAGAGAAGCACACTTCAGCCATCTGGGCAATGTTCCGCGCAGCGTTCCGACGCCGACGAGCGGTATTGCAAACATCGCCATGTAGGCAAGGGCGTAGTGGGTCACACTGGCGTTGGTCAAAACCTGAAACGACTCCTGCGCGCGAACTCCCACCGCGGCCATCACGATCAGCAACATCATCAGCCCTGACGTACACAGGATGGAGTTCACAGGCGTCTTCCACTCCGGATGCAGGCGGGTGAACCAGGCCGGCAGCAGGTGATCCCAGCCGACCGCCATAGGGAGGCGCGTCACGCCTGTGAACAGATAGCTTGCCGCGCCGAGCAGCCGCAGTTGCAGCAGCAGTATCGCGCCCATCGCCACCATACTGCTGAGGCCGGAGTTGCCCAACGCCAGCCGCAGGGTCTGCGGAATCGGCGCCACAAAATCAATGTGTCCGGGAGTGGCGAATGCTACCACCGCGCCCGTGCCCAGGATGAACATGGCGCAGATGATCGGTGATGAAATCCAAACTGAGCGCGTAATGCTTGTGGTTGGCTGGCGGCTCTCACCGGCAAAGATGGCAATGTACTCAATACCGCTGAGGCCGCCCACCATCATCTGCCCGAACATCGCCAGCGAGCGCAGACTGCGCACCGGGAGCGCGAACGGAAACTCCAGGCTGTGACCCGCTAACGCGGGATTCGCGCCATGCAGTCCCAAGCCCAACCGATGCCGCCAGAGCACCCACGCCGGCAGCAGAATCAGCATTGCGAATACCGTCATCATGGCGATACCGCCGACGTTGTGGATCCACTTGCCCCACTCAAGACCGCGAATTCCCGTGATCGTGAGCACCAGGACAATTCCTCCGACAATCCCCAGCGAGGCCGCGCGATTCTCCGGCAGCCACGCCGCACTGGGGCCAATCAGGTAAGACAGCTCTGTAGGAATCGCGTAGACAATCGACGCGGTGGCCGCAATTGCATACACCCAGAGATTCCATGCGGTGAGGAAACCTCCAAAGTCACCGAAAGCCTGGTGCGCCCAGACGTACAGCCCGCCTTCGAGAGGCAAGATCCGGTTGAGCTGGATCACGACTGCTGCCATGGGGAAGTAGAACAGCAGCATCGCGGCGATCCAGGTGAGGGCTTGCCCGCGGCCAAGTCCCGCGGCCACGCCCACCCAGCTGCTCCCTACCACGCACAGCACCTGCGCCAGCACCAGGTCGCGCAGGCCAAGTTGGCGTTGCAGGCCGTGTTCGGTTAGCGATGAAGGGGAATTCTTCGCCATGGTTCGGTTATCCTCGCATACTTTCCTTCGCGCAGCCAGCCGAATCGGAGCGCTGTTCTCTACTCCCCTGCTTTGAAGAAATGCTCTTAACGCAAGATTCTGCAGACGATTGCGGCGAGTTCGTCTATGATTCGTTTGCACGCGAACAGTGGCTCGCACCAAAATTGCGAGAGCCGGACAAGAAAGAGGTCGTCTAAATGGCAAAATCCCAACGCCGCAAATCTGAGTCAGTTAAACCGCCCGAGATCGGATCCAATTCCGTTAAGCCACCCGAGCCGAATGGCGAAGGTCTCGCCGCCCATGCCTTGGGGGCCGAGTCTGTAAAGCCTCCAGAACCGCGTGGGGACGGTCTCGCCGCCCATGCGTTGGGGGTCGAGTCTGTAAAGCCTCCAGAGCCTCGTGGGGAAGGTTTCGCTGCTCACGCCTTGGGAGCGATGTCAGTGAAGCCGCCTGAGCCTCGTGGGGAAGGTTTTGCTGCACACGCCCTGGGAGCGATGTCAGTGAAGCCGCCCGAGCCGTCGGGAGAGGGGTTAAGATCGCCGATGGCGCTCAAGGCCAAGTCAGTCAAGCCGGCTGAGCCCAACGTGAAGGCGGCTAAGGCAAAATCGGTCAAGCCACCTAAGCCTGACGTGAAGGCGCCTCAGGCAAGCTCAGTGAAGCCGCCGCAGCCCGCGGGGGGTGGTTCCAAGCCCACGTTTGGCGCGGAACCTCGCGCATTGCTTGCCGGCAGTGAAAAGAAAAAGGCAACCAGCGCCATGCATGTGAAGGTGACGCCGCCCAAGTCGAAGATCACCGTATCTGTGATCGTCAAGCGCAAGGAGCCGCTCAAGTTCAACAAGAAGGCCGGCCGCAATAGCGGCCCGGTGCGCGTCACGCGCGCCGAATACAAAAAGCATCATTTTGCAGACCCCTCCGCACTCAAGCTGGTGAAGGCATTTGCCAAGGAGTTCAATCTCAAGGTCGAGGACGATCCAACGCAGGCTGCACGGCGCACGATCCAGCTCACGGGAACCGCGGCGGACATTCAGAAGGCGTTTGGCGTCTCGCTTGACCAGAGGAAGATCGGCGGCGTGGAGTACCGCGTGCGCGAGGGCGGCATCCACATTCCCTCATCGCTCACAGGCGTGGTGGAGGCTGTGCTGGGGCTCGATAATCGACCCCAGGCGCAGCCTCATTTTCGTGTCCGCAAGCGCAGAGCCAGTACCGCCGCCGCGCCCACCAGCTACACGCCGCCGCAGGTAGCCCAGGCCTATAAGTGGCCCGCGGGCGCGAGCGGAGCCGGCCAGACAATCGGCATCATCGAACTCGCCGGCGGCTATAGCCAGGCAGACCTTAAGGCTTACTTCAAGTCGCTGAATCTTTCCACTCCGGCCCTCACGGTTGTCAACGTTGACGGCGGCAAGAACGCGCCGTCCAAGGCAAGCGTTTCTGACCGCGAGGTGATGCTCGACATTGAGGTCGCAGCGTCGGTGGCGCCTGGCGCGAAGATTGTGATGTATTTCACGCCCAACACCGACCAGGGATTCACTGACGCGATTACCACCGCAGTGCACGACACCACCAATAAGCCCGACGTCATCTCCATCAGCTGGGGCGGGCCAGAGTCTACCTGGACGGCGCAGGCCAAGACCGCGATGGATGCGGCCTGCCAAAGCGCAGCGGCTCTCGGCATCACCATCACGGTTGCTGCCGGAGACGATGGTTCGACCGATGGGGCGAAGGGCAACAACGTCGACTTTCCATCGTCCAGCCCGCATGTGCTCTCGTGCGGCGGCACCAAGCTGGACGCCAACGGTTCGTCCATCGTTTCCGAGGTCGTGTGGAACGAGTTAGCTCTGAAAGATGGCGCCACTGGCGGCGGAGTAAGTAACTTCTTCGAGCTGCCGAGTTGGCAGGCAAATGCCAAGGTGCCCGCTCCAAGTGGCAAGACTGGAGGCCGCGGCGTTCCTGATGTGGCCGGGAATGCCGATCCGACTACCGGTTACAAGGTGCGCTATGACGGCTCGCCTGCAGTGCTTGGGGGAACCAGCGCGGTGGCTCCGTTGTGGGCTGGCCTGGTTGCGGTTGCGAACCAACAGCTCGGCACACAGGTGGGATTCATCAACCCAATCATCTACACCGCCAGGGCGGCCGCGACCTTCAACGACATTACACAGGGCAACAACGGCGCATTCTCAGCCGGCCCCGGCTGGGACGCCTGCACCGGTCTCGGTTCGCCCAATGCGGCGAAGCTGATCCCGCTTCTCGCGGCTGCCAGCGCCACATCGGCAAAGAAGCCCAGGAAGGCCTCAAAGACGGCGAAGAAGACCGTCAAAGGGAAGAAGGCCGCGAAGACAGTGAAACGCAAAAAGGCAACCAAGACGAGCAAGCCAACCAAAGCAATGAAAGCAGTCAAGGCAAAGAAGGCCGTCAAGGCGAAGAAGTTGGTTAAGAACAGGAAGACGCCGAAACCTGCGAAGAAGAATTCCGGCAAGAAGTAGGCAGGCAGACCGCGAGACAAGTCTGCCCGTCCGCATCCGCAGGTGGGCAGACTTGTCTCGGAACGCTTCCGCTGCGGCGTCTCGTTTTTGAAAATCAAGTAGCGTTATCATAATTGTGCAATGGCATTTCCGATCAAAACATGTGTCGTCTGCGGTGAGGAGTTTGAGTTGCGTCCCGACAAGCCCGGCTTTGCCAATCGCTGCCCGGAGTGCAGTACTCCGGAATCAATGGAGGGCGGCGATAAACAAAAGCTGAGCGCCGATGAGATCAAGGCGCAAGCCGAGATGAACGAGGGCCGCCGACGAACCATTCGCAACATGCTTTACCGCGAGTAGTGGGCCGAGTTTCAGCAGGGTCTTCCCAGGAGACGACTGGCCTCTTCAAAGAAGATCGAGGCCCCGTGCGGCCGCGATTTCGGGCAATGCTCTACTTCGTTTCCACTGTGTCCCGCCGTACCAGGCGGTCGTAGACCCAGAGCAGCACGGCCGTCGCCACGCCCATCCCGGATACTGCCCACCAGAGGCGTCCGGGCTGATGCAGAACTTCCCCGAAGTGATGAATCAGGAACCCGCCAAACCATCCACCCACGAGCGACCCCATCCCAATGGGCAGGAAGGCAAAGCCCATATATGTTCCCTGTTGCCCGGAGGGCGCGAGGCGCGAGATGTACTCGTAG
>Ga0116135_1000967_pt1 | contig 15357 bp, 14 predicted proteins | sample June2015DPH_20_1_FD_89738 | JGI IMG/M metagenome (GOLD analysis project Ga0116135, IMG submission 89738) | Peatland microbial communities from SPRUCE experiment site at the Marcell Experimental Forest, Minnesota, USA - June2015DPH_20_10 | ecosystem: Environmental > Terrestrial > Soil > Wetlands... | reverse complement strand
TCCGCGGTCTGCCTGCGCAGCAGCGGCAGTTCGGCGCCGCCGACCACCAGCGACAGCGGCTTCATTGGGCCAGCGGCCTGCATCATCGGCGAGTTGCGGTGAGACATGGCTTCGTCGAGCCCCAATTTGAGGTTGAGATAGCTGTGGCGGATCGGCTCGAGATCGTAGATGCCGCTGATGGCGATGCCGCCGCCTACCTTTGGGTGCGACAGCGCCATCGCCGTCAAATGCCCGCCGGCAGACCATCCGGAGACGGCGATCCGGCCCGCGTCACCGCCAAGGTCAGGCAATTGTCCGGCCAGAAACCCAATCCCGGCATTGATTTCGGCGACGATCTGATCGAGCGTGGCCTCGGGCGCGAGCGTGTAGCCGATCAGGGCGACGTTGATGCCATGCGCCATCGGGCCGCCGGCAAATACCGAGAAATCCTCCTTGGCCCGCATCTGCCAGTAGCCGCCGTGGATGAATACCAGCGTCGGCGCCTTCCCGGCAGCCTTGAGGAAGTCGATGCGATTGCGTTCGCGCGGGCCATATCGCAGGTCGAGATGGTCGGAGTGCCGCCCGCGCAGTTCGGTGGAAAGCCGGCTCCAGCCGGCGACGATGTCGCCACTGCCGGCTACAGCCGCGCCGTTGTTGAGACCGCTATCGCGATCCTGCTGGCTCATGCCGCGCCAGTCGGGCGCGTCGAACGGGGTACTCATTCTCAGGTCTCCAAATCGCGGCTTGGTTTCCACTTTGCCGGAAAATGTTTTACAGGGCTACACCATCCGCTACCCGGGAGCGGAACGAAAGGGAGAACAGAGTGTCATCGGATCAGGGACTGGTGCGGGCCACGGCGTGCGCGATCATCGATAAACTCAAGTCAGGCGAAGTCACCCCGCTTGATTTGCTCGACGTGCTGGAGCGACGCATCACCGAAGTTGACGGCAAAGTGAACGCCCTGCCGACCCTGTGCTTCGATCGCGCCCGGACCCGCGCCAAGGCCCTGATGAACAAACCGGTCGGCGATCGCGGACCGCTCGCGGGCCTGCCGATCCCGATCAAGGACCTCACCAATGTCGAGGGTGTTCTGACCACGCAGGGCTCGCCGATCTATAAAGAAAACGTCCCCGCGCGCTCCGATCTTGTGGTCGAACATCTCGAAAGCCATGGCGGCCTGATCTACGCCAAATCGAACACGCCGGAGTTCGGCGCCGGCGCCAACACGTTCAACGAGGTATTCGGCGCGACGCTGAACCCCTGGGATCTGTCGCGCTCCGCCGCCGGCTCCTCGGGCGGTGCCGCCGTGGCGCTGGCCACCGGAATGGCGTGGCTCGCCCACGGTACCGACATGGGCGGCTCGCTGCGCAATCCCGCCAGCTTCTGCGGCATCGTCGGCCTGCGGCCGAGCATCGGCCGGGTCGCGCATACCCCGGCGGCGAAGATCGATCGCAATCTCGGTGTCCATGGCCCGATGGCGCGCAATGTCGAGGATCTGGCGCTGCTGCTGGACGCCATGAGCGGCGAGCATCCGGCCGATCCGCTGTCGCTGCCCGCGCTGCCAGCGTCGTTCCTGTCCGCGGCGCGCTCCGGCAAGAAACCGAAGCGCGTCGCCTATTCGCCCGATCTTGGAATTACCCCTGTCGATCCCGAGGTCGCCGCCATCACCCGGAAGGCGGCGGCGCGTTTCGCCGAGGCCGGGGTGATCGTCGAAGAAGCGCATCCTGATCTGCGCGAAGCCCATGAATGTTTCCATGTGCTGCGCGCCTTTGATTTTGCGATCAGCAAGGCGGCGCTGCTGCGTACTAAGCGCGACCAGCTGAAACCGGAAGTGATCTGGAACATCGAGGAGGGCCTCAAGCTCACGGTGGCGCAGCTTGAGCGCGCCGAAGCCCAGCGCGTCGCGATGACCGCGCGTACGCTTGAATTTTTCAAAACCTATGACCTGCTGCTGACGCCGGCGACCATTGTCGCACCGTTTCCGATCGAGAACCGTTATGTCGCCGAATGCGCGGGCAAAAAATTCGACAACTACGTCGAATGGCTCGGCATCGTCTATGCGATTACCCTGGTCTGTTGCCCGGCCCTGTCATTGCCCTGCGGGTTCACCGCGTCAGGCCTGCCGGTCGGATTGCAAATGGTCGCTGCGCCACGTGGCGAGGCGCCACTGCTCGCCGGCGCCAGGATGCTGGAGGATATTCTGGGTGTCCGCGGCACCACGCCGATCGATCCAAGGCCAGCGCCGTAGTATCGACGATTTGGGCGCTGGTGAATAATGCCTGCCCCGCTATAATTGTCCGGGGAAACACCAATGCGCGACCACAAGCGCAACGACAGGGAACGCTCTCATGTCCGGAAAGCTGAAAATACACGTCGACCAGGGCAAATGTCAGGGACACGCCCGCTGCAAGTCGCTGGCGCCCGAACTGTTCGAGCTCGATGAACTCGGCAATGCGCACGAGGTCGGCGACGGTTCCGTGCCCGCGGGGCTCGAGGACAAAGCGTGGCTCGCCCAGACCAATTGTCCGGAGATCGCGATCGACGTCACCGAGGAGTGAACGCCTCGTCCAGAATTCCAGCCCATTTATGCAAAAACAATTTGAACGAACCAAGCCAGCAAGAACCAGGAGGAAATTGCCCTGATGTCCGATCACGCCCCCGTCACGGATTGGGTTCACGATTTCGACCACACCGATCCACGCTGGACTGAAAATCCGTTTCCGATCTGGGACGAACTGCGCGCCGAATGCCCCGTGGTTCACACCAGGCGTTTCCTCGGCTGTTACCTGCCGACCACCTATGAGGCGGTGAAACAGATCGCCTACGACACCGAGCACTTTTCCTCGCGCCGCATTATCGTGCGCGACGTCCGGCCCGAGATCACGAACTCGGCGCCGCCGATTACCTCCGATCCGCCGCAGCACAAGCCCGCCAAGCAGCTGCTGCTGCCGCCGTTCACGCCCGACGCCATGAAGAGACTGGAACCGCGGATTCGCGCGATCTGCAACGAGCTGATCGATCAATTCATCGCTGATGGAAAATGCGACGCCGCGGCGCGCTACAGCAAGCACATTCCGGTTCGCGCGATCGCTCACATGCTCGGCATCCCGGAAGCGGACGGCGAGCTCTTCATCAGATGGATTCACGAAATTCTCGAGCTAGGCATCAAGGATGATGACATCCTGATGCGGGCCGTTCACGAGATGACCGGATATTTCGTCGGCCAGATCGAGCAGCGCCGCAAGCATCCCACCGATGACCTGATTTCGACGCTGATGAACGCCCGGGACAGCAACGGCCAGCCGCTGTCGGACATGCATGTGCTGGGCTCGCTGCGGCTGCTCCTGATTGCCGGCATCGACACCACCTGGAGCGCGATCGGCGCTTCGCTGTGGCATCTGGCGAAAACACCCGAAGATCGCAACCGGCTGGTCGCCGAGCCGGCGCTGTTGCCGACTGCGGTCGAGGAACTGCTGCGCGCCTATTCGCCGGTGACGATGGCGCGCGAGGTCGTGAAGGAGACCGTGGTCAGCGGTTGCCCGGTCAAGCCCGGCAACATGGTGCTGCTGTCGTTTCCCGCCGCCAACCGCGATCCCGCCGTGTTTCCCGACGCCGACAAGGTAGTCATCGACCGCAAGGAGAACCGCCATGCCGCATTTGGCCTTGGCATTCACCGCTGCGTCGGCTCTAACCTGGCACGCATGGAAATGACGGTTGCGATCGAGGAATGGCTGAAGCGCATTCCGGATTTCAGGCTCGACCCGGCCGGTCAGGTCACCTGGTCGGAAGGCACGGTGCGCGGACCGCGGCAGTTGCCGATGCTGTTCAAAAAGGCTGCCTGAAATATTCGCTTTCGTGTCTTTCATTCGTAATGCCTGCATTCGTAACGCCTGCATTCATAACGCCCGAGGAAACCAACGTGACAGTACAAGCTGCAAACCCGGCCGCTGACGACCGCCTCGATATCCACGACGTCGAACGCCGGGTCAAAGCGATCTTCATCGGCTCGGTCGGCAATCTCGTCGAGTGGTATGATTTCTACGCCTACACGGCGTTTGCGCTGTACTTTGCGCCGGCCTTCTTTCCGAACAGCGATCCGGTGGTTCAGCAGCTCAACGCCGCCGTGCTGTTCGCCGCGACCTTCCTGATGCGGCCGCTCGGCGGCTGGCTGTTCGGCTACATCGCCGACCGTTACGGCCGGCGAATTTCGCTGACGCTATCCGTGGTCTGCATGTGTTTCGGCTCGCTGATCATCGCGGTAACGCCGACCTATGCCTCGATCGGCATCGTCGCGCCGGTGATTTTGGCGCTGGCGCGGGTCATCGAGGGCCTGAGCCTCGGCGGCGAGTACGGCGCCAGCGCGACCTACTTGAGCGAAGTCGCCGACGAAAAGCATCGCGGCTTCTACTCCAGCTTTCAATACGTCACCTTGATCGGCGGCCAGCTCACCGCCATCATTGTGCTGTTGTTGCTGCAAAAGGTATTTCTGACCCAGCAGGAATTGAAGGACTGGGGCTGGCGGATTCCGTTCGTGATCGGCGCCATCCTTGCGATTTTCGCCGCGGTGATGCGGCGCAATCTGCACGAAACCGAGGCGTTCGAGGAAGCGAAAAAGCTCGCCAAACCGACCGGCTCGATCCGCGGCTTGCTGAAATACCCGCGCGAGCTGTTGCTGGTGGTCGGTCTCACCGCCGGCGGCACCGCCGCCTTCTACACCTTCACGACCTATATGCAGACCTTCGTCAAACTGTCGGTCGGTCTCACCGAGGACCAGACCACCTTCGTGATTTTCGGCTCGCTGATTTTCGCCACGCTGCTGCAGCCGCTTTACGGCGCGCTGTCGGACCGGATCGGCCGCAAACCGCTGCTGATCTTTTTCGGGGTTGCCGGCACCCTGTCGACGATCCCGATTCTGACCACGCTGAAGGAAACCAAGTCGCCGCTGATGGCGTTCCTGCTGATCTGCGCGGCCTGGATCTTCGTCGCCGGCTACACCTCGATCAACGCCATCGTGAAGGCCGAATTGTTTCCGACCAAGATCCGCGCGCTCGGCGTCGGCGTTCCCTATGCGATCACGGTGTCGGTGTTCGGCGGCACCGCACCCGCGATCGCGCTGTATTGCAAAAGCCTTGGCCACGAGGACTGGTTCTATTATTATCTCAGCGGTATGATCTGTCTTTCGCTGATCATCTACGCCACCATGCGCGACACCAAGCGTGAATCGGCGATGCATCGTCACGAGTAGCTCGGCTCGCATCGGCGCTTCTCCCATCGAAGTCGAATACGTCCGGCTTCGACAGACTCAAATGCCCGGGGTTAACCCGAATTGCGTGGAGGGGGTCGGAACCATCATCATGGAGAATGCTGGTGCCAACTGAACGTTTCCAATTCACGGGCTCGGAAGGCCAGCAACTGGCCGCCGCGCTGGACCTGCCCGAGCATGAGCCTAAGGCTTACGCGCTGTTCGCGCATTGCTTCACCTGTGGCAAGGATGTGCTGGCGGCCAGGCGAATCGCGGTGGCACTGGCGGCCAAGGGCATCGCGGTGCTGCGGTTCGACTTTACCGGCCTGGGCTCCAGCGAAGGCGATTTCGCCAACTCGACGTTTTCCTCGAACGTCGCCGATCTGGTGCGGGCCGCCGACCATCTGCGCGAAACCCGCCGGGCGCCGGCGATCCTGATCGGCCATAGCCTTGGCGGCGCGGCCATCCTGGCCGCGGCCGGCCAAATTCCGGATGCGAAAGCCGTCGTCACCATCGCCGCGCCCTCGGATCCCGCGCATGTCACAGGTCAGTTTGCCGATCGCATCGAGCACATCCGCAAGCATGGCGAAAGCGAAGTCTCGCTGGCGGGCCGTCCGTTCCGCATCAAGCGCGAATTTCTCGACGACATCGCCGAGCACGGCCTGATGGCGCATGTCGCCCAGCTGCACAAGGCGTTGCTGGTGATGCACGCACCGACCGACGACACCGTCGGGATCGACAATGCGACCCGCATCTTCGTGACCGCCAAACATCCCAAGAGTTTCGTGTCGCTGGCGGGCGCGGATCATCTGCTGACGAACAAGAGCGATGCTGCCTATGTCGCCGATGTCATCGCCGCCTGGGCGTCCCGCTATCTCGATCCGGCCGTATCCGAGCAGGCCGTCGATCCCGGCGAAGCGCCGCGCAACGTCGTGGTCCGCGAAACCCGCAACAGCAAGTTCCAGCAAACCATCTCGACCGGGCCGCACCGCCTGCTCGCCGACGAGCCGGTATCCGCCGGCGGCGAGGACAGCGGGCCCGGACCGTATGATCTCCTGCTGGCCAGCCTCGGGGCCTGCACGTCGATGACCATGCGGCTTTACGCCGACCGCAAATCGCTGCCGCTGGAGCGCGTCACGGTGACGCTGACGCATCAGAAGATCCATGCGGAAGACTGCGCCGAGTGCGAAACCAGCACCGGGATGCTCGACCGGATCGACCGGGTCATCGCCATGGAGGGGGCGCTCGACGCCGAGCAGCGCAAGAAGCTGATGGAGATCGCCGACAAGTGTCCGGTGCACCGCACCCTGACCTCGGAGGTCCGCATCGTGACCCACGCCGCCGATTGACGAACAACGACGCGGGCGTATCATTCCCCGAAGAAGCCGCGTCAGGCAAGAAACGCGTCAAACAAGAAATCAGAGCCGAACGGGCTCCAGAGGAACCGCCCATGCCGGTCGTGGCACGCGTCGATCCCAAGACGGTTTTTTCAACTGAGGAATGGCGCCGGCTGACATCGCGCAGCTCGCTGCGGGGCCTGTGGCTGGTGGTTCATGCCTGGGGCACCATCGCCGCTGTTATCGCGCTGGTGACGCTGTGGCCTAATCCCCTGACCTGGCTGATCGCGGTGATGGTGGTCGGCACGCGTCAGCTTGGGCTGGCCATCCTGATGCATGAAGCCGCCCATGGCGGGCTTCACAGCAACAAGGCTGTCAATGAATGGATCGGGCAATGGCTGTGCGCGGTGCCTGTGGGGGCCGACCTTGCCAGCTACCGGTCGTATCATCTGCAGCATCACAAATTCACCCAGCAGCCTGAAGATCCCGATCTCTCGCTGTCGGCGCCGTTTCCGATCACCAAAGACAGTTACACCCGCAAGGCGATTCGCGATCTGACCGGACAGACTTTCGTCAAGCAACGCCTGCCGTTGTTGCTGTCGCTGTTTCGGCGCGACGATACCAGCGAAGACGTGTCGCATGAGAGCTTCGTGTCCAGCGGCGCCGACAAGATGGCGCGCTTCCTCGTGGTGAACGCGGTGCTGTTCGGCCTGTTCTGGCTGGCCGGCGCCGGCATCTGGTATTGGGGCGTGTGGGTACTCGCGATGGCGACCTGGCTGTCGCTGGTGACGCGTATCCGCAACATCGCCGAACATGCCTGCACTTCAACGGGCGAAGATCCGTTCAGCCACGCCCGCACCACCCGCGCCAACCCGGTCGAGCGCTTGCTGATCGCGCCCTATTGGGTGAACTACCACGCCGAGCATCATCTCTTTATGTACCTGCCATGCTACCGGCTACCCGAGGCGCATCGGCTGCTGGTCGAAAAAGGCCTGATCGCGCGGATGGAAGTACGACCAGGCTATCTCGACGTGATGCGGCTCGCGACCTCCAGCCAGCGGGCCTGATCGCTCGCGCCTCACGCGGTGGCCAAGGGCCGTACCCGCAACACGCCGCGCAATCCGGCGGCCGAGCCCAGCAAGATCCCGGCGACGGCCACGAACGACGCCAGCGCCAGCGTCGAGAGTCCGGTCAGGCCCTGCCCGACCGAGCAACCATAGGCCAACGCCCCGCCCACGCCCATCAGCGCCGCGCCGCCGATCGATCGCAGCATGTGACGCGGCGAGGTGTAGCCTTCCCAGTGAAAGCGGCGCGTGAGGAGCGCCGTCACCAGGCTTCCGGCGAACACGCCGGCCACCATGGCGATACCGAAATTCAGCGTCAGCCCGGTCGACAACATCGCGTATTGCAGCGCGTCGGCAATGGGCGAGATGAAGGTGAGCGACGTGACTTGAGCCGGATTGAAATCGTCGGCGCCGAGATAGCCGGTCACAAACCATCCGGCCGCGACCAGCAGGCCGACCGCGATGCCCGCCGCGATCTGTCCCGCTGCGCGCTGGAATGGCCCGTGCGCGAACGCGAAGATGATCAGCGCCGCCGACATCGCCGCGGCCGCGAGCGTTCGCGCGAAGGTCTCGCCGACGCCAAATGTCGACAACAACGCGGGCAGCGAAAGCACTGCTGGCGCGGTCTGCGACGCCTGCAGCAGGACCACCCGCATTGGCGCGATCAGGCCCTTCAGCGTCATCTGCGCGGCAATGCCGAGCACGATCACGACCACCAGCGAGCGCAGATTGCCGCGCCCTAGCAGCACCAGCGCGCGCGAGCCGCAGCCGTTCGACAGCACCATGCCGTAACCGAACAACAGACCGCCAAGGAACATCAGCGGCACCGAGAATGACCGCTGCAGATAGATCGTCTTGGTGAGATCGACCATGCCACCGCCGGCCAATAATTGCGTCGCCACGATCGCGACGCCGAGCGCCAGCGCATAGCTTCGGATCAGGCGGCTGTCGCCCTCCGCCCACCAGCCACGCAGGCTGCTCATCAGGCAAAATCCGCTCAACAGCCCGACCGCGCCATAGGCGAGGCCAATCAGGAGGCCGGCACAGACGACGATGTTGGCGCCTGACGGCACGGGTGTTGTTCCCTCTATCGCGATGGCCGCAGGATGACGCGATCGCGCGATGAACCGGCGACGGCGACAAAAGCGGCCTTGGCATCCTCCAGCGAATAGACCGCGTTCGGCTTGATGGGATAGGTCTTGAGATGGCCGCTGGCGAAGCCGGGACCGAGCTCGCGCAGCACCGCCCCGGTCGCGATCGACGACAGGCCGAGCGTATCGATGCCGACATAGGTATGCTGGCCGCGGTAGAATTCCAGAATATTGAACTGCACGATCCGATCGATGGCGGCGATCAGGATCTGACGTCCCCGCACCGCCAGCGCCTTGTGGGCCGCCTGAAAATAGGGATCGCCGACCGTGTTGAACACGATGTCGGCGCCCTTGCCATCGGTGAGTTCACGCACCCGCGTCGCGACGTCGGTTGCTGAGGCGTCGACCACCTCGACGCTGGAATTGGCGTGCCCCTCATAAGGCTCGCTTTTGCGCACCACGCCGATCACGCGCGCGCCGTGCCAGCTCGCGATCTGCACCGCGGCCTGGCCGACCTTGCCGTTGACACCCATCACCAGCACGCTCTCGCCTTGTTTCGGCATGCCGACCCGGCGAAAACCTTCCATCGCCGTGACAAAGGGAACGCCGATCCCGGCGGCCTCTTCCCACGACAGATTGTTCGGCTTCTCCACCACGGCCTCGGCCTCGACGGCCAGATGCGTGGCATGGGTGCCGTCGCGCCGGATTCCGAGATCGCCCGATGAGCCGAACACTTCGCGGCCGATCATGCCGGCCGGGCCGTCGATCACGATCCCGGCGTAGTCGCGGCCGGGCGTGCGCGGAAATACCGCGTAGGCCATCAGGCCGGTCGCGGCCTTGACGTCGGAGGGGTTGACGGCCGCCGCCTTGACCTCGATCAGGACCTCATTTGCGGCCCGCGACAGCCTGCGGCGTTCGATTGTGGGAGCGAGCGAAGCGGCGTCGCCAGCCTTGGCCGACAGGCGCACGCAACGCGCCTCGGCGGTAACGGGCTGAACTTCTGGTTTTTGGGCAGGCGGCATCAGGGATATTTCCGGTTTCTCATGTGACTCATTGCCATGAGACGCAGGAGTTACCCTTTTGGCCGCTTGTCGTAAACACGCTTGGCCTTGCCGAGCGAGCGCTCCAGTGTTTCGGGGGCCACAATCCCGACGCGAGCTGATATCCCGATGGTATTCTTGATAAAGATCGAGACCTTCTCGGCATGGTCCGTGAGCCCGCTGCCGTCCCAACGCTCGGGGCGCGCTTCCGCCAGCACCGTCATCTCGTCCATGCGCCCGTCGCGCGTCAGCTCGATGATGAAATGACCGCCGCACCAGTCGGTCGCCAGCAGCACTTCCTCGATCTGGGTCGGGAACACGTTGACGCCGCGCAGGATGATCATGTCGTCGGACCGGCCGGTGACCTTCTCCATGCGCCGCATCCCCGGCCGCGCCGTGCCCGGCAACAGCCGCGTCAGGTCGCGGGTGCGGTAACGAACGACCGGAAACGCCTCCTTGGTCAGCGAGGTGAAAACAAGTTCGCCCTTTTCGCCGTCGGGCAGCACCCTGCCGGTCTCGGGATCGATCACTTCGGGATAGAAATGATCTTCCCAGACATGCAGGCCATCCTTGGTCTCGATGCATTCCTGCGCGACGCCGGGGCCGATCACTTCGGACAGGCCGTAAATATCGGTCGCGTCCATGTCGAACGCCGCCTCAATCTCGGCACGCATCGCATTGGTCCAGGGCTCGGCACCGAAGATGCCGAACTTCAGCGACGATTTGCGCGGGTCGATCCTCTGGCGTTTGAACTCGTCGAGAATCGCCAGCATGTAGCTCGGCGTCACCGTGATGATGTCGGGTTTGAAATCGTTGATGAGCTGCACCTGCCGCTCGGTCATGCCGCCGGAAACCGGCACCACCGTGCAGCCCAGCCGCTCGGCGCCGTAATGCGCGCCGAGCCCGCCGGTAAACAGGCCATAGCCATAGGCGTTGTGCATGATCATGCCGGAGCGCCCGCCCGCGGCGCGGATCGAGCGCGCCATCACCTCCGACCACATGTCGATATCGGCGCGGGTATAGCCGACCACGATCGGCTTGCCAGTGGTGCCGGAGGACGCGTGGACCCGAACCAGTTTTTCGCGCGGGACCGCGAACATGTTGAACGGGTAATTGTCGCGCAGATCGGTTTTGACGGTGAACGGGAATTTCGCCAAATCAGACAGCTGCCTGAAATCGGACGGATGCACGCCGGCTTTGTCGAATGCCTTTTTGTAGTGCCCGACATGGTCATAGGCGTGCGCCAGCGACCACGCCATGCGCCGGGTTTGCAACGCCATGATCTCGTCGCGCGAGGCGCGCTCGGCGTCGTCCATTTCGGCGCGGTAATTGGTTTCCCTGACCCTTGTCGAAGACATCGCGCGTTTCCCTGATCAGTTTAGTTTGCTTTGGCTTTAGTGTCGGTCTCTGAGGCCGGCAGCCAGGTGCCACCAATCACGCGGGAATGGCCGCGAAACTCGGCAATCACCGTGCCGTCATCCGCAGTGACGCGTACATCGTAAATACCCGATCTGCCGCTGCGCGAGATTTCGCGCGCGGTCGCCACCAGCCGATCGCCGAGCTTGCCCGGCCGGATGAAGGTGATGCTGCCCTGCGCCGCGACGACGCGCTCGTTATGGCTGTTGCAGGCAAAGGCGAAGGCGGAATCCGCCAGCGTAAAGATGAAGCCGCCATGGGCGATGCGCTGGCCGTTGACCATGTGCGGCTGGATCGTCATCGCCAGCGTGGCCTGGCCGGGCTTGACCTCGACAAGCTCCATGCCGAGCCCCTGGCTGGCATCGTCCTGCTTCCACATCGCCTCGGCGCAGGCGCGCGCAATATCCTCGGGCGAAGGCATGGCCTTGACGTTCACGGCGGTCTCCCTGTCGTCGTCGGGCTTGTTGAAACAAGCTTCTTGGGCTGCGTTAGTCTTGGGGCGGAGCCCCTACGGTGTCAACGATCGCGGCGGCTGGATTCTAGACATGGTCGTAATCCACCACGACCTTGTCCGAGGTCGGCCGCGCCTGGCAGGTGAGGATGAACCCGGCCTTGAGCTCCCACGGCTCCAGCGAATAGTTCAGTTCCATCCGCGCTTGCCCCTCGACCAGCTTGGCGCGGCAGGTCGAGCACATGCCGCCCTTGCAGGCGAACGGCAGATCCATGCCCGCGCGCAACGCCGCATCGAGAATCGCCTCCCCTTCGGCGACCGGCACCTCGCGGCGCTTGCCGTCGATAATCAGCGACGCCATCGCCTTCGGCGGCGCGCTCTCGGATATGACGGCTTTCGGGCGCGGTCTACCGCCGAGGCCGGAGACAAAGCGCTCGACATGAAGTCGGTCAGCGGCAATGCCGAGGTCGCGGCAGGTCGCCTCGATGTCCTCGCTCATGCCGGTGGGGCCGCAGATGAAGACATGGTCGACACTGGCGGCCGGAACCAGCGAGCGCAGCAGCACCCGGACTTTTTCGCCGTCGAGCCGGCCATGCAGGATCGGAATATCCTGCTCTTCGCCCGAGATCACATGAAACACCGAGAGCCGCTGCATGAAGCGGTCCTTGAGCTCTTCCAGCGCCTCGCGAAACAGCATGCCGCCGGTCGAGCGGTTGCCGTAGAACAGAAAGAACCGGCTATTTGGTTCGCGCGCCAGCACACCCTTGATGATCGACAGGATCGGCGTGATGCCGGAGCCGGCGGCGAAGCCGACATGGACCCGCGCCTCGTCAGGCGCATGCGCAACGCCGAAGCGGCCGGTCGGCGTCATGACGTCGAGTTCATCGCCGGCTTTCAGCTCATCGGCCGCCCAGCTCGAAAATGCACCGCCGTCGACTTTCTTGACCGCGATCCGCAATTCGCCGTCATCGGGCCCGGAGCAGATCGAATAGGAACGACGTACTTCCTCGCCGTCCATCGTGGTGCGCAGGGTCAGATATTGTCCCGGCGCAAAGTGGTAGTCGCCGGCAAGCTCTTTCGGAATCGCAAACGTAAGCGACACCGCGTCGGCAGATTCGCGGCGCAGATCTTTCACAGCCAGGCGGTGAAAACGGGGAATCGAGGACGACATGGTCAATGACATTTGAAATAGTCGAACGGTTCGCGGCAACTCCTGCAGCGCCACAGCGCCTTGCAGGAGGTCGAGCCGAACTCGGAAAGCACTTCGGTATCATCAGAGCCGCATTGCGGACATGCGACCTCCTGCACCCCGAACAGCGCGCGGCGGGAACTGGCCGGCTGCGGCGGCGCGATGCCATATTCCCTGAGCTTGCGGCGGCCCTCCGCGCTCATCCAGTCCGTGGTCCAGGCCGGCGACAGCACGGTGCGGACTTTTGAATTGCGAAAACCCTCACGCTCCAGCGCCAGCTCGATCTCCAACTGGATCATGTTCATCGCGGGACAACCGGAATAGGTCGGCGTGATCGCGACCTCGACGCGGCCGTCGGTCACCGCGACGTCGCGCAACACGCCGAGATCGGCGATGGTCAACACGGGGATTTCCGGGTCCACGACATTCGCCGCCGCATCCCACGCGCGTTGCCGCAACTGCGCATCACTCGACAGGGTGATCACCATGTGGCCCCCGGAAATGTGCGCGGCATCGATTGCAGCTCGCTCAGGAGATGGCCGAGATGTTCGCTGTGCCGGCCGTCGCGGCCACCCTGCTGGATCCAGTCGCTTTTCGGCAAACTCAATGTCGCTTCGTCAACGACATCGGAAACCGTCTTGAGCCATTGCGGGCGCAACGCCGCGGGATCGACCGCGATGCCGCCATCGATCAAGGCACGCTCGCTGTCGTCACAACAGAACATCTCGCCGGTATAGGCCCAGAGGTCGTCGATCGCGGCCTGCGCGCGGCGATGGCTTTCGGCGGTGCCGTCGCCAAGCCGAACCAGCCATTCCGAGGAATGCCTGACATGATAGGCGCTCTCTTTCTCGGATTTCGCCGCGATCGCCGCCAGCGTCGCGTCGGCAGATTGCATCATCGCGCGCCAATAGAGATCGGCGAAGGTCGAGTAGAAGAATTGCCGCGTCATGGTTCGCGCAAAATCGCCGTTCGGCTGCTCCAGCAACAGGAGATTGCGGTACTGCCTGACGTCGCGCAGGTATGCGAATTTGTCCTCGTCATTGCCGTTGCCTTCGACCGTGGCCGCATAGGAATAGAGCTCGCGCGCCTGTCCGAGCAGATCGAGGCCCATATTGGCGAGCGCCATGTCCTCCTCCAGGGCAGGCGCATGGCCGCACCATTCCGACAGCCGATGCCCCAGGATCAGCGCATCATCCGCGCGGCGCAGCGTGTACAGCACCAGCGGCGTTTCGGAGACGGAAATGGACGCGACAGCCATGTTCATAGACCTGTTGGTGCGCTGACAGCAACGTCGTCATTGCGAGGAGCGAAGCGACGAAGCAATCCAGTCTGCTTGGGCTATGGATTGCTTCGCTGCGCTCGCAATGACGGCTTCAAACCTTCCGGGACGCCGCCAAGCGTTACATATGCCCGACTTCGTCGGGCACATCGTAAAACGTCGGGTGGCGATAGATCTTGGATTCCGCGGGCTCGAACATCATGCCCTTGTCGGACGGATCGGAGGCGGTGATCGCGTTCGACGGCACCACCCAGATCGATAATCCCTCGCCGCGGCGGGTGTAGATATCGCGCGCGGCCTGCACCGCCAGCGTCGCATCGGCAGCGTGCAGCGAGCCGACATGCTTGTGCGCGAGACCGTTGCGGCTGCGAATGAAGACTTCCCACAACAGCGTATTCGGCGTGGTCATCATGGACCTCCCTGAAATCTGGTGGCGGCTTACGCCGCGGTCTTGTGACTCTGGCGGCTCTTGCGTTTTTCGGCATAGGCCTGCGCCGCCTCGCGCACCCACGCGCCTTCGTCATGCGCCTTGCGCCGCGCCGCGAGACGATCGCGGTTGCACGGGCCGTTGCCGGCCAGTACCGCATTGAATTCGTTCCAGTCGATCGCGCTGTATTGCCAATTGCCGGCGTCGTTCTGCTTCATGCCGGGGTCGGGAATCGTCAAACCGAGATAGTGCGCCTGCGGCACCGTGGCATCGACGAATTTCTGCCGCAGCTCGTCGTTGGAGAAGCGCTTGATTTTCCATCTGGTCGAGGTATCGCTGTGCTGGCTGGCCTTGTCGGGGGGACCGAACATCATCAGCACCGGCCACCACCAGCGATCGAGCGCGCTCTGCGCCATCGCCTTCTGCTCCTCCGAGCCGCGCGACAGCGTCACCATGATCTCAAAACCCTGCCGCTGATGAAAGGATTCCTCCTTGCAGACCCGGATCATGGCGCGCGCATAGGGACCGTAGGAGCAACGGCACAGCGGAATCTGATTCATGATCGCGGCGCCATCGACCAGCCAGCCGATCACGCCGATATCCGCCCAGGTCAGCGTCGGGTAGTTGAAGATCGACGAATATTTTGCTTTCCCCGCCAGCATCGCGTCGACCAGCTCCTCGCGCGAAGTGCCGAGCGTCTCGGCCGCGGCATAGAGATAGAGGCCATGGCCGCATTCGTCCTGCACTTTAGCCAGCAGCGCCGCCTTGCGGCGCAGCGACGGCGCGCGGGTGATCCAGTTGCCCTCCGGCAGCATGCCGACGATTTCGGAATGGGCGTGCTG
>Ga0116135_1000964_pt1 | contig 15375 bp, 11 predicted proteins | sample June2015DPH_20_1_FD_89738 | JGI IMG/M metagenome (GOLD analysis project Ga0116135, IMG submission 89738) | Peatland microbial communities from SPRUCE experiment site at the Marcell Experimental Forest, Minnesota, USA - June2015DPH_20_10 | ecosystem: Environmental > Terrestrial > Soil > Wetlands... | reverse complement strand
TGCAACCCACCACCGCCTGTCGCCTGCCTCCCGCCCCGTGGCTTCGTTTTTTCAAAAAACAAAATTCCAACACCACCCCACACACAAGATGCGTCAGATGCGTCAAGACCGACCACCCAACAACCGCCCGCCCAGTCCCACAAACGAACACACCCCCCCAACAACTCCATGCATTTCTTGAACTTAACTTGGCCCCCAACCTGCTACCCCCTCTACCCATGGACCTGAAATTCGCCCTCCGATCCCTCCTCCGCAACCCCGGCTTCACCCTGCTCGCCGTCCTTGTGATGGCGCTCGGCATCGGCGCCAATACCGCCGTCTTCAGCGTCGTCAACGCCGTCCTGCTCAAGCCGCTGGCCTACTCGGACCCGGATCGCGTCGTCACCCTCAGCTCCCAATGGCGCGGCAGCCCAGTCCACGGGACCGTGTCGGCCCCCGACTTCCACGACTGGCACAACCAGAGCTCCGCCTTCGCCGCCATGGCCTACTATCAGAACGATGAAACCTCCGTCACCGCCGGTCCGACGGCCGAATACGGAAAAGTAGCCGTCGTCACACCGGAATTCTTTCGAGTCTTCAACCTCGAACCAATCCTAGGCCGCACCTTCACGCCGGATGAGCAGAAGGAAGGTGGACCGCACGCCGTTGTCATCAGCCACGCGTTCTCCCAAACCCACTTCGGCGCCAATCAGAGCGCGCTGGGCCAGACAGTCAAAATGTTGGACAAGACCTTCACCATCGTCGGCGTGTTGCCGCCAGGATTCAACTTCCCGCAGAAGACCGATATCTGGTTTCCAGCTTCCGTCTTCGGCGAAACTGAATCGCGCTCGGCACACAACTATCTGGTGGTCGGCCGCCTGAAGCCGAATGTAACTCTGGAACAAGCGCAAGCCCAGATGACCTCCATCGGCACGCGGCTCGAGCAGCAATATCCAAATAGCAACAAGGGCAAAGGCGTCGCCGTCACTCGCATGCGCGACGAAATGGTAAACAAAATCCAACTCACGCTCTACTTGCTGCTAGGCGCAGTCGCGCTCGTGCTTCTCATCGCCTGCGCCAACGTAGCAAACCTGCTGCTGGCCAAAGCCACCACGCGAACCCGTGAAATCGCCATTCGCGCCGCCGTGGGCGCCAGCCGCAGCCGCATCATTCGCCAATTGATCACGGAAAGTGTGTTGATGGCCCTGCTCTCGGGTGCGGCTGGTCTGGTTCTGGCCGTGTTAGGTTCCCAAGCTTTAGTAGCACTGGCTCCCACCAACGTTCCGCGTCTCGCCGAAACCAGCATCGATGGTTGGGTGCTGGCCTTTACGCTCGGAGTCTCGGTGCTCGCGAGCCTCCTCTTCGGCCTGGCGCCCGCATTGCACGCTTCGCGCGTGGATTTGAACGACGCTCTTAAGCAGGGTGGGACACGCGCAGTGCTGGGCGGCGGCAGCCGAATCCGCGGAGCGCTGGTAGTGGCCGAGATCGCGCTATCCGTAATCCTACTGGCAGGCGCAGGACTCCTCATCAAGGGTTTCAACGCCCTCCATAATGTTGCCCTCGGATTCCACCCCGAACATGTTTTGGTCATGGAATCCAGCGTCCCAGCCGAAGGCCTCGATAGCGCCCGCCGCGCCACGCGTTTCTATAAGGATTTATTGCACGATGTCGCCGCTCTCCCCGGCGTCACCGCATCCGGTGCCACGCGCACCACCCCGGGTCACGTCTCATCCAACGGCAGCTACTGGCTGGATCATCTGCCCCCGCAGGACCAAATGTCCCTCAGCGCACCTGAGGCAGTTTTCTCGGTGGTCACTCCAGGCGCGTTCTCTACTCTCGGAATTCCGCTTCGGACCGGCCGCGACTTTAACGATAGCGACATCTACGATGCGCCCTTCGCCGTCATCATCAATGAAGCTTTGGCGCGCAAGTCATTTCCCGGCCAGGACCCCATCGGCCATACCGTCTTCTGCGGCTTCGATTCCTTGAATCCCATGAAAATCGTCGGCGTCGTGGGCGACGTGCGCCAGTACGGCCCCGCGCATCCGCCATCGCAAGAGATCTACATGCCCTACGAGCAGCATCCGCAGCCATCCACCGCACTCAGCATCCTGGTGCGGACCACAAATGATCCCGCCACACTTCAGGAAACCCTCCGCCGCAAAACCCGCGAGCGTTCGCCGGACGTCCCGGTAAAGTTCACCACGATGGATGCATCGCTCGCGGAAAATGTAGCCGCGCCGAGATTTCGAACGCTGGTGCTGGGAATCTTCGCAGCCATCGCCGTATGCCTGGCCATGGCCGGCGTCTACGGCGTGATGGCCTATCTTGTCAGCCAGCGTTCCAACGAAATCGGCCTTCGCATGGCCTTAGGCGCGAGGCCAGCCGACATCTCGCGATTAGTGCTGCGCGAAGGAATGCTGCTAGCGGCCGCCGGTTTAGTGCTCGGTTTAGCCGGCGCCATCGCCGCCACCCGCCTGCTCACCAGTATGCTTTTCGAAGTGAAACCAGGCGATCCCTCTACCTATGCTGCAGTCGCCATTCTTCTCGCGATTGTGGCCCTGGCCGCCAGCTACCTTCCCGCACACCGCGCCTCGAAAGTAGACCCATTGGTCGCCCTGCGCCAGGAGTAATCATGGATCTCAAATTTGCCCTCAGATCCCTCCGCAACAATCCCAGCTTCACCCTACTCGCCATTCTCGTGATGGCGCTCGGCATCGGCGCCAACACCGCCATGTTCAGCGTAGTGAACGCCGTCCTCTTGAAGCCGCTCGATTACACCAACCCCGATCGCATCGTCTCGGTCCTAACGAAATGGTCGGACGATCCCGTTCCAGGCAACATCTCCATCCCCGACTTCAACGATTGGCATCACCAGAGCACGGCCTTTTCCGCGATGGCCTATGACGAAAACTACAGCACCTCCGCCATGACCGGTCCCGCAGCGGAGTATACGCAAGTGGCCCGCGTCTCCCCGGAGTTCTTCTCGATATTCAGCCTCCAGCCTGTGGCCGGGCGCCTATTCAGCGCTGACGAACAAAAGCCGGGGAGTCGCGGCGCAGTGCTAATCAGCTACTCCTAATGGCAAAGCCATTTCGCTGGAAACCCGCGCGCCATGGGACAGCCGGTCCGCATCTTCGACCATTCGCTTTCCATCGTGGGCGTCTTGCCTCCGCGCTTCCACTATCCCGATAAAACCGACATTTGGTTCCCCACTGGCACCATCATTGGTGAAAACGACAATCGTGGCGCCCACAACTATCGCGGCATGGGACTCCTCAAGCCGGCCGCCAGCCTGCAACAGGCCCAAACGCAATTGAGTTCCATCGCCGCGATTCTGCGTAGTCAACACAAGCAAACCAACGCCGGCGTGGATGTCGCCGTCACTCGGCTGCGCGATTCATTGGTTATGGATGTCGAGAGCAGCTTATATCTATTGCTCGGAGCGGTCGCCCTGGTATTGCTGATAGCCTGCGCGAATATCGCCACGTTGCTGCTGGCACGCGCCACGGCCCGTACCCGCGAAATCGGGGTCCGAGCCGCCATCGGAGCCAGCCGCGCCCGCATCGTCCGCCAATTGTTTACAGAAAGTCTGCTTCTGTCTCTTCTGTCCGGCGGCGTGGGCGTTCTTCTGGCCGTGTGGGGAGTGGATGCCTTGGTGAAGTTAGCGCCCAGCGACATTCCGCGTCTCACCGATGCCCGCATCGATGCTTGGGTCCTCGCCTTCACGTTCACCGTCTCGGTCCTAGCCAGCCTGCTCTTCGGATTAGCCCCCGCGCTGCACGCTTCGCGCGTCGATTTGAACGAAGCTCTCAAGCAAGGCGCTACGCGATCTGTTTTGGGAGGAGCGGCTGGCCGCTTGCGGAGCGCCCTGGTGGTCGCCGAAATCGCGTTTTCAATGATGCTGCTCGCGGGAGCCGGCCTGCTGATCAAGAGCTTCGTCGCCCTCGAGAATGTTCAGCTCGGCTTTCGTCCGGATCATGTGGTGGTGATGACAACGAGCGTACCAGTTGCGGCCGACGATGAAGGCCGCAGCCGTGCCGTGCAGTTCTACCGGGATTTGCTCCCGCAGCTTGCCGCCCTACCCGGCCTATCCATTGTTGGCGCGACCAACGCGACGCCTGGACAGATCGGATCTGAAAGCCCCTATTCCGTCGACCATGAAGAGTATTTGCCCGCCGGACCGGAGGCATTGGACACCGTCATTGCACCGGGAACTTTCGCGGCGCTTGGCATTCCTCTGAAGAGCGGACGCGATTTCAACCTTGCCGACACACCGAAATCGCAACCCGTCGCCATCATCAACGAATCGCTCGCGCGCAAAGCTTTCCCTGGCAAGGACCCCATCGGCCACGTCATCTTCCTCGCTTTCAGTGAATACCGCGTGCCAATGAAAATCGTTGGCGTGGCGGGAGATGTGCGGCAGTCTGGACCCTCGGCTCCGCCTGAGCGCCAGGTCTACGTCCCTTACTCGCAACACCCCTTTTATGCAACCAGCTTGAGTGTCGTCGCGAGCACTCCGCTCCACCCCAGTGCTCTTTGGGAACCCATGCGGCGCATAGTCCAGCAACGCTTTCCGGAAGTCTCCGTGAAATTCACCACCATGGAAACTTTGCACGCCGAAAATATCGCCCCGCAGTGGTTCCGCACTCTGCTGCTCGGGATCTTCGCCGCCTTGGCCGTGTGCCTGGCCATGGCCGGCGTCTACGGCGTGATGGCTTACCTTGTTGGACAACGCTCCAGCGAAATCGGCCTGCGCATGGCGCTGGGCGCCACTCCGAAGGATGTCTCGCGCTTGATGCTCCGCCAAGCCTCGCGGCTCACTGCGGCCGGCCTGGCCATCGGACTGATCGGCTCGCTCGCAGCCAGCCGCCTGATCACCAACATGTTATTCGAAGTCCGCCCCACCGACCCCGGAACCTACGCCATCGTAGCGATACTTCTGGCCGCAGCCGCACTCTCAGCCAGCTATCTCCCAGCCCGCCGCGCCTCCCGCCTGGACCCCTTGACCACCCTCCGCACGTAGGGCTTCCGAGCCGCGACCGGCAGGAAGCGCCACCCCCGCCAAGCAATGTGCACGGCCAACATGCGAAAATAAGGTATGGCTCGAGGTTGGGAAAGCAAATCGGTCGAAGCCCAAATCGAACTAGCAGAATCCCGGCGTCCCGCTCGCGGCGGCGTAGCTATAAACGCCCTGGAAGCGGAACGAATCAAAAAGCGTGAAAGTCTCCTCCTGTCCCGCACTCGTGTTGTTCATGATCTTGAGAACGCCCATAATCCACGCTATCGAGAAATACTGCTGGCCGCGTTGAAACATCTCGACGGCAAGCTTTCGGAAATTGAGTAAACATCCCGGCGCGAAATCACGGCTCCGCATTGCGGAAGCCGGTGACGACGAAGCCGTCACTCGCCTTATCAACGCGGCCTTCCGGGTGGAGGAATTCTTTCTAGCCGGCGATCGAATCCAAATCGGCGAAGTGCGCGACCGTTTGTCGAAAGGCCGATTCATTCTTGCGGAGCAAGACAGCGTCATCATCGGCTGCGTCTATGTCGAACCTAGCGGCGAGCGCGCTTACCTCGGTCTGCTATCGGTAGAGCCTGCGCTGCAGCGCTCCGGAATCGGAAAGCTCCTGACGGACGCCGCGGAAGAGCATTGCCGCTGTCTTGGCTGCCGCTTCATGGACCTGCGCGTCGTCAATCTTCGAACCGAACTCCCGCCCTTCTATCGGAAACTCGGCTACGTACAAACTGGCGCCATGCCGTTCCCTCATGAAGTGCGCATCATTATTCCCTGCCACTTGCTGATCATGTCCAAGCCGCTTATTCCTCCAGAAATCCAGCCTTGAACAGCGTCCGCCCGCCCAGCGCCGTGTAGAACGCGTATCCCGTCAGCGCGACAATGCACAAAAGCGTAAAGATCGCGCTGCCCGCATACCAGGCCGAGAAATCTGCAGTGATCGGAAACAATACCAGCACGGCTGCCACCGAGGCTCCCACGACATAAGCAAACAGGCCGCATCGCAGCATCACGAACAGCATCAAGGAAAGTTGCAATAAGCGAACCGGCAGCGTGATGAGAGCGATGTCGGTGTGGGCCAAACTGCCGAGCGCGGCGAAGAACAACACGAAAATCACCGCTGTCAGCCACTCCTTCCGAAAGATCAGCCGGAACACGAACAGCAGGAAGAAAATTCCCAGCGTATTCAAGATGGAGCCCGGCAACATTCCGACCCAGGCACTGGCGACGGGTGTAACCCCGAGAAGAGTGCCCAGCCTAATGGTTTGGGACGGCACGCCGCTTGAATGGATGTTCACGAACGCCGTGATATCTGTGGCGAGCGCTGAGAACACTCCGAAGAAAATCCCCACCAACATGTGTCCACCAACTACGGGATCGTGCAGCCGTCCGCCCAGTACGCGCGTCCATGAAATTATGGTTTGCGGCCAGCGCCGCCGCACATACGGTTCCAGTGCAACGTAGAGAACCCAGATCAGAAGCACGGCCACCAAATTTATGCTGAGTCCCATCATGAATATAATTAGCTCTCCGGCGCTCGCCATGTGGTGTGTTGCAAGAGCCCAGGAAGCCATGCCCAAAGCGAACAGGAAACCCGACAGGCGGAAAGCGCTGCGCCAGTCGGCCCGCCCTGCTCGAACGTTGTGACGCGCCAACAGACATGCTCCAATCACAATGGCGCAAAGCAAGCTCAATATAACCACCAGTAGAACTTTTTGGCTCCAGGTTTGTTCCGCCGGCTGCATTCGATCCGCGCGCGTCCACGGGCTGATCAGCGCGAAGTACACCAGTTTTCCGCGCCAGGATGCCGCTTCCACTCGCAGCGGATTCGGATCGCCGGGGTATGTCCCGGTCCACGCTGCCCGCTGATCCGAACTTGCTAGCGGAGTCCAGTGCGGCTCAGCGGGTTTGAAGCGCGCCGGATCAAGTCCCGCGGCCGTAAGCAGCGCATTTCCATCCAAAGCCTGGACCGACGGAGCTGATTCGTCCATCTGCGGTGGCACCGCCGCAAATGAAACCAGACGTCCTTGCGGGTCCAGTTCCACCTCCACCATTCCGCTGACGTCCATGGCGGGATCGTCTGAAGTCACATCGCCATCATTTCCGAATTCGGCAGCCACCATGTCACGCGGGCTAGTGCGATACCAAAAAAGAATCGGCGCTGGTTGTCCCGCGCTGAGGTGTGCCAGCGTGCCGCGGGATTTTCCAACTTGCTTGCCGTGTTGATCAAGGTCCCGGAGATAGTCAGCGGAGTAGTGCATCCCATGGGCGCTATCGAAAGGCTTTTCCGGATATCCGAAGGTCCGCGCAATATCTCGCGCCTTCTGCGCCAGCGCATCCGGCGAATTTTCGAGGGGCGTCTTCGAAATCCAGGCCGACTGCGATCGTAGAAATGGAATTACTGCCAGGCACACTAGAATCGCCAGCCCAAACGCCAGCGCCACTAGCGGCCGCAGCGCTTCGCGATCCGTTGCGCGCGCCACCAGTTCCGGGGATGGCGTTTCGCCCGCAGCCAATGCCGCGGCAAGCGGGTCGCCTCCGGGTAACGCTGCCGCAACAGCCAACGCAGACTGCGGCCGGTTTTGCGGATCTTTATCCAGACAACGCCGGATGACGCGTTCCACCGCCGGGTCCAGATCGCGGACGTGCGCAACCAGGCTGGGCGGGGCACTCTCCTCGCGCAAACGTGTCATCTCGGCCAGGCTATTGGCTTCGAATGCGCGCTTGCCGGAGAACATTTCGTATAGCACCAGTCCCAGTGCGTAAATGTCGCTGCGCACCGTTACTTCAGTGCCAGCCAATTGTTCGGGCGCCATGTAGGCGGGCGTCCCGTGCTTTATTTCGGCGCCTTGAATCTGGCTCGCGATTCCTGCCAGGCCAAAGTCAGTAATCAGCACCTGGCCGCGGCCATCGATCATGATGTTGGCTGGTTTCAGATCACGATGCAGGACGCCCTTGTCGTGCGCGGCTGCCAGTCCCGCGCACAGCTTGCGCGCCATTTCGATTGCCGTATCGTTGGGCAACCGGCCAATGCGCCGCAGCAGCGCGCTCAAGTTTTCGCCGTCCACGTACTCCATCGAAATGTACGGCTGCCCGTCCACTTCGCCGATATCGTAAACGCGGCAGACATTCGGATGCGAAACCTGCCGCGCAATGCGCACTTCGTTGTTGAATCGCGCCAGAGTATCCGGATCGGACGCGGTGGATTCCGGCAGGAATTTGAGCGCCACCTGCTGGCTCAGCCGAAGATCTGTTGCGCGATACACTTCGCCCATGCCGCCGCGGCCGAGCAATCCGAGGATGCGGTAGCGCTCGGCCACTAACGCTCCGGGCAAGAATCGTCCTTCGTCGGGTGAATCGGACGATCCGGATCCGAGCGACGATCGCGTGCCGCCCGAGCCGCTTCGTGGCGCGGACGACGGTGTTGGCGCGAGCATAGCCTGGGTCTCGTCACCGTTAGATCTCGGCGTCAATACGGACCCACACAATCCACAAAAACGATTGCTTTCCAACATCTCGGCCGAGCAGGATGGGCACTTGGTCATACGGTGAAACTCACTAAAGCGGTACACAAGTTTCCCATTTGCGAACAGTGGACCGCAACTCCGCGTTGCCGATTCAACCTCTTACTATGGCAGCCCGCTTGCCCTGAGTACATCAAACGAGTAACCATTGACTTGTGTGACCATGACTTGTGTGACTAAAGACGAACGGGAGCGTCCACAAGAAGAGAAGACTAAATTGCGAATTCTGGTGGGCGATGATCAGGTGGACGTCTTAGAGGCGCTGCGCCTGCTGCTCAAGGGCGCCGGATATGAAAGCGTACTGGTGGATTCGCCGCAAGCCCTGCTGCGCGCGGCGCGCGCGGAACCCTTCGACTTGATTCTGATGGATCTGAACTATGCGCGCGACACTACGTCTGGCGCCGAAGGCCTGGACCTGTTATCCAGCCTGGAAGAGCAGCAGAACGCCGCGCCCATTATCGTAATGACCGCGTGGGGCAACGTGGAGCTGGCGGTAGAGGCCATGCGCCGTGGCGCTTGCGACTTCGTTCAAAAACCTTGGGACAATGCGCGCCTGTTGGGCACTATCAAGAAGCAGGCTGACGAAGCTGTCGCGAAAATGCGAGCCGACCGCCAAGTCAAATCCGAGCTTGAAATCGCGCGCAATGTCCAACAGAAACTTTTTCCAGGCCAGACCCGGCACCTTCCCACCATCGACTATGCCGGCCAATGCGTGCCGGCGCGCGAAGTCAGCGGCGATTACTATGATTTTCTCGACATCGGCGACAACGGCCTGGGCTTTGTGCTGGCCGATGTTTCCGGAAAAGGCGTGGCCGCGGCGCTGCTGATGGCGAATCTGCAAGCTTGCTTCCGCAGCCAGTCGCAGGACGCGCTACGGCAACCGGCCAGCATGCTGCGCGCGGTGAATAAATTGTTTTACGAATCCACTCCGCCGGAACATTTCGCGACATTGTTCTTCGGGAATTATGACGATAGGAACCGGCGCTTGCGCTACGTCAATTGCGGTCACCTGCCGCCTATCCTGTTGCGCGCGGACGGAACCGTGGAGCGCCTGCCCGCCACGGCGACCGTGCTCGGTGTGTTCAGTAACTGGACCAGCGAGGAATGCACGGTGGATCTTGCGCCCGGTGATACCCTGGTTCTCTTTTCCGACGGAGTGACTGAAGCGGGCGTGGAGACCGAAGCCGAGTTTGGCGAAGACGGTCTGCTGGCCGTGATCCGGGCCAATCCACGCACCAACGCCGAAACGTTGGTGAACGCAATCATCAGCGCGGTAGCTGGAGAAAAGGCCGACGACGTTACGGTAGTGGCGATCCGTTCGTCGCCCTCCAAGTAACGCGGTCGGTCACATACCGGACCAGCCGCACGCCCTCATTCTCGAATTCGCAATCCCGTCTTAGTCCGATCTTTTCCATGATCTTTATGGAAGCCTTATTCGGCGGCTGTGCGACGGAGATGATTCGATCTAATCCAGCGTGTTCGAATGCGTGTAGCAACGCGGCTTGCGCGGCTTCCGTGGCCAGGCCCTGGCCCCAACACTTGCGCGCCAGCCACCAGCCAATTTCAGGATCCGGCGCGTCGCGCCAGAACCCCACGCCACAGAAGCCGATGGTTTCCCGCTCCGGTTTTCGCAGCACTTTCCATCTACAGAAGTTCCGCTCGGAATACAGCTTCACCTGGCGATTCACGAACGCCTGGATCTGCTCGTCGGTCCATGGCACGCCGCCCGTAATATAACGCATCACTTCCACGTCTGTGGCAATTGGACGCAATTCCGTCCAGTCGGGGCCTTGCCATTTATCCAGGATGAGCCGCTCAGTCTCCAGAGGAATAGTTAAAATAGGGTCCACGTGTCTAACTATATTCTCGCGGCTCTGCTGGCCTGTTCAACGATGATAGCTGAACAACTCCATATCGATCATGTAACCGTGGCGGGCCGCGATCTGCGCGCCATGCAACAAGCGCTCCAAGCGGTTGGTATCCCGGCCGAATACGGCGGCGCGCATTCCAACCACGCTACCGAGATGGCGCTCACCAGTTTTCCCGACGGCTCATACCTCGAGCTGATCGCTATTCAGCCGCATGCCGATCCCGCAGCCGTTCGAGCGCATGTCTGGAGCAAGTTTCTGGAAGGAAATGCCGGACCTTGCGCGTGGGCCACGCGCGTCGCTTTTATCCCAGCGAAAGACAAACCGCTCAAGAACGGACGCAAACGCCCGGACGGCGTGCAACTGGAATGGGAGACCGCGCAGGTTGGCCCCGGCAACGGAACTTTCTTCCCGTTCCTGATCCACGATTTCACGCCGCGCGATCTACGTGCTTATCCTAGCGGCAAGCCCACCACCACGCAATTCACCGGCATCGTGAAAGTTTACATCGCCGTGAAGAATCTGGACACTGCCGTCGCGGAGTATCGGCGCGGTTATAAACTTGCGGAACCGGAACGCGCGGATGACGCAAGCTTCGGCGCGAAGCTGGCTTCGTTCCAAGGAACGCCAGTGGTTCTGGCTACGCCGCTCGGAGCATCGTGGTTGGTAGAACGCCTCGAACGCTTCGGCGAAGCACCTTGCGCCTTTGTGCTGGGCCGCGCGAAACCCGCCGCCAAGATCACCTGGCTCGACGCGGGCTGGCATTTGGGTGTCCAATGAAATCCGCCGGACTTCTTTTATTCGCTGGATTCGCCTTTGCTCAACTTCCCATCGACACTCAGCTCGCCGCCGAAATCGCCAAAATCAAAGCCATCGATAACCACGCCCACCCGGTCCGTCCGGTTCTGGATGAAGGGGACAAAGACACCGAGTTCGACGCGCTTCCTGTGGACGTGATGGATCCGTACACTGAGCCGGTCCGCACGCGCGAAGGTAGCCCGCTCGTGATCGAGGCTTGGCGCCAACTATTCGGGTATCGCTATGACGACCGCACTCCCGAGCACGTCACCGAATTACAGCGGCGAAAAAAGCAGTTGCTTAAGGAGAAAGGCGACGGCTATGCCAACTGGGTGCTGGATCAGCTCGGCATCGAAACTATGCTTGCGAATCGTGTCGCAATGGGCCGTGGCTTGGCCGCGCCGCGATTTCTTTGGGTGCCGTTTGAGGATGCTCTGCTGTTTCCGCTGGCGAACAGCGGCCTCGCTGCGCGGAATTCCGACCGCAAAACGTTTTTCGACGACGAGGATCGGCTGCTCAAGCGCTATCTCAAAGATTCCGGCCTGTCCCGTCCTCCCGATACGCTCGACGAATATCTCGCGAAAGTGGTGACAGCAACGCTGGAACGCCAGAAGCGCGCCGGGGCCATCGCCGTGAAGTACGAAGCGGCTTACCTGCGTTCGCTTGATTTCGAAGACGTCAGTAAGAGCGATGCCCGAAATATCTATTTGGGCTCGCGCAATTCTGCGCCTCCCGATGCCGACTACAAGAAGCTGCAGGATTATATTTTCCGCTACATCGCGGCCGAGTGCGGGCGCCTTGGCCTCGCGGTCCATATTCATGCCGCGTACGGCGCAGGTGGTTATTTCCACATCGGCGGCGCGAATCCGATGCTGCTGGAATCCGTCCTCAACGATCCGGAATTGCGCAAGACCAATTTCGCAATGTTGCACGGCGGTTGGCCCTTCACGCGCGAAGTGGCCGCGCTGCTTTCGAAGCCCAACGCCTACGCCGATTTCTCCGAACAGACTTTTATGAACTATCCGCGCTCAGTGGCCGGCGCCATTCGCGAATGGTTGGAGCGCGCGCCGGAAAAGGTTTTCTTCGCTACTGATGCCTACCCATTTTCGGAGGAGATGGGCTGGGAGGAAGCCGGCTGGGTGGCTGCTACTGCGGGACGACAGGCGCTGGGACTCGCGCTGACGGAAATGATGCACGATGGTGAAATCACGCGGGAGCGGGCTGTTGAGATCGCGCGGATGGTGCTGCGGGATAATGCCCGAACTTTATATAAGCTCCCGTAGCACATGACATTCCTGTTATCCTAAGAGTTCGTAGTTCCTCGGACCAATCACCTTGAAAATTGGCTTTGTAAGTCTCGGCTGTCCCAAGAACCTCGTCGATACTGAGGTGATGATGGGCCAGCTAGTCGAACGCGGCCACCAGCTCACGCACGATCCTCAGGACGCCGAAGTGCTGGTGGTCAACACCTGCAGCTTTATCGATCCGGCCAAGCAGGAATCTGTCGACACGATTCTCGAGATGGCGGAATTCAAGAAATCCGGCCAGGCGCGCAAGCTGATCGTCGCGGGTTGCTTGGTGGAGCGTTATCGCAGCGAGATCCAAAAGAATATTCCGGAAGTGGATGCAGTGATCGGCACCAACGAGCTGCAGAATATTGTTGCGCTCTGCGAAGGCCAGCAGCCGGCGGCGAGTCCATTCGAGCCTTATCTCTATCACGACCTCACGCCGCGCGTGCTCTCTACCGCACGCCACTATGCTTACATCAAAATTGCCGAAGGCTGCGACCATCCTTGCTCGTTCTGCGTAATTCCGCAGTTTCGCGGCCAGTTTAGAAGCCGCCGGTTTGAATCGGTGGTCACCGAAGCCACGCGCCTGTTCGCGCAGGGCGTCCGCGAGATCAACTTGATCGGCCAGGATACCACCTCCTATGGCGAGGATCTGGGAATCAAGGATGGCCTCTCGCAGCTCATGGCACGCCTGGCCCAAATTCCGACGCCACATGAAAAATGGATTCGCTTCCTGTATTGCTATCCCAACCGCATCACGCAAAAACTGCTGGATACCATCGCGGAGCATCCCGCGCTAGTGAAATATATCGACATGCCGCTGCAGCATGCGAGCGCCGGTGTCTTGAAACGCATGAAGCGTGGTTCGCATGGCGATTTCTTTCTGAAGCTGCTCGAACGCATCCGCGCCACCATCCCCGGTGTCGCCATTCGCACCAGCATGATCGTGGGATTCCCCGGTGAGACCGAAGCTGACTTCGAGACTTTGTGCGCTTTCGTGAAAACCGCGCAGTTCGATCGCCTGGGCGTCTTCGCTTATTCGGACGAAGAGACCAGCGCCAGCTTCCACCTGGATGCCAAAGTGGATGCGCGCACTATAAACAACCGCAAGCGCAAGCTGATGGCCCTGCAGCGCCGCGTATCCCAAGCCCGGAATCGAAAGATGATCGGCCAGGACGTGGATGTGCTGGTGGAAGGGCCCTCGGAAGAAACCGATCTGCTGTGGCAGGCGCGCATGTCGACGCAGGCGCCTGAGATCGACGGAGTTTGCTACATCAACGATTTCGGCAACGCGCCTCCGCGGACCGGCGAAATCCGGCGCATGCGGATTACCGAGGCGCACGATTACGACCTGGTGGGCGCGCTCGAGCCCGAGATGTTCCCCATACTCACCGCGGTATGAAATGCCCGATTTGCAAGAAGGCCGCCGACACCGCCGGTGAGTTCTATCCATTCTGTAGCGAGCGCTGCAAAATAATCGATCTGGGAAATTGGGCGAGTGAAAAGTATGTGATTTCCACTCCGGTGCAAGCGGACGAAGAAGAGCCGGAGCCGAGCGATGACAAGGCGTAGAGCGCAAACACGGCGTCCACATGAGTGTGGACGCGGCACGCATGAGTGCGTGCGCCACGGTTGATGCGGAAGCTCGCCTACGCCATCGGGACTTTCTTCGGGTGCGGCTATTCGCCGGTCGGTCCGGGCACGGCTGGCTCGATCGCCGCCGTTCTCATCGCGATTGCGGTCCATGATCGTGGAATATTGATCCTGCTCTCGGTTCTTTTGCTGGCGCCCGCCATATGGTCCGCCGGAAAGGTAGCTCAATATGAATCCCGCAAAGATCCGCAAATTGTCGTCATCGATGAGGTGCTGGGCCAATGGATCACGCTGGCCGGCGCGAGTACGCTCAACTGGAAAAGCTTTCTCGCGGCGCTGCTTTTCTTCCGCCTCTTCGATATCTGGAAGCCACCGCCGGTGCGCCAACTCGAAGCGCTTCCCGGTGGCTTTGGCATCGTCGCCGACGACGTGATGGCTGGCCTCTATGGCGCGCTTGCTATATTCGTATTAGACCGTTTCCGAATTTTTTAAAACATGGCATCTAAGAAGGACTCCAACGGCCGCCCCGAGATTTCGAATGTCACTCCCGAGGCGGCCATCCCCGGCGGCGAGTTTCAGATCCGCGGCGCTGGCCTGGCCCGGTCGAACCGTCCCCGCGTAACCATCGGAGACGTGGATGCCCCGATTGTGATCGGATCGGATTCCTACGTGATCGTTCGCGTGCCGGACGGGGCTTCCGCCGGTGAGCTGGTGGTGGAAGCCGGCAATCAAAGCAGCCGGGCTTGGACTTGCGACATCGGCGTCCAGATCGCCGACAACTTGTATCCGGTGGGAAATCCCGCGGTGGACGCCTACGGCAACATCTTTGTGACCTTCAGTGGATCGCGTGGTCAAAAAACTCCCGTTTCCGTTTACAAAATCGATCTCAACTACAATCCCAAGCCGTTTGTCAGCGATCTGATGAACGCCACAGGCCTGGCGTTCGATAGAGACGGAATTCTCTACGTATCCAGCCGCTACGATGGCATCGTCTATCAAGTCACTTCCACCGGCAGCCTCTCCGTCTATGTGGAGGGCATGGGTGTGGCCACGGGCATTGCGTTCGATCAGGACGAGAACCTCTACGTGGGCGATCGCGGCGGCACCATTTTCAAGATCAGCCGCTCGCGCCAGATTTACGTTTTCGCGACGCTCGAAGCATCCATTGCCGCTTATCACTTGGCTTTTGGAACTGACAATCATCTTTACGTCACCGGACCCACAACATCGAGTTTCGATTCGGTATATCGGATTTCGCCGGCCGGCGAAGTGGAAACTTTCTATCGGGGCCTCGGCCGTCCCCAAGG
>Ga0116135_1000961_pt1 | contig 15380 bp, 17 predicted proteins | sample June2015DPH_20_1_FD_89738 | JGI IMG/M metagenome (GOLD analysis project Ga0116135, IMG submission 89738) | Peatland microbial communities from SPRUCE experiment site at the Marcell Experimental Forest, Minnesota, USA - June2015DPH_20_10 | ecosystem: Environmental > Terrestrial > Soil > Wetlands... | reverse complement strand
CACTGACAAGAGGAGAAGCATGCTTGCTCTGGTAGTTGATGACGAACCGAAGATCCGGGCGTACATCAAGGCGATCCTCCGGCGAGAATGCTTTGAAACCCTGGAGGCCGAAGGCGGGAACCCTGCTCTGGAGATCGTCGAAACGGCCCGTGGACGTATCGATCTTGTCGTGACCGACCTTCAGATGCCGAACGGCGACGGATTAAGCTTTGCGAACGCCGTAAGAGAAACGTTCCCGTCAATTCCAATCATTCTATCGTCCGGACGCGCCAAACCCGATACTGTCTTCGAATTCGTCGAGAAACCGTTCGCCGCTGAGACGCTCGCGCAGGTGATCCGAAGGCTCATAGCTCGCCCCGCGAAAACAGCGTAGCCTCCTTCTTGCCGGCACACGGAGCGTGCCCCATAAGCGCTAACTTATGATAGGTGGAATCGATTGCCTTTCAGAGGCTCACGCGCCGCTTCGTCCTGTATTTTCCTCGAATCCGACTTAACCGGCCAATCTCTGCCCGTTTTTATGGTGCCTTGAGTTTTCTGATTTCCGCGAGGATCTTGGTGAGTCGGTTGGCAACCCGATCAAGAAGGCGACGCGGAGAGTCCTCGGTAAGGCTGCGGCGGAACATTTCCACAACTTGCTGGGTGAGTTTGAGGGAGTCGATCAAGCTAGTGAGATCCGGGCGAGGTGGGGAAGCAGAGGAGAGGGTCCGAGATGGCGCCAAGTGTCTGGGGTGAGAGCGGGCTAAGTGGAACTCGCGCTGGAGATCTTGTTGGGTGATTTCAAGATACTCCAAGGTCATGTGCGGGCTCTTGTGGCCGAGGAGTTTCATGACTGCGGCAAAGCCGACGCCAGCGCGTAGCATCTCAGTCCCGTAGGTGTGTCGAAACTGGTGCGGGACGATGCGGGCGGCAATTCCGGCTGCCGCCGAGACCTCCCGCAGTGTAGCGCGGAGTTTGCGAATCAACATGAAACGGCCACGTGGGCGGGCTAGCAACAAGCGGCCCGCAGGCGGCGCATCCAGCGGGCGTAGAGAACGGATCCGTTCGACCAATTGACAGACCATGGAGTCCACCGGAACCCAGCGTTCGGTTTTGAGTTTGCCCAGCGGTACATGGATGGCCCACTGCTTAGGCCCCAGGGTGCGTAAACAATCCACGGAGAGATCGACACATTCGCCGATGCGCATACCGGTGTGACGGAGGAGTAACAGGATATTACTGACCAGATCATTGCGGCGCAACAACTCCCGCTGGATAAGTTGATCCTGCTCGGGAGTCAGAGGACGCGGCAGACGGTGCTGCTTGCGGGGAACGTCGTCACGGCCGAGCAGATGGGCAAGGGCCGGGAGCTGCTGGGTCCAGGCGAGTTCTTCCAACATACGGCGCAGATAGATCACATAGTTGGCGCGTGTAATCGTGGCCAATGGCGGGTTGCGTGACCGCAGCAGAGCCAGCCAACCGAGGATGTGGGGATCGCGGCGCAGTTGATCGAGAGAGAAAACCTCAGGATAGTGAGCGCCGAGATAAATCAGAAAATGGCGCACGGTTCCACGATAGGAGGTAACGGATGCATCCCCCAGCGAAGTTGTCACCGATTCCGACGCTGTGCGGAAGAGCTTCGTCAGAGGATGCGTGGGGAGCGGAAGACGTTTTCGTTTCATGGCTGCAACGGCGGAGCGGGCCGGATGTGTTGGGCAACCACGCGAGTATATTGCTCCCAGACGTCTTGTGGAGTGAGTTGGATGTAGACCAGCGTGGTTTGAATCTGGGCATGCCCCATGAGCTGCATCAGCGCCGGGAGGCTAATGCCGGCGCGGATCATGTCGGAGGCGAAGGTGTGCCGAAACCGGTGCGGGTTAGCCTGCGTCACGCGCGTGGTTTGCCGGTGATGACGGAACAGCGAACGCAGGCCAGCAGGTGTCATCCGGTTACCGCGAGCCGGCCCTTTGAGACAAACGAATAAAGCCTGGCCGCAGAGAGGAGGCCGTTCCAAACTCAGATAGTGCTCGATCAGTTCCACGGATTCGCGAGCCAGAGGAAGGACGCGAATCCTTTTGCCCTTGCCCTGAACTCGGATCTGCGACTCCGGGAACTGGACGTCCTCGCGGTTGAGCGCTAGAACTTCGCAGGACCGCAAGCCATGCAATAACATCAGGCCGACGATGGCCAGGTCGCGCGCTGTGCGGAAGCTGGACCAGAAGCGGGCCACCTCGTCGACCGATAGCGGCACAACCAGGCGTTTGGGCGTCTTCACCCGCAACTGAGTCAGCGCCGGGCGCAGCCGTCCATAGCCAAGCCGTGATTGCCGCCAGTACCAGTTCTGAAAACCGGGCGCAAACAGACGAGCGGCTTCGGGAAACTCACGCCGCATGGCACGCTCGGCGGTTCCTACCCGACGATTGATGCTCTCGGCAGCCGGCGGCGGATTCTGGTTGACCTGGAAGCGAATGTAGTCGAGTAATGTTGACTCGGTCAGGGTCTGTCTAGTGATGCTGGAGGTCCGATTGGCGGCGGCCCACCAGCGCAGGAAATGGAGTAGATCGTGGGCATAACTGCGCAGTGTGGAATCGGCCACGCCACGGACTCGCTCCTGGTCCAGATATCGATTGATCCACTCCACTTCCCGGCCGGTCTGGGCGACCACGCGAAACGGACTGTGCGCGTGGCTCAGTCCGGGCTGTTGAGTTACACGGAATCTCACAGGCCAGCCCGCTCCAACAGATGGTGAAACTGTTGAGTATTGCCGCCACCGACGAAGAAGCTGTTCGGGTCGTGGCCCTCGGGCAGTGAGACCAGGCGAGCAGTTATGCCTCGTTCGCGGAGACTTCGTGAAAGGCTCTGAGCTGCCTGTGGGCCACTGCCGTTAGCGTCCGCATCCAAGGTCAGATAGACGGTTCGGGGACGATCGCAGAGTTGCCGAAACTGGCGCGCATTGAGATGATTGCCTAGCGCGCAGGTGACGTTTTGAAACCCGGCCTGCCACAGCACGGCGTAGTCGAACAGTCCCTCGACGAGAATTACTTCCGGATATCGCCGGACTCGCTCCCATTCGTACAAGCCGCCCTTGACGCCGGGCAAGAAACGGTGAGCCGGTGCCGAAGCCGAAATGCTACGGCCATAAAGATTGGCTTCCAGCGGAAACACGATGCGATGTAGGTATGCGTCGTAGCCAGCGGCAGTGACCAAACCGGCTTGACGCAAGGCGTGGAGCGGGTATCCCAAGCGCGTCAGCCAACCTCGCAGGCAGCCACCGGGCGCGTAACCGATCCGCATATGCTCGATCAGTTCCGGTGAGCGAACTCCGCGTCGGTGCAGATAGGCAACCGCCTCGCCGTGGCGGTGTAACTGCATGCGATAGAAGTCCGTGGCTTCGTGCAACAACGGCGCCAAGCCACGCCATTGCCGCAGCAACGCCAACGCTTGCGGGAACTTCACCTGGTGATAGAGTTCGGCAAAGCGAATCACGTCACCACCGCGGCCACAACCGTAGCAATAGAACAGGCTCTTGCCGGGATCCACCAGGAAGCTTGGCTTGTGATCAGAGTGCAGCGGACACAGGCCCATCCATCGACCGCGGCTGAGTCGCCGGGCCGGCTGCCAATCCTGACCTTGCAGATAGTCCAACAGAGAAATCTGCTGTTTCAACTCGTCGAGAGCTTGGCGACTCACGGACTTCTGGCCTCGATCGGCAGAATACGGCAGAGCGCGCCCAGATCCCAGGCAAGGATGGTGGGCGTCTGCAAAAAGTGTTCGCTTTGAGTGCTAGCTCTCGACCAGCACCACACACTGAGTAGTCGCCGTTGCGCCCATCGGCGCACGGTGGATGGATCGGGCAAGCGTGTCGGATCTTTGCAGTACGGCGCTGCTTGCTCGACCGAATCACCCACGGCAATCCGCTCGCAGGATTGCTGTCGACACCGCAGGCTATAGTGCCCGGACGGCGCCAGCCAATCGGGCAAGATGGTGAAGGTCTTCCTGCACGGCAGACAGATTCCGCGTCGCACCCAGATACAATCGTGCTGGTCATCATGACCCTGCCGGAGCCGCCGTCCGTGGCCGATGATCGTGTTGTTCCGGCAGACTGGACATCGCCGCGGCAGGAGGTCCAATGGGATTACCCCGGGTCGATGTTGTCTTGCGCCTCTGGCAGTGCGATAAAGAGAATCACGGCTGGCGTGAAGGCCCGCCGCTGACCGTTCTCTGCCAAAGTGTCGATCTGCTGGCCGGGCCTTCACCCTCCGACAAAGTCAGTTTCGAACGAGAAAAGAATACTGCTTTGCGGAGCTGGCCGCGAGCCCCTCAACCAGAACATTGGCCGGTATAAAAGGACTTCGTGCCCGTGTCACCGTCACCCGAGCTCCGTACGAGTGGCGCGTCACTCGGCCGGCACGCGATTTTTCGATGAGCGACTCGGCGACTACGCGCTTGTTGAGCTCGTCCAAAACCCAATCTCCCGGCTGCTCCATGTTTGTTCTGTCCTGAATGCGGAGAACGAAACAGCTCGGAACCGGTGTAACATCTGGCCTCTTCGTGCGTACTCTCTGTGACAGGGATGATGGACTTCCAGAGTCTTTACGAGAAATACGCGCCAGCGGTGCGGCGATTTGCGCTGTTTCTGTGTGGCGACCGCTCGCTGGCGGACGATATCACCTCAGAGACTTTCCTGCGCGTTTGGTCGACGCGCGGTCGCATTCGGGAACTCACGGTGAAGAGCTATCTCTTCGCAGTTGCAAGGAATGTTCACCGCGACTTGCAGCGGCAAGGCTGGCGAAGAGCGGGGCTGGACGAAAAGCACACGGACCCAGGAGCTAGTGTGCACAAACGCCTGGAACACGGGCAGGAATTGGAGACGGTGTTGGCAGAGCTGCAGAAACTGCAGGAGACCGATCGCGCCGCGCTGCTGATGCGCGCGCTCGATGACATGCCATATGGAGAGATCGCTGCTGCGCTGAACATCACGCTGGCAGCGGCCAGGGTGAAAGTGCACCGCGCGCGGGCGCGGCTGATGGCGGTTCGAAATCCGATCCGCGAAGAATTAGAAGTTTCGGGAGAAGAGCGATGAATATCACACGCGAAGTGATGACCGATTTGCTGCCGGTCTATTTTTCTGGTGAGGCCAGCGAGGATACGAAGCAGTTGGTGGAGATATATTTCCGGGAGAACCCGGACTTTGAGCGAATCGCGCGAACGGCTGCGATGCCTCTCGAACAGTTGCGCGGGACAGCGCCGGTTCGAGCGGAGGCGGAAAGAGAAAAGTGCGACTTACAGTGGGCTCGCAAAGAATTCTTCCGGCGTCGCGTGGTCTTTGGAGTAGCTCTCTTTTTCACTTGCGCGCCACTAATGACCGTCTACGGAAATGGGCGGCTGGTTTGGGCCGCGTTTCTAAACAATCCCTGGCAGCTGGCGCTCTTCTGGTGTGTCGCAGGCCTTTTCTGGTTTCAGTATGTCGCCCGTCTAAGCAGGCGAACAACTGCGATGATTTCAAGCATCTTCTTCGCTCTCCTGCCAATTGTGTTTGTATTCCATTTATTTCTGCCTGGCTGGCAGACTGGTCTGAGTAACAGGTTGGGGCTCGCTTTGGCGATGTGGCTTGCCGCAACCATCCTCTGGGTGGGTTACCTTTGGCATAGCTGCAAGCACAGGATACGCATGCCGTGAACGGCAATGCGCATACTTCGATCTCAGTCGTGGACTTCAGGGCAACGCGCTCATTGACAAGGCTGTGGGCGGTTTGTCAGACACTCGGACATTGGCCGAAAACGGCGCTCTGCGAGGCTCGACGTTACCGTTAAATTAGCGCCCGCGAGGCGTGCCCCCAATAATCAGGACCACTGCCAGAAACCAACGGCCGCGTCGGAGACCCTACGGGCGATTCACGTAGCACAACGACACTCAGCGCATTGAGCTGATCTGAGGTAGCATGGAGACGTCCCAGCCACCGCCCAGCGCCTTGATCAAGAAAACGCTGGCGTCTATGCGGCGCCGCAGAATGTCGACTTCGTTCCGCTCGTTCAGAAGTGCTATGGTCTGAGCGGAGACAACCTGAAGGTAGGGGTCGACGCCGGACTGGTATCGATTCGTAAAGATCTGAACTCCCCTCTTCGCCTCGGTAACCGCCTCCCGCTGCTGCAGCGCTTCGTGCTCCAGTATCCGGAGCGCCGCGAGATTATCCTCCACCTGCTGAAATGCAGTGAGCGTCGTCTCGCGGTAATTAGCTACCGTAGCGTCGTAATTGGCCAAGGCGCCTTCCGACGTGGCGCGGCGCCGGCCGCCGTCAAAAATTGTTTGCAACATAGAGGGACCCACAGCCCAGAAACGGCTCGGCCAGGCAAACCAATTCGCGATCGAACTTCCTTCCAGGCCGCCTGTGGCGCCTAAGACCAGGCTGGGGAAATAGGCTGCTCGTGCAATCCCGATGGCTTCATTAGCCTCGGCCACCCGGCGCTCGCTGGCGGCGATGTCAGGACGCCGCTCCAGAAGCTGGGAAGGTACGCCGACCGGGATGGCAGGCGGCTGGATGTTTAGCGGCGCGGGTGGCACGCTGAAATCCGCGGGAGGTTTTCCAATCAAAATCGCGATCGCGTGTTCATACTGAGCTCGCATTACCGCTATGTCGGTATCCTGCACCTGCGCGGTATCCAATTGCGTTCGCGCCTGCACGACATCGGACTCGGGCGCGGCCCCGCCATTGAGCAGATCGGTGGTGAGTTGCACCATATCGGCATAGGCCTTCACGGTCTCGTCCAGCAGACTTTGTTGTGCATCGGCGCTGCGTAGCTCGAAATAGTCCACAGCCAGTTCGGCATGAAGACTGAGAGCGACGGTCTGTAGATCGGCGGCAGTCGCCTGTGCCTCCTCGCCTGCCGAGGTTACGGTGCGGCGTATCCGGCCCCACAGGTCAACCTCATAAGAAAAATCGAACGGGAGACTGAACTCTCCCCTGCTGCCGCTACCGACGTTGGCGGGAAAATAGGGTTGGTTTGGTGAAAGGCGCAAGGATTGGATGTTTGGGTCCACCGAGATCGTCGGAAATTGCGCCGCCCGATTGTAACGAATCAGGGTGCGCGCCTGACGGAAGCGCGCTTCGGCCATCTTCAAATCTTGATTAGACACCGTGAGCTGCTCCTCGAGCGCATTCAGCTGAGGATCGCCAAAGATTTCCCACCAATTGCCGCGGAGCACCCCAGCGCTGGGATGGGAGCTCTTCCATTCATCGGACTCTTTGAATGAGTCGGGCGGGGGTTCCTTGTACGCAGGGGTCACAGGAACCGGCGGCTTCTGGTACTTGGGCCCAATCATGCAACCAGCCAGCAGCATCAAGAAAAGCGTTGGAGAAAGGCGGACGTATTTCATGGCGCCGTGCCCACTGCCTGCTTGGCTATCCGTACCGGCGTGCCGCTGATCAAAGAGTCCGAGGGGCTGACGATCACCTGATCTTCTAAGGTCATTCCGGAAGTCACTTGTACGCTGCTGCCATAGTCCACGCCGATCGTAATCGGAATCAACTGCGCATGCTGGTTGCGAACTACACCAACGCGCAGACCTTCGGAGCGGAACAATAGGGCGTTCGCAGGGATAATCATCGATCGAGTCCGATTGGGCAACTTGAGATGAACCTGCACGTAGGCCCCGGGAAGCAGCTGTTCGGTCGGGTTGTCAACGTCTATTTCCGTATTCAGGGTTCGCGATGCCATGTCGATGGATTGGGAAGTCCGCGTGATTCTGCCTCGAAAAGTCTGGCCTGGAAATTCATCCAAAGTGAGAATCGCGGTGGCGCCTAGCCGTGCCGCACGGGAGTAGACTTCCGGGACCGCAACAAAGATGCGAAGAGTGCTGGTCTGTGCGAGTTGAAACAGTTGCTTGCTGGGCGAGCTCGCTCCTGCATCGATCAGCCAGCCGGTATCCGTGTTGCGAACGGTGATGACTCCATCGAAGGGAGCGTAAACCTTCTCGAACGAGACCAGGTCCTCCAGCCGGCGAACATTGGCAGAATAGGAATCAACCGACGCTTGCGTCGCGCTGAGGTTGTCGACGGCCTGGTCGGTGGACTGTTGGGAAACGGAACGCGTCTTTACCAGCCCCTGCCAACGCTCCGCGGTGGTCTTCGACAATGCCAGGTTTGACTTGGCGGACGCCAGGTCGGCCCGTGCCTGTTCCAGTTGTTTGTCCAGCTCGGGCGTGTCAATTATCGCTAACAGGTCACCTTTCTTTACTTTTGCACCTATGTCGTAAAACCACTTCACCAGGTATCCGTTGGTGCGTGCGTATATAGGGGAGTTGACGAAAGGCTGTGTAGCTCCCGGTAGGACCACTTCATCAATGGGCGCTGCTCCTTTCGGACGCACCACGCTGATATCCTCGACGGCGGCCGCTTCCGTAGCATGTTGGAGGTTGGATTCCGCTTCCAGGCGGCCGTGGACGCCGAAGTAGATGAAAAGTCCGAGCGCAACAGCCACCGCTAGGCCTAGCAGTAAGGCCAATCGGCTGGGACCCTTTTGCTCCTGTTTATTTTCTGGCATTCGGATTCTCCATTTCCGGGCTCTGCGGATTGCCGCGCCGTCCGTGCAACAATGCAAACACCGTGGGAACAAAAACGAGTGTGGCCACAGTGGCACATAGCAAGCCGCCCACCACCGCGCGGCCGAGAGGGGCGTTTTCCTCGCCTCCATCGCCCAGCCCGAGGGCCATTGGGATCATGCCGATGATCATGGCGAGGGCGGTCATCAGAACTGGCCGAAAACGCGTGAAACCGGCCTCGATGGCAGCCTTCAGCGGGTCACCGTGGCTGGAAAGCCGTTCGGTGGCAAATGCCACCACGAGAATACTGTTCGCCGTGGCGACACCCATGCACATGATCGCGCCCATAAGAGCGGGCACGCTGAGAGTCGTGTGGGTGAGAAACAAAAACACGATGATACCGGCTAACGCGGCGGGCAGCGCCGTGATGATGATGAAAGGATCCAGCCACGACTGGAAATTGACCACGATTAGGAAGTAAACCAAAACGATCGCGAACCCGAGTCCGGCCAGCAAGCCTTCATACGATGTGCGCATGGTATCCAGCTGTCCACGGATGCGGAAGAAACTGCCCCGAGGCAGCAGCTTCTGATTCTGATTCACGATGCGAGTGACGTCCCGCCCCACTGCGCCGAGGTCGCGATCCTGGATCGAACCGTAAATGTCCACCACCCTGCGGATGTTGTAATGAGACATCACTTCCATTTCGCTGCCGCGGCTGATTGAGGCCACATTGGAGAGAATTTCCGGACGAATCATCGCCGTGGAACTGATGGGTATGTTGCCGACATCCTGCAGAGACTGGACACGGTATTGCGGAGTCTGGGAGATCATCTCGTACTGCACACCGTTTTGCCAGTTCAAAAAATAGCTTGGAGCCGTTTGAAAACTTCCACTCAAGGCGACCAGCAGGCTGTTGTTGACGTCGCGATCCGAGTAGCCGCCCTGGGCGGCCTTGGTTCGGTCCACATTCACGTTAAACCTGGGATAGTCAAACTCCTGCTGGATGCGCAGGTCGGTGAGCCCGGCGACATGCCTAAGCTGGCTTAATACGCTGTTGGCAACTTCGCGATTCGCCTGAATGTCCTGCCCCTCGATCTGCACATCCACCGGAGCCGGGAGCCCGAAGTTTAGGATCTGAGTGGTCATGTCGGCTGGCAAAAAGTAAAAAGAAGTGCCGGGGAACGCAGCCGGCAAGGATTTCCGAAGATCGCGAATGTAATCGGGCGTGGGGTGGTGTTTTTCATTGAGCGAAACCAGGATATCGGCATCGGAGGCGCCTATGCCTCCGGATGTGCTGTAGATGTAGTTGAGCTGGCTATAAGGGAGACCGATATTGTCGGTAATGGTCGCCACCTCTTTACTCGGAATCTCGTGGCGAATCGAGCGCTCGACCAAATCGCAAAGCATGGCAGTGTCTTCGATTCGAGTTCCGGTCTTGGCGCGAACATGCAAAATGAATTGGCCGCTGTCGGTGTTCGGGAAAAAGTCCTGACCCAGCCATGGCACAAGCACGGCAGCCGCAAAACAGACCAGCAAAAAAACCGGAACAAAAAGAAATCGTTTCCCGACTAGTGTTGTCAGCAACCGCTGGTAGGCCAGCCGAAAAGCTTCAAACCCTCTGTCGAACGCCTTCTGTGCCCGGGTAAAGGGATTCCGCGAGGGAGTGGCATTTTCTTCCCGAGGTTTAAGCAGGTACATGGCGAGCGTTGGAACCAAGGTTCGCGACAGGATGTACGACGCGAGCATAGCGAAGATCACCGCTTCGGCCAGCGGCTGAAATAGAAAGTGCGCCACGCCACCCAAAGAGAACATGGGAAGAAAGACGATGCAGATACAAAGTGTGGAAACTAGCGCGGGCACCGCGATCTGCGCCGCGCCTTGGAGAATTCCCTCGTGTAGTGACTGGCCTTCCTCCAGGTGCCGGGAGATATTTTCAATGGTCACCGTGGCATCGTCCACCAGGATGCCTACGGCCAGCGCCAAACCGCCCAGCGTCATCAAATTGATGGTTTGATGCAGCAAGCCGAGGACAATCACGGAGCTCAAGATGGCCAGCGGAATAGAAACGCCTATGATCACGGTGCTCCGCCAGCTTCCCAGGAAGATCAGGATCATCAACGCCGTGAGGACGGCGGCGATGCCAGCTTCGCGAACAACACCACTGATGGCCGCGCGAACGAAAATGGACTGGTCCGCTAGCTGCTGAATTTTGAGTTGCGGCGGCAGCGTTTGCTGTACGCGTGGAAGCAGGGCGCGAATACCCTGGACAACGCTGAGCGTGGATGCGTCGCCATCTTTGATTACAGTTGCCAACACGCCGCGGTGCCCATCCTGGCGAACGATATTGGTCTGCGGGATGAAGCCATCGCTCACGTGCGAGACATCCCGGAGATAGATAGTCGAGTTGCCCACCACTTTCACCGGCAGGCTGTTCATTTCCTCGACCGTTCTTGGCGCGGAGTTGGTGGCGATGTCGTACTCGAATTGACCGATCTTCGCAGTTCCCGACGGCGCGATGACATTTTGCGCGTCCACCGCGTTCACTACATCCTGCGGAGAGAGGCCCTTGGACTGAAGCAGTCCGGTATCCAGGTTGACCATCACTTCTCGTTGCTTGCCGCCGTAAGGATAAGGGACCGCCGCTCCAGGAACCGTCACCAGTTGCGGCCGCAGGAAGTTCAGGGCCAGATCATTCAGGTCCGCCTCGCTGAGTCCCGGGCCAGAAAGCGCGAGTTGAAGAATGGGCACACTGGAGGCGGTGTAGTTGACAATCAACGGCGGCAACGTTCCCGGCGGCAACTGGCGCAAAATGGTCTGAGACGCCGCGGTCACCTGTGCGTTGGCCCGATCGACACTTGCCACCGGCTGTAGAAAGATTTTAACCACAACTGTTCCATTTACCGTGGTTGACTCGATGTGCTCAATGTTGTCCACCAGCGTGGTTAGTACCTTTTCATAAACGGTCGTGAGCCGGCCCTCCAGCTCTTCCGGATTCATACCTGTGTAAGTCCAGGAGACGGCCACAACCGGAATGTTGATATTTGGAAAGATGTCAGTTGGGGTATTTAGGATAGCGACCGGACTGAGAATAAGAATCAGCAAGGCAAGGACGATGAAAGTGTACGGCCGTTCTAGAGCGATCTTCACTATCCACATTTCATTGCCAAGGAATGCAACTGACCTGCCAATCTCCTTGGCTGCGGTTCTACAGCGTCTTGGCTCGTTGTTTCGGCTAATCGAGTTACTATGCCGTCTGCACGCGACGACCAGTTGGCACATGGGCTGCTTGCACGGGCTTGGCACATCCATTGCAGGCGCCCAGGGTGACGAGATTGCAAGCGTGCTGCAGCAGTTCTCAAAGGAACAAGGTTTAGCGGGAAGGTAGCTTCCAGGCCATCGGCGCTCTTTCTTACGCGAAGCTGGGCTGGTTCAACTGGGAGAGAAGAAGTTCGAGCCCGCCAGCGTTCTCCACGAACAAGTGGAACTGCTTTCGCTCATTGGCGACATCGCTCTCAGGGAGGGAGAACAGCAGGCACATGCGCACGTGGTAGTAGGACGTTCCGACGGGACCGCCCATGGAGGACATCTCCTTGTGGCTCGCGTGCGTGCGTTGATCCAAATCTGAAAAAGAACGTCACACTGCTCGCCGTTAGCTCGCCAAGCCAGTTGACGCGGCCCGCGCATCCCCGCATGACTTACGCGCCTGGTTTCTGCCTCCAGGATCTACTAACCGAAGCGTTTCGTCAGGATCGCAAGCGAATCCGATGGGGGATGGCTCGGGAGGCTTGCGATTTTTGACTGCTGCGATGGTGCGACCGCTAAAATACATCATGTATGGGAAGAGCTCTGATAAAAACCCCCCGCATCGATCCCCGCTATGCAGTCTTCAAGCTCTCGATCCGGCAGTCCAAGATTCATCGCTACGGCGTCTACGCGCGCGAACTGATTCCGGCCAACCGTAAGGTGATCGAATATGCGGGTAAACGGCTCAACCGGCGAGAGGCAAAGCATGCGGACCACACGTACTTGTTTGTGCTTGACAATTACTGGAGCATCGATGGCGCCATCGGCGGGAGCGGCGCTGAAATCATCAATCACAGTTGCCAACCCAACCTGATCAGCCGCGTGATGAAGGGCCACATTCTGTACGTAAGCCTTCGTGTGATCAAGCCGGGTGAGGAACTCTCCGTCGACTACAATTTCGGAAGGGAAACGCAACAAGTTCGCTGCTTCTGCGGCGCCCAAGGGTGCCGGGGTACGATCCAGAAATAAGGCTGCTCAACCTCGTTCCGAAATGTGGGCCCCTACTTAGGGAAGTCCTTGTGGCGCCGCTAAAACGCGATAGTTCCTCAACATCTTTGGCTCCCGGACGAATTGGCAGTTCCACGCGCCGGTTAACCGCACATGGCCGTCGGCCACCCTGGGGAATGAATCTATTTTCAGGTCATCGCTCCCTGCCCGGCAAGAAAAAGGCGGCGATCGGAAATGAGAGGGCTGCTCATCCGCACACTCCGATCCCGATACCCGAAACGGTTGAAAGAACTCCTGGAGTTAGCGGGCACTGAGCTGCAAAAGTTCAAAATGCGTCCTGAGTGGGGAGCCAAGACCTTATTCTCGCGGCAGGTAGATGCAGATGCCTGCAGTAATGCACCGGTCGTGTACAAACGGCGTACATGGAGACCGTTGCCGTGGCGGAATGATGTGTACTTTCTTACCATGAGCGGGAGACGCGAGCTGTTCCTGGGACGCCGAACGAGCATTCGAGAGTTTTTCCCGAGCCGCGGTTCGTCCGTTAATTAAACTCCTTGCATAGGCGACTCCTTATCTCCTAGAATAGGAGACGTGCTGCAACGCAAGAAGCTATCGACCACGATCGGTGCTAACAACTATGCTTACCTGCACGCTATGGTGAAGTCGGGCAGGGCCGAAAGTGTCGGAGAGGCAGTGGACAAGGCAGTGGAAATGACCCGCCGGCTGGACAACCGGGCTACTTTGGAGCGTCAGACCGCCGCTTATTTCAAGGGCCTCACTTCAAAGGCCGCCGCGGAAGAGACTGATCTCGAAGATGCCCTGAGTGCCGCGTCTCAAGAGATTGACTTTGACCAGCCCTAACGCTCCTCCCCGGCGCGGTGAAATCTGGACCGCCATGCTCGGCCACCCGGCGGTTCGCCACTGGGTCTTGGTAGTGTCACTCGACTCCCGCAACATGAGCGATCGAGTCGATTCCGTTCTGATCGTTCCCTTCGGCAGCCAAGGTGCGGACGGCCCAACCACCTTGAGATTTGAGCCTGGAGAAACGGGACTACCAGGGCCGTCCTGGCTGAAGGGCCACTTCATTACCACGCTCAAGAAATCCCTCCTCGGAGAGCGTTCGCCACGCCCACTCTCAGCTGCTCGCATGCGTCAGGTGAGCCTTGCCATTCAGCGCGCCTTCGATCCGGACTCGCCACCGCGTAAAACGTAGTGGTCTGTCTCGGTGATTCCACGAGACACGTAGGTCGGGAGTGTACCTAGCCCTTGATCTTCCACAATACCTGCTTCTCGTGCGGCGGTTGAATCAAGAACAGATCGGCTGCGGCTGGTTAGCGCCATCATGTCGATAGCACCCTGGGCTGGGGCTGGTGCGCCGACGCGTATCTCGTCAATCCGGCGTCCAAGGGCGGTTGCTCGGTTCTGGCATTCCAGCGCCTTTCGGTCATACATCTCGGGGCTGATGCGACCTTCCAGCCGGTCGTCGTAAAGGACATCCAGTTTTGAAGCGAGCCTTTGGTGTTGTTCTTCCAGCCGCTTTAATTCCCTGTCTCGGGCGGCCCGCTCATTGAGATCGGATTCGGAGACCGACTCCTGGAGCCACTTCAGGACTTCTGAGGGGATTACGAGTTACTTGAGTGCGGCGGCGAACTGTTGAAGTTTGGAATCGAGATCACTGAACCGACCGTTGCCAAATATATGGTCCGTCGGCGTAAAGCGCCCTCGCAGACCTGGCGCGCTTTCCGGGACAATCACATTGTGACTCTGGTTTTCGGTCGACTTCTTCACGTTACCGACCATCCGGTTTGACCTATACGTCTTTCTGGCGCTGGCGCACGAGCGTCGGCGTATCGTTCATTTGCGTAACGTAGTACCCGACGGCGGAATGGATCGTGCAACAGCTTCGAGAAGCATTTCCCTCGGACAGCGCACCTCGGTACCTGCTGCGGGATCGCGACCAGATCTTCGGACAGGATTTTGTGCAGCAAGTGAAAGTGATGGGTATCCAGCAAGTGCTCTCCGCGCCGCGTTCGCCTTGGCAACGCGCGTATGTAGAACGGTTGATCGGCTGGATTCGCCGGGAGTGTCTGGACCACCTAATCGTCCTCGGCGAGCGGTCACTCCGACGGGCCCTGAAGCCATATGCTTCTACGGAACTCGCGCAAAACGGAGTGCGGCGCGGGCCAGTTCCTGGTGCGTTTTGCGGTGCGCGCCGCACCCTTTGCGCTTCCTACTATCACGCTTGGCGGACTCGTTTATCGCTCACTAGAGATGCGCCACGCGGTCGGCCGGCCTAGTTCAGGGCAGCCAGATCGAATATTTTGTATGCACACAGCGCTACGCAAGTTGCAACACAACCATACTTTGACTATCGAAATGTTTCAAGACGGAAATCCGCACTCCCTTAGTGGAACGAAGTCCCAAAATGCAACTACTTCAAAGGCTCGGACCAGTAGTGCTGGGAAGAGGTCAACCGCTCTACAAAAAGACCTCGATGGGCCTTCGATCATTACAAAACTGCGCCGGCATCTACCGAGCCACGACCCTCCTTGGGTCGGAGTAATACGTTGAATTTCCTCACTTTCTCTGGTTCTTGGCGACGGCATTGTTAT
>Ga0116135_1000952_pt1 | contig 15449 bp, 15 predicted proteins | sample June2015DPH_20_1_FD_89738 | JGI IMG/M metagenome (GOLD analysis project Ga0116135, IMG submission 89738) | Peatland microbial communities from SPRUCE experiment site at the Marcell Experimental Forest, Minnesota, USA - June2015DPH_20_10 | ecosystem: Environmental > Terrestrial > Soil > Wetlands... | reverse complement strand
GACGCCGGCGTCGATCGAAATGACATCGGGAATGGTGAGGCCGATTTCACCGCCGGTGAGATCGGCGAACACCACGATGAAGTTCTGCAGCATCAACACCGCGACCAGCGTGGTCAGCCCGAAATACGGCCCGCGCACCCGCAGCGCCGGGAGCGCCAGCACGAAGCCGGCAACCACCGACGCCATCGCGCCGAGCACGATGCATAGATAGACCGACCATCCATACTGGTTGTTGAGAATCCCCGCGGTGTAGGCGCCGACGCCGATCAGGAAGGTCGGGCCGAAATTCACTTCGCCGGCGAACCCGAACAGCAGGTCCCACGACATCGCGAACACGCCGAAGTAATAGGCGACCGTGAGCAGGCCGAGAATGTAGCCGGAGACATAGAGCGGCAGCGTCGAGGCGACGATCACGATGCCGAGGGCTATGAAGAACAGCCGCGATTTGAAGAAATCCGCCACGCTCATCGCCTCCCGAGCAGGCCTTGCGGCCGGATATACATCACGATGACGAGCAGCAGCAGCGCCGGAATGGTCCGGTAGGCCGGCGAAACCAGATAGGCGGTAAAGGTCTCGAGATAGCCGACCACGAAGGCCGCGATCAGCGAACCCGACACGCTGCCGAGGCCGCCCAGCACCACGATCGAGAACGCGCTCGCGGTGAGCGGCCCGACGCTGTAGGAGCTGACCCCGAGAAACATGCCGAGCAGCACGCCGGCGATGCCGGCCAGAATGCCGTAGATCGCCCAGACCACGACGTAGATATTGGTCAGCTCAAGCCCGAGCAGGGTGACGCCGCGCGGATTCATCGATGCCGCCAGCACCGCCTTGCCGGTGCGGGTGCGATTCACCATCAGCCAGAGCAGGCCGATCACCAGACAGCAGACCACGGCGGTGAAGATCTCGTTTTTCGGCGTGCGCACGCCGAGGATGTCGACGACGCCCTCGACGATCGGCAATACGGTCTTGGCGTTGTTGGTGAAGAAATACGCGATCAGTTCCTGGATCATGATCCCCCACAGCAGCGTGCCGGTGAGGACGAAGATTTCCTTCTCCTCGTTGGGAATTCGCTTCGATTTCTGGATCGGCTGCACCACCGCGAAGTAGGTGATGAGCGCGGCTATCAGCGCGACCGCGACGCCGACCAGCGCGCCGGCATAGGTGTTGACATGCAGCACGCTTGCGGCCGCCCATGCCGCCACCGCGGCCAGCACCATGATGGCGCCGTGCGAGAGGTTGAGCACGCCGGAGACGCCGAAGATCAGGGTGAATCCGGTCGCCCCCAGAGCATACAAGGCGCTGATGGCAAAACCGTCGATCAAGATCTGGAAGGCAAGCATTTAAATTGGCCGCGGCAGCAGCGCTGCCTCATTCTGGAAAGCTGCAAACACGAAAATGCTCCCGGGCAAACCCGGGAGCATGATCATACGGATCTCAGTTGGATGTGACCTTGATGAAGCTTGGGAACTTCAACTGGCCCTTGGCGACTTCCTTGGGCCAGACGCTGACCTGCTTACCATCCTGCCATTGCAGCATCAGGCCGGTGATCAGGCCCTTGCCGTATTTGATCGAATGGGTGAACGGGTCGTCCTTGCCGTAGAACTGGACGCGGCCGATGGTGCCTTCCCAATCGGTCTTTTCCAGCGCTTCGACCAGTTTGTCCGCCTCGGTCGAATCGGCGCGCTTGACGGCATCGGCGATGAAATAGACTTCGTCATAGGAGGTGTAACCGGCATAGGACGGATAATTGCCGAACTTGGCCTTGAAGCCCTCGGCGAACGGGATCGACTTCGGCGTCACCGCGACGTCGGGACCTGAGACGCCCTGATAGAGCACGCCGTCGGAGGCGTCGTTGGTGTCCTTGCCGAAGGTGGAATTGGTGGCTTGCGAACTGATGCCGAGCATGGGGATCGGAACCTGCTGGTTCTTCCACTGTACCGTCGGTTGCACGCCGACATGCGAAATGCCGGTGATCATCACGTCGGGCTTGGCGCCCTCGATCTTGTTGAAGATCGGCGTGAAGTCGGTGGTGTCAGGCGAGAAGCGAATATGGTCGAGCACCTTCAGCCCGATCTTGGGCAGGCATTCCTCGTATCCGATATCGAGCGGCTTGGTCCAGGCGGCGTCCTCGCTCATGATGACGGCGGTCTTCATGTGCTTTTGTTCGACCAGCAACTCTTTGGCGGCGTCGCAGACCGACAGCGCCAGCGCGGCCGAGGTCAGATAGCCATGGAAGGTGTATTTGTTCTTCTCGTAATCATTATGGACACTCTTGCTGATCTCGTTGGACGCGGCACCCGGGGTGATGAACGGCGTTTTCAGCCGCGATGCCCAAGGTTCGAGCGCCAGCACCACTTCGCTGATGTAGCTGGCGATGACGATGTTGACCTTGTCCTCATTGACCGCGCGCTGGAACGCGCGAACCGAATCCGCTGACGACGAGTGGTTGTCATAGGTGATGATTTCGATCTTGCGGCCTTCGACGCCGCCCTTGGCGTTGATTTCATCGGCAGCCATCTGGGCGGCCTGCGGGATCGACGCCCCGGCGATGGCCTGCGCTTCCGCGATAACGCCGATCTTGATGGGGTCCGCGGCAAGGGCCTGGCCGGACGTCGCCGCCAACAGGCCGAGGGCGGTGGCGCCGAGAAGTTTCGGCAGGGACCCGAACAAAGGCGGTCGCGATGTTTTTTTCATGACGTTTCTCTCCACTCTGACTTTCTTGGTCTTGCTTGCTTGGTCTTGCTTGATCTTGGGAGCATTCTAGCGTTGCCCGCGCCCTCAGCAAGCGAAACACCGTCGCAGATCCTTCACGACGGAGAAACTAAAGTAGGTGGTGCGATCGTGGCCGGTTGGTTAACGCTGAAAATCGCGGCAGCACCGGTCGGCATATCCAGCGACAATGGCAAGCGCGTTTTCGACGCGCGATCCGGCCGATCCGGACGATACCTCTCGGAATTGCTGTTTTAACGTTATATTTCAATGGATTATGCAGGGATTCGAGGGTCCGCCGCACGATCCTGAAAAATTGCGTCGCATTGATTTCTGACGCGAAAGCCGTTCGGCAGGCTTACCCGTCGATGATCGCCACCGCCCGGGTCCAGCCCGCCGAGGCGCGCTCGATCTTGACCGGAAAGCACGACACGGTGAATCCGCTCGAGGGCAACAGCTCCAGATTGTGCAGCTTCTCGATGTGGCAGTAGCCGATATGGCGCCCGGCTTTGTGGCCTTCCCAGATCAGGCTGGCGTCTTTGGTTTCGGCGAACTGTTTTGCGGTGTAGACGAACGGCGCGTCCCAGCTCCAGCCGTCGATGCCGGTCAGCCGCACGCCGCGTTCCAATAGATACATCGTCGCTTCATAGCCCATGCCGCAGCCGGAATTGACGTAATCCTGTCGGCCGTATTTGGCGCCGGCGCTGGTATTGACCACGACGATCTCCAGCGGCGACAACGTGTGGCCGATGCGCTTCAATTCAGTCTCGACATCCTTGGCGGTCGCGACGTAACCGTCGGGCAAATGACGGAAGTCGAGCTTGACGCCGGGCTGCAGGCACCACTCCAGCGGCACCTCGTCGATGGTCCATGACCGCTCTCCGCGATTCATGGTCGGGTGATAGTGGTAGGGCGCGTCGAGATGGGTGCCGTTGTGGGTCGAGAGCTGCACGATTTCCATCGCCCAACCCTGTCCATCCGGCAGATCCTCGGCCTTGAGGCCATCGAAGAAACTCAGCATCCGCGGCAGGCCCTGCTGGTGATCGCTGTACTGGATCTGCGGATGAAGGCCCGGCGGATCGGCCGGCACGTCGTTTTGCAGCGGCACGGAAATATCGATCAGTCGTCTGGCCATGGCGTTTCCTCGCACGTCTGTTGGTATTCAGTCGTTTCTTTTGTGTTCAGTCGACCCTACGCAGCTCTTCACGCTTCCTGGCGCTCGACCTTGTTTTTCAGGATCCCGATTTTTTCGACCTCGAGTTCGATCGAGTCACCGTGTTCAAGATACCAGCCGAGCTCAAGTCCGCAACCATTGCCGACGGTGCCCGATCCGATGAATTCGCCGGGCATCAGGGTTTCATCCCTCGTGACATGCGCAATGATTTCCTCGAATGAAAACAGCATGCCTTTGGTGACGCCCTGCGAGCGCATCTTGCCGTTGACGCGCGCTTCCATTTTCAAAGCGTAGGGATCGCCGATCTCGTCATAGGTCACGATCCAGGGACCCATGACGTTGCCGCCGTCAAAGCTCTTGCCCTTGGCGGGGCCGAGGCGTCCTTCCATCTCGATGCGCTGGGCGTCGCGCGCCGAGAAATCGTTAAAGATCGTGAAGCCGAAGATGTGATCCTTGGCTTTCGACGCCGGGATATTTGCGCCCTTGTTTTTGGTGATGATCCCGAATTCAAGTTCGTAATCCATCACCTGGCTGTAGCGCGGCCACTTGACCGTGGTGTTGGTGCCGCGGACGCTGAAGCGGTTGGTGATGTAGTAGATCGGTTGCTTGCGATAGACCTCGGGTAATTCGCCGAGCGGTTCGGCTTCGAGCCGCGCGAGTTCGGCCATATCGCTTTTGGCGCGCGCCGCGAGCTTGAGCTGACCGCGCGGCGCCTGCAGGATGTGCAGCGGGAACGACATGCCGTCGCGCATTTGCCGCGGCTCCGGGATCGGCGCCAGGATTTCGGCGCTGGCCACATCGACCGAAAGGGTGTCGTCCTTGCCGTAGTCGTCGAACAGGGTTCTTGCCTGGTCGAGCGCGGCAGGGCCTCCGTCGATCAGCGACAGCATGGATATGAAAGGCAGATTGGATCCGCTGCGTGCCGCTGCTGTCGCCAGATCGAACAGCCGGGAGTCATTCGCATGGACCAGACCGACTTTTTCCGGACCGCCGGACCGAAATGTCGCGAGCTTCATACGCATCTCCCTTGTAGCTTTACAAAATATATGATCATATAAAATATCGATAATCAAGAGGCGATGAAAATATCGCGATCGGGGAGGCCATCCATGACCAAGTTTCTGGCGGCAGCGACGTTGGCGGCGGCTCTGGTCGCCAGTCCCGCCTGCGCTCAGACAAAAATCCAGATCGGCTGCACCGCGACGACGGACTGCGCCTCGGCGATGGTCGCGGTCGATGAGGGCATCTTTAGAAAGCACGGCCTTGATGCCGAGATGGTTCTGATCGGCATCAATTCGAATATCCCGGCCGCGATCGTTTCCAATTCGATTCAGATCGGCGGCCCGACCTCGACAGTATTCCTGCAGGCCGCCGATGGCGGCCTCGATCTGGTCGCGGTCGCCGGTGCGTCCGTGATGAACCCGAGTTCCAATGCCAACATTGCCGCCTTCGTGCGCAACGGCATCACCATCAAGGAGCCCAAGGATTTCGTGGGCAAGAAAGTCGGGGCGCCGGGGCTGGGCGCATTCCTGCATGTGCTGTTCGTCAAATGGCTGGTTGAAAAGGGCGTCGATCCCAGGAGCGTGAATTTCGTCGAGGTGACGTTTCCGACCATGGCCGACATCATCAAATCGGGTGGGGTCGACGTGGTGCTGACGGCGGAGCCGTTCATCACCCGGATGACCAATGCCGGTCTCGGCACGATCGGCGCGCGCTACGGCGCTGAACTGGCCCGGACCGAGCCGATCATCTTCTATGCGGCGGCCCGCGACTGGGCCGAGAAGAATCCCGACACCATCAAGAAATTCCGCGCCGCGATCGCGGAAGGCGCCGACATCGTCAACAGCGATCGTGACAAGGCCTCGGCATCGATCGCGAAATTCACCAAGCAATCCATTGAGCTGGTGAAGGCGTCGCCGCCGAACCGATCCGAGCCGGCCTTGAAAGCCGAACAACTCGCCTGGTGGATCGACATCATGTCGTCGCAAAAAATGCTGCAGACCAAGGTCGATCTCAACAAGCTCATGCTGAACTAGGGCAGCGGCCGGAGTTGTCGACCATGGCGCGAACCGATTCATCTGAGGTGCCCGAGACCGACACGTTGAGCGAACGTGCGGCTAGTCTGGTAGAGCGCGACATCATCGCCGGGCTGCTGGCGCCCGGCGCGCGGCTGGGAATCGTCGATCTGGTGCAGCGCTATGAAATTGGCGCCACGCCGCTGCGCGAAGGCCTGTCGCGGCTGGTATCGCGGGGATTGATTGTCGGGATCGGCCAGCGCGGCTTTCGGGTCGCCGACGTCAGCCGTGAGGACCTGCTGGATATCACGCGGATGCGCACGGTGGTCGAGATCGAGGCGCTGCGGCTCGCGATCGCCCAAGGCGACGATGCCTGGGAGGCGGGCATTGTCAGCGCGCTGCACCAGATGCGGCGGCACATCGAGCGGACCGGCAATGAATTCCGCGAGGGCGCGCCGGATTTCGACCGACTTCACAAGGCGTTTCACACCGCGCTGCTGGCGGCATGCGGATCAAGGCGGCTTCTGATCGCGCATTCCGATCTGTACGATCAGGCTTACCGCTATCGCCGGGTGATGATGCGCGGGTTTGACAGCGGCAAGAAATTTGTCGCGGTCCACCAACGCCTCGCCGACCGGATTCTCGCCCGCGATCTCGCGGGCGCGCAGGCCATGCTCGGGTCTCATTTGCATTCGACGCTGGATTTCGTCTATCCGCCGGACAAAAAGGATCGATCGTGAGCGTGGCAACCGCAGCAAGCCAGGTGACAAGGTTCCCCGATCAAGTGCGCCCGCAGATCGTGTTTTCCAATGTCACGCTCGATCTCGGCGGCAAGGCCATCCTGGAAAATATCAGCCTTGAGGTGAAGCCGGGCGAGTTTCTCTGCATCATCGGCGCGTCCGGTTGCGGCAAGACCACCGCGCTGCGTCTCGCGGCCGGATTATATCAGCCGACCGGCGGCTCGGTGACCTTTGACGGCAAGCCGATGCTGACGCCGCGGCGCGATATCGCGATCGTGTTTCAGGACTACGGCAAGGCGCTGCTGCCGTGGCGGACCGCCGCCGGCAACGTCTCGCTGGCGCTGGAAGCATCCGGCATCGCGGCGTCGCAGCGCGCCGGGCGCATCGACGAATTGCTGAAGAAAGTTGGACTGCCCAACCACGCCGGCAAATATCCGGCGGAGATGTCGGGCGGCATGCAGCAGCGGCTGCAGATTGCGCGGTGTCTGGCGCAGGAGCCCAAGGCGCTGTTGATGGATGAGCCGTTCGGCGCGCTCGATGCGATGACGCGTCAAGGATTGCAGGACGAGGTACTGTCGCTGGTGCGGGCCAGCGATGCGAGCGTCATCTTCGTCACCCACGATCTGGAAGAGGCGATTTATCTGGGCGACCGCGTCATCGGCCTGCTGCCGCATCCCGGCCGCATCGGGATCGAACTCACAATCGATCTGCCGCGGCCGCGCGATCAACTGCGGACGCGGGAAAATCCGGAGTTTCTGCGGCTGCGGCGCGAATTGTTCGACTTCATCAAGGCTTCGGAGCCATGATGCCGGAGCGGGCCAAGGCCCTCGTGTTGCCGGTCGCGACGCTTGTGGTGCTGGAGATCTGGGCGCGCGGGGTGCATTTGCAAAGCGATTCTCTGGCGCCGCCGAGCGCCATTGCGCTGGCGCTGGCCGAGGCTTTTGCGGATGGTTCGGTCCTGATCGCAACCCGCGACACGCTGATCCCGGCCTTCGCCGGGCTGTTGATCGGCAGCGCTGTTGGTCTCGTGTTCGGCATCGCGCTCGGAATCTTCCGCGTGTTCGACCGGCTGATGGAAGTCACCATCGAGGCGCTGCGTCCGATCCCCTCCATCGCGCTGTTGCCGATCGCGCTGATCGCGCTGGGGTTCGGATACCGCATGGAGATCGTGATCGTCGCCTTCGCCTGCATCTGGCCGGTTCTGATCCTGAGCCGGGCCGCGGTGGGAAGCATCGAACCGCGCCTGATCGAGGTCTCGCGCGCGCTGCGGCTTTCTCCGGCCGATCGAGTCCGCAAGATCATCATTCCGGCGGCGCTGCCGCGGATCTTCCTGGCGTTTCGTCTGGCCGCCGGGATTGCCCTGATCGTGGCGGTCACGGTCGAGATCGCCATCAATCCGATCGGGCTCGGGGCCGCGATCATGACCGCGCAGCAGGCGCTGCGGCCCGATTTGATGCTGGCCTATCTGGTGTGGATCGGCACCGTCGGATACCTCTTGAACACCGGCCTTGTGGTCGCGCAGCGCCATCTGTTCGGGCGTGCGGCGCTGGCGAGGGAGGCAACGTGACCCGCTCGGTGCTGTACTGGCGCGCAGCCAGCCTCGCGGTTGCGGCGGGCTTTGTCGGGGTGTGGCAGGTGATCGCGAACCAGCGGCTGGTATCGCCGGTCTTTCTGCCGGGGCCGGACCGCGCCTGGGCCGCGTTGGTGCGTGGATTTGCCGGTGGCGATCTCTGGGACAAGCTGCTGGGGACGCTGGCGCACATGGCCTATGGCTGGTTCATCGCCTCCATCGCCGGTATCGCGCTTGGCGCGATGATCGGCTCATCGCGGATGATGCGCAGTTATGTCGCGCCCTCGCTCGAATTCCTGCGGCCGCTGCCGGTGTCCGCGATTATTCCCGTCGCCATCGCCATGCTGGGCCTGACCCAGAGCATGGCGCTGTTCGTGATCGCGTTCGGTGCGATCTGGCCGATGCTGCTGGCGACGATCCACGGCTTCGCGGCGGTCGAGCCGCGGCTTTATGAAGTGGCGCGGTCGCTGCATATGTCGCGGCTGGCAGTTATTTTCAAGATCGCGCTGCCCTCGGCCAGCCCTGATATCCTTTCGGGCATGCGCCTCAGCCTGACCGTGGCGCTTATTCTGTCGGTGGTCTGCGAGATTCTCGCCGGCCTCGACGGCCTCGGACACTGGGTGCTGCTGTCGGCACGGGCATTTCGATCCGCGGACTTGTTCGCCGGCGTCATCCTGCTTGGCGTCGTCGGCTATGTGACCGCGCTCGCGATGTCGATCGCCGAGCAGCGGCTGTTGAAATGGCGATCGAGCGGCCACTGAGCTTCGTCTGCCATCTCGCGTCCGAATAAATGCGCCATGGCGCGCTACGCCAGCGTCACCATCCCGGCCCAGAATTGCTGCTTCTGCGCGGCGTCGTCGATCTCGTAGTTGCGCACGAATTCAAGCTTGCCGTCGCCGCCGATGCGGAACATGCCGATCGCGGCAGGCATGGTGGTCCCGTCGCGCATCGGCATCGGCCAGACCGACGCGGCGACCAGAAGCCGCCCGCCGGGATCGACCCCGAAGGTACGCAGATAATTCGCGTGTCCGTCAATGTTCTGCAGCAGCGTCGGCTCGCCGGTGGCCTGGTCGATGGCGAACGCCGCCACCGAGTTCTCGCCGCCCGCGAACACCTTCTTGCCCTCGACATCGGTCAGCGTGAAGGCGCGGTTGGTGAGATAGACGAAGCGGCCGCTGGGATGAACATGGATCGGTCCCGCGAGCTGCTCGGCTTTCGATGCGGGATCGCTGAGCGTGTCCTTGATGAATAACGGCTCGCGCGAAATGCCGGTCACGGGATCGCGCCTGTAGACGTAGAGCTTGTTCTGGCTCTCGATCGAGACATAGACCCATGGCTGGGTCGGGTGGAAGTCGAGATGCCGCGGGCCAAACTTCATGCCGTCGCCGGGCTGGATCGCCGCGACGGGGGTGAGCACGCCGTCCCTAAAGCCGAAGATCTTGAGCGAGCCCGGATTGACGGTCTTGTCGGTTGGCGCGTTGTTGCCGCGCGTCACCAGGATGACGTGCTTGTTATCAGGCGTGACGCGGATCTGGTGGGCGAATTTGCCGGTGTCGAGCGTCGCCGGCTGCTCGATGCGCTCGCCCAGCGTGCCGTCGGCGTTGATGCGATGCACGGTCAGGTTACTGGGATCGTTGTAGGCGATCAGGAGATATTCGCCCGCGATATCGACGCTGGTGTGAATCGGGCGCGAGGGCAGCGTCAGTGTTGCGCCATGCGGCGTCAGCGCGCCAGTCGTCGCATCGATCCTGAACGCATTGGCGAGATGCTTGTTGCCGGTCACGCCCGCCGAGCCCGGGCCGCCATTGCTGGAGACGACATAGAGATACTGTTTTGAGGGATGCGGCCAAGCATATTGGATATTGGCCGCGGTCGACACCGTATCGTGCTTGACGAGGGCCGCGTTATCGACGTCGACGCTGTAGAGCGTCAGCTCCGGCCCGGCGCTGGCATAGAATACATTCTTCGCAGGCGTAGAGCTCTGCCCGAACGATACCCCGGGCGCGGCCATGGAACCGGCCAGCAGCGTGGTGAAAGTACGACGGTCGACCATGGTTTCCTCCGTTGAATTTTTTTGATTAGCGCCGCGCGGTCGAATGCGGGGCGAGCCGGTGTTGCGCCGTCAAAGCTATCATCTGACGTTTGCCCTGGAAATACAATGCGCCAGATCAGGCATGCAACTCACGAGCGCGGGATGGGCGGCAAGTCCAATTTGTTATGTCCAATTTGTAACGAAACCCGTTCGAACGCAGGCCCGGTTCGGCGGGACCAGCCTGGTCATGAAACGGACCATCATTATTTCAATGGTGCTTCTGGCGGGTATCGCCAGCGCGAGCGCCGATACCGTTGTCGTTCAGGAACGCTATTATGACTTGATCAGGCCACATGGGCACCCGCGCAGCGACGCTATCCATCAGGCTGATCTCGATTCTTGTTATGGTCAGACCGGCGCCATCAGGGGCCTTGCCGATACGCCCGCGTTCAAGCAATGCATGCTCGGCCGTGGCTATCGCTGGCAGTCCGTGGATGTTCAGGGCAAATTGCCCGACATGAATAACATGCCGGGCCCGTTCGACTCCGGGTGTCCCGCTTTTTGCCCGGATCCGTAGGCGCGATCAGGCCATTCCCGCGCGGCCCTTTCACAGCTACGTGCAGTTGGGATAGCTTGCTGCCGGCAGGGAACGCCGTCACGATTGTTGGGAGACACTGCCGATGCCAATCCTGCGATCCCTGCTGTTGCTGATCGCGCTGCTTTCTCCGGCGTTCGGTCAGGACGGTCCGCAAAGCGCTGTTGCTGCGAAGGAGGCCGCGCAGGCGATGGAGCTCCATCTCGATGGTGTCGCCAAAGCCGGCGGCCGGCCTGATTACAGCAAGCCGCCTGCGTCCGATCTGTATCAGCGGGTGTTCGACCTTGGGCAACTGGCCGCGTTTCCGCCCCCCACCGCGGCCGACGTCGGCTGGCTGATCCAGTGGTTCACGGCAGCGAGCCAGACCAGCAGGCTGATCATGTATTTCGACACCAAACCGGGCCCCAATCCGGATGAAATCGCGGTACTTCGCAATCTGAAGCAATACGAGAGTCAATATGCTTCGGCGATGAATTTCATGATCCGGGTCGCGGCGCGCGAGGCGACGGCGTTGTCTCTGTTCGTGGACCAGCTCGCGCCTGAGCAACGCACCCCGGCTCGCGAAGCCGGGCTGCAAAAGGCCCGTAGCGGCGCGGCGGAGTTGCTGGCCAGTTCGATCGGCCTGGTTGCGCAAGATCTTGGGCCCGACAATGCGCGGCTGATGAGCGGTGCGATGAAGGATACACGCGATATCTGGGCCACCTACCTGCTGCGTGACGACCGGATGAAGATCCTCAGCCTGCTGACACGGGCAAAGGGGATGGTCGGGGACGACCAGGTGAAAGCCAATCTTGTCGCCTTTGCCGACACACTCACCGCGGCGAAATAAATTTTACAGTTCGTCTCCGTCACACGAACCGAAGGCGAATGCCGTCGAGCGCGATCCCGGTCGGTGTCGCGGTCCAGACTTCGCCCGGCGCGATCGGCATGGCTTTTGTCAGCGTTCCCGTGGTGACGATTTCGCCGGCGCCGAGCGGCGGATTGACCGGATCGGATGCCAGCAATCCCACCAGATGCCGCAGCGCCGAGAGCGGCCCGTCGAGCACGTTTCCGCCATGGCCGCGATCGATCAGTTCGCCGTTGCAGTTCAGATCGATTTCGAATCCGGCAAGCGTTCGTAGCCATTCTGTGGCGCGCGGCGCGAACGGATGGCGTGGCCCGATCAGCAGTGCGCCGTGAACGCCATTGGCGGCGACCGTGTCGGCGGCGGCGAATTTCCATCCCGGAAAGATCGACTGCACGATTTCGAAGCCGAGCGCGATCCATGCAATACAGGACGACAGGGCGATCTCGTCCATGTCGGCGGACGGAGCGGATCCCAGACCGAGAACAATTTCAGGTTCGATGCGCGGCTCGGAGAACGGACGCAGCGCAAGCAGTTCGGTTTCCGCCAGATGCTTCAAGGTTTCGTCGAAAACATAACCCCAGACCGGCTGGTGGACGCCGTATTGCTCCCAGATCGTGCGATTGGTGAACCCGATCTTGCGCCCGACCACTTTTGAACCGCGGACTTCGTAGATTTTCCTGACCAGAGGTGTCACGCGGTAGGCGTCATCGAGGGTCAGTCCCGCCGGACGCGCGGAGAACGGTGAAATCTGCCGTGTATTGATCAGCGCATCGGCGGCTTCAGCCGCGATCGCGGCGAGCAAGGTGTTGGCGGTCTGATTCATGGCTTAACCTCAGCGCAAGATGTGCCGTGGCAGCCACAGCGACACCCAGGGAATATAGGTGACGAACATTAGTACCAGAAACATCACGGCATAGAACGGCCAGATTTTCCGCATCACCTGTTCGATCGTGACCTTGCCGACCGCGCATCCGACGAACAGGATCGAGCCGACCGGCGGGTGGCACAGGCCGATGCCGAGGTTAAGCAGCATGATCATCCCGAAGTGAACGGGATCGACGCCGAAATTCTGCATCACCGGCAGCAGGATCGGCGTCGCGATCAGGATCGACGGCGCCATATCGACCAGCGTGCCCAGCACCAGGAGCAGAATGTTGATCAGAAACAGAATGACGTATTTGTTGTCGGAGATCGACAGGAAGAACGCCGTCATTTTGGCCGGCATCTGGGTCAGCGCCATGATGTAGCCGACGCTGGAGGCGCAGGCGATCAGCGTCAGCACCATGGCCACCGTGCGCAGTGTTCGATGCAGCAGCAGCGGCAGGTCGCGCCAGCGATAGTCGCGGTAGATGAACATGGTCACGAAAAATGCCCAGATGCAGGCCACGGCGCCAGCTTCGATCGCGGTAAAAATGCCGCCGAGAATGCCGCCGAGGATGATGACCAGCGTCACCAGCCCCCAGGCGGCATCGATCGTGATCCGAAGCGCGTCCTTGGCCGGCACGGTCTGGCCGCGGGGATGCCCTTCACGGTAGGCAAAGATCAGACAGAGAATGATCAGCGAGAAGCCGAGCAGCAGGCCGGGAAGCACGCCCGCCATGAACAGCGCGCTGATGGAAATCGTGCCGCCGGTCGCCAGCGAATACAGCACCGCATTATGGCTCGGTGGCACCAGCAGGGCCTGAACCGAAGAGGTGATGGTGAGGTTGGTCGCGAACACCCGCGGATAGCCGGCCTTTTCCATCTGCGGGATCATCACCGAGCCGATCGCCGAAGTATCCGCGACGGCGGAGCCGGAAATGCCGCTGAGAAACGTGGTGGCCAGCACGTTGACGATGGAAAGGCCGCCGCGCACCCGGGTAAATCCCACCAGCACGTCCGCGAACGCCACCAGCCGGCGCGCCATGCCGCCTTCCGCCATGATCGCGCCCGCCAGCACGAAAAACGGAATCGTCAGCATCGCCACCTTGCTGACGCCGTCGGAGATTTTCAGCATCACCGCTTCCAGCGGAATTCCGATCGACCAGGCGCCGGCGATCGCGGCCAGCGCCAGCGAATAGGCGATCGGCATGCCGATCAGAAAGCAGATCAGCATGGTCGCCAGCAGAATGAAGATATCCATGTCGGTCCCTTTTCCGGATCAGTCGAACGATACGGCGTCGTGGGTGTGAGGGATCGGATCGGGCGGGGCGCCCAGGACAATGCGCTCGATGATGAACAGCAGCAGGCAGATGCCGCCGATCGGGATCGGCAGATAGGTGACACCCACCGACAGGAACGGAAAATCCGCGATGGTATTGTGCCAGGTCACTTCGACCAGCAGCTTCCCCCAGACGATCATGAAGATCGCGACCAGCGCCATCAGGAGCTGGACCAGGAGATCGAGCAGGGCGTGAAATTTCGACGGCAGCTGGTCGGCGAAATAGGAAACATTCATGTGCAGGTTCAGCCGATACGCCGCGGCGGCGCCGATGAAGGTCAGCACGATGGTTAGGAGAACCGCGAGCGGTTCGGGCCAGGACGCCGCGCTGTTGAGGACGTAGCGGGTGAACACCGCCCAGGGGATGATTGCCGAAATCAATACCAGCGCGGTGCAACCGACGATGACACACAGAAGATAGAGGCCGTTCATTGCACGGCGAAATGCTGCTGCCATTGCCTGGATTCCCGATTGCCAACCCAAATTTCCGAGCCAACTTACGAAGTAAAATTGTCAAGCCGAACGATGTTCGCATACAACACAGGGTGCACGCGAAACATCGACCGGACTAGATGGCCCGGATGCGGGTGATCATTTCCTGATATTTTGGACCGTATTTTTCCCACACCGGCTTGACCGCGTTCTGGAACGGAGTCTTGTCGGCAATCTCGATAATCTCGCAGCCGGCGGCCTTCGCCTTTTCCATCGCCTGCTGCTCGTACTGGTTCCAGAGCACGCGTTCTTCCATCTGCGCCTCGCGGGCGAACTTCCTGATCAGGTCCTGATCGTCGGCTGAAAGCGCGCTCCAGGCGCGCTTCGAGAACACCAGCACTTCGGGAATCACGAGGTGCTCGGTGAGCGAATAATATTTCGCCGCCGTGTAATGATTGCTGAAAACATAGCTCGGCGGATTGTTCTCGGCGCCGTCGATGACCCCGGTCTGCAGGGCGCTGAACACCTGATCGTACCCCATCGCAACGCCGTTGCCGCCGAGCGAATTCATCATGTCGATGAAGATCGGATTGCCGATGACGCGGAATTTGAGGCCCTTGACGTCGGCAATGGTTTTTACCGGGTGCTTGGTGTTGTAGAGGCTGCGCGCGCCGGAATTCATCCAGCACAGCGCGACCAGTTGGGCATTGGCGTTGGCCGTGATCTTGTCGAGCAATTCCTGCCCGATCGGCCCGTCCATGAACTTTTCGGCATGCGCCATGTTGCTGAACAGGAAGGGCATGTTGACCACGTTGATGTCGTCGACGATCGGGCCCAGGGTCCCCGCGCTGACGCGCAACAGCTGGATCGCTCCGATCTGCGTCTGTTCGATGGTCTCCTTCTCGCCGCCGAGCTGCATCGACGGATACATCTTGACCGAGAGCCGCCCGTTGGTGGCGGCTTCAAGTTTCCTGCCCAGGTTCTCAGTCGCCACCACGGTCGGGTAGCCGACCGGCTGAACGTCGGAAGCCTTGAACGCCTGCTTGGCCTGCGCCCGCGCGGAGGAAACCGGCGCCAGGCCGGTGGTCAGACCTGCCGCTCCAACGCCGACGCCCAGCTTCATGAAATCGCGGCG
>Ga0116135_1000948_pt1 | contig 15468 bp, 13 predicted proteins | sample June2015DPH_20_1_FD_89738 | JGI IMG/M metagenome (GOLD analysis project Ga0116135, IMG submission 89738) | Peatland microbial communities from SPRUCE experiment site at the Marcell Experimental Forest, Minnesota, USA - June2015DPH_20_10 | ecosystem: Environmental > Terrestrial > Soil > Wetlands... | reverse complement strand
CTGCAGTTCCGCTTCTTCAGGGATGAAAAGGAAGTGGCGACACCCGATCTGGGCCGCCGCCGCACCATCACCGGCCTTGCCGCCGGAGCGGCCGTCGTTCCCCTCATGCGCGCCAACACCGGCCTCGGAAAAAGCCGTCATGAACGCCTGCTCCGCCCTCCCGGTTCCCTCGACGAACCCGACTTCCTCTCCCGCTGCATCCGCTGCGGCGAGTGCATGAAGGTCTGCCCCAACACCGCGCTCCATCCCACCTTCGAAGAGGCCGGCCTCGAAGGCATCTGGTCCCCCACGCTGGTTCCGCGCGTTGGTTATTGCGAGCCCAGTTGCGTGCTCTGCTCCGAAGTTTGCCCGACCGGCGCAATCTGGCAGATTACGCCAAAAGAGAAAGGCTGGGTCGTCGGCGTTGGCGGGCAAAGCCAGCCGGTGCGTCTGGGCACAGCGTTCTATGACCGCAGCCGTTGCCTCCCCTGGGCCATGGCCACTGATTGCATCGTCTGCGAGGAGTGGTGTCCTGTCTCTCCCAAGGCCATCTTCGTGCAGGAAGCGCAAGTCGTCGACTCAGCGGGCAACATCAAGACGCTCAAGCAGCCACGCGTCGATCCCAGCCGCTGCGTCGGTTGCGGCGCTTGCGAATACGCCTGCCCGCTCCAGGAACACCCGGCAGTTTATGTAACCAGCATCGGCGAAAGCCGCTCGCCCAGTAGTCAGATCTTGCTCAACAGAAAATAAAGGAGAGCACGCCGTGCCATATCGCTTGATGAATTGCCGAAAGAGTTTGTTGGTCGCTCTAGTGGGCATTGCCATGGTCTTCGTGACCGCAACAGGGTGCAGGAAGGCCAAAGTTGACCCGTTCCCCTCGTCGGACACCGTTTCAGGCTGGCAGAAAACGAGTGACACGCGCGTCTTTGCCGCCAGGGACCTGTGGCAATACATCGACGGCGATTCTGAGCAGTACATCTCCGCCGGCGTCGTCACCACCTCAACCTCCGACTACAAGTTTCAGAATCAGTTGGAAGCTGTCGTCGACATCTACACCATGGGCGATGCGGCGGGCGCAACCAGAATTCTCTCCACCAACCAGACCAGTGAAGCCAAATCCATCCAGCTGGGCGATGCCGGAATTCAATTCGCGCAGAGCATCATCTTCCGCAAAGGCCCCTATCTGGTCCGCATCGTTGCCTATGAATCCACGCCCAGCACCCCGCAGGCATTGCTCGCGCTGGCGCATGGCCTGGAAGCAAAGCTCTAACCCCGGCTGCGAGGCTGGGCGCAAAAAACGAACGAGGATCGCCATGAAAAACCGCCGGGATTTCCTGAAGACCGCCGCCGCAGGAGCCGTGCTGATCGGGTCACAGAGCAACCTTGGGCTTGCCGAAATGCTGGACAATCACGCAGAAACCGCCAAGTCGAAAGTGGTAGTCGCGAAAGATCCAGCGCTGCATGGCCCAGCCGGAAGCACAACAAGCCAGCCCGAAGAAAAGCGCGTACTCGACCTCCTCGACCGCGCCATCGCCGCCTACACCGGAAACAACCACCCTGTCGAAGCCTGGAAGCACATCGTGCCGTCAGGCAAGGTGATCGGCCTCAAGGTCAACGGCCTCGGCGGCAAGGGAATCTCAACCCATGCAACGCTGGTGCTGGCCATCTGCGAACGTCTCCAGCAGGCAGGCGTCAAGCCCGGCAACATCATCGTCTGGGACCGCAACGCGCGCGACATTGAGGCCTGCGGCCTCACCATCAGCACCGACCCCAGCCGCGTTCGCGTCTTCGGCTCCGATGTCAGTGGATACGAAGACGAGCCGGTGTCCTTCGGCTCCGCGGTCAAAGTCAAGCTCTCGAAGATTCTCACTCGCCAGTGCGACATGGTCATCGGACTGCCGATTCTCAAGGACCACGAGATGGCCGGCGTCACCTTCTCCATGAAGAACATGTACGGCGTCGTCGAGCGGCCCAATGAACTCCATGCGAATGGCTGCAATCCCGGCGTGGCCGATCTGAATCGTATTCCCACCGTTCGCGAGAAAGTTCGCTTCACCATCGGCGATGCCATGTCGTCGGTCTGTCAGGGTGGCCCCGGCTTTCATCCCGAGCACCTCTGGTATCCAAATTCCCTCATCATCGGAGAAGACCGCGTTGCCGTCGATCACACCGCGTGGAAGATGATCGAAGCCAGGCGCGCCGAAACCGGCTTGCCCACGCTGGAAGCCGCGAATCGTCCGCCACGCTATATCGCCACCGCCGCGGATGCGGATCACATGCTCGGCGTCAACGATCCTCAACGCATTCACTTGATCGAAGTCTGACCGGGAGGATAAGCATGACCGGTGAAAACGATCCGAAGACACGCCAGAATCAAGTCAAAGATCGAGTCCAGGATCAAATCAAGGATCAAGCCCAGAATCAAGCTCAGGACCAAGTCCATGACCAAGTCCATGACCAGGCCAGGGCGTCCACCCTTACCCGCCGCGAGGCCATGCTCCAACTGCTCCGCGTCGGTGGCGTGGCCGCTGGTGCATCAGCCGCGGCCGTCTGGCTAAGCGAGCACAGCCTCCGCCCGGTCCCGGCCCGCGCGGAGCAAGCCCGTCGCGACCATCGTGTAAAGTCCGATCAGGGTGCGGAAGGCTCTGAGCTCCCGCATCTGACCGTCGTCTATTATCCAACCGACAAAAACCCTGCGGCACAAGCCGGTGAACCAGCCGCTCTGGTCCAGCGCGCGCTCGCTGACCTGGGCGGCATTCGCCGCTTCATCAGCCGCCAGGACGTCGTCGTTCTCAAGCCCAACATCGCCTGGGACCGCACTCCGGAGCAAGCCGCCAACACCAATCCTGAAGTCGTCGCCGAAGTCGTCCGCCAGTGCTGGCAGGCCGGCGCCAGGCGTGTCATCGTCACCGACGTCAGTTGCAACGAACCGCGCCGCTGCTTTCAGCGCTCCGGCATTCAGGCTGCCGCGCGTGCGGAGGGCGCTGAAGTCATCCTTCCCGATCCCGAGCTCTATCGCGAAGTCGACATCGGTGGGATCGTGCTCAAAAGCTGGCCCGTCTTCACGCCATTTCTTGATGCCGACAAAATCATCAATCTTCCCATCGCCAAACACCACGGACTGGTCGGGGTCACTCTCGGCATGAAGAACTGGTACGGCATCCTCGGCGGACAGCGCAACCGTCTCCATCAGCAGATCCACCAGAGTCTCGCCGACCTGGCCAACTTCATGCTCCCCACCATCACCCTGCTTGACGGTTATCGCATTCTCCTTCGCAACGGCCCCACCGGCGGCAATCTTGAAGATGTAGCGTTGAAGAAAACAATCGTGGCTGGCACCGACCCTGTAGCCCTCGATGCCTACGTAGCCAAAGCATGGTGGAACCTGGACTCCGACCGACTGCCTTATCTCCAGATGGCAGCCGCCCACGGCCTCGGCACCGTGGACTTCGACAAGCTTCCGGTCAAGTTCAGCCGCCTGGGATAGCAAACAGGTTTCTGCATACCGGCTTGATCTGAAACGGTTCGAAGAAAATGCCCACTGAAAAGGCGCCACCGCGGCTTACCCGGTCACCTGCCCTGGATGTCTGTGAGGAAACCTTGACGAGTGTGCTCCTCGAAGCCGTTGGCAACCTGCGATCGGCAGGCATGAATCGTCTTGCGTGCTGGCAAGTCCTTGCGCCGTGCGGCGAACCCGGTGGTCTCCCTGCTTGGCCATCATAAGCTGGCGTCCAGAAAAGCCACCAAGTCGATACAGCCATTCTTGGCCAGGTTTTAGAAGGTGCGAAACAACAGCTCCTCAAGAGCCATGCGGCGAATCTCCCACAACTCACGGCTCTCATCGCTCGCAATCAGCTTGCACTCGCCCTTTTCATTGAATTTCACGCTAATGTCGAACATCTGGTAGCCCTTGTCGTCTTTCACCACAATCGCATGTTCAGCAAGTGAAAACCCAATCGACTTGTGCACTTCATTGCCTTCTAGCGTCACCAGAAATGCGTCGCCTGTGTCAATCACCGCAAACTCATACGTGGAATGATCGGGACGCAGCCCGTTACGGGCAATGACATCTTGCTTCACGCTGGCCTTGAGCCGCTTGAATACAACGGGCAGTGAACACATGGCGCGCCCAGTAACCCAATCGAAGTCCGATGCATTCTTCTCCACGCTTTCGCCCATGCTTTCTCCTTCTGAATCCTGCGCGCGCCTCTACCGCGCACCTCCGGAGTATTCCATATTTGAGCAAAACGAAACCAGCAAATCAACACAGGCCCGACCGGCCTCTAAAGTTTCTCGCGTATCTTGACGACAAAGCTCGTAAAGGTCCTGTCGCCGGCCACCAGCATCTGGTGCGGCACTCCCGCCGGCACGTGCGCCACATCGCCGGGCCGCAATTCCTGACGCGAACCGCCCTCGATGCGCTCCCCACGCGTTTCCCCTGGACCAACCGAGTGCGCTCCCACCATGGTCCCGCCTGTCACCAGCGTCGCGCGCCCCTCCAAAACGCAGAAGATGTCGGCAAAGTTTTCATGCAACTCCGCTACCCCATCGCGTGCACGAAATGAAAGCATGGTCGCGTGCTGCGGATACTCCTTCAGTGTCTCGCTCGCCTGCCCGTCGCCATACCTGGCCAGTTTGCGCAGATACGCGCCGCGTTCAAGCAGCACCGCCCCCGGCCAGTGATCAAGCTGCGGCAATTCATCCTTTGCTGCAGCCGCGCGCTTCGGCTCTAGCGGTAAAACTTCCTTCTCCGCCGGCAGCAATTCCCTCAGGATCTCTCTTTCCACTCTGTCCATAATCCCCTCACGATTCCCCGCTCACTCCGATCCCGCCAGTTCCTGCGCCCTCTTGAATACAGCAAGAAACATCGCCCGCGTTAGCTTGCCTGTATTCGTGTTTTGCAGCGACGGATGATAGCTCGCGATCACCCTCAGCCCATCGGCCAGCACATACTCCGCGGCATGACCGAACACAAGACCCGCTCGCGCTCGCAGTTTCCCGGTGCGGACTGCATGAGAGAGCAATCCATCGAACGAAATCTTGCCCAGGCAAACCACCACGCGCAGCTTCTTCAGCAGCGTGAACTCCTCATCGAGCCAGGGCGCGCAGTTGCGCTGCTCTTCCGGCGTAGGCTTGTTATCCGGCGGAGCGCAGCGCACCACCGCGCTGATCCAAAGGTCGGTGAGCTTCATCCCATCGTCACGCGAAACCGCATTCGCCTGCGATGCAAACCCGGCCTCGTGCAGCACCGGGAACATGAAGTCGCCTGACCCATCCCCCGTGAATGGCCGCCCGGTGCGGTTTGATCCATGCGCGCCCGGCGCCAATCCAAGCGCCATCACACGAGCATTCTGATCGCCGAACGACGGCACCGGCCTGCCCCAATACTCCCAGTCCGCATAAGCCTTTCTGCGAACCCGCGCCACCTCCGCGCCATAAGTGCGCAGCCGCGTACACCGCTCGCATGCGACGACGCGCGCATTCAGAGCATCCAATGGCGAAGGATCGGGCATAGCGAAATTTTAAGGTATCGCGCCCTCCCGATGCGTCATACTTCCATGCGGAGGATTTTCAGATGAAATCCGCGAAGTTGTTGTTGCTTGCCGGCGATTTTGTTGAAGACTACGAGATCATGGTTCCCTTTCAGGCCCTGCAGATGGTCGGCCACACCGTTGACGCTGTCTGTCCCGGCAAGAAAAAGGGCGACCAGGTCCGAACCGCCATCCACGACTTTGAAGGCGATCAGACTTACACGGAGAAGCGCGGCCATAACTTCACGCTCAACGCCACGTTTGACGAAATTCAACTGTCCGACTACGACGCGCTCGTGGTTCCCGGCGGCCGCGCGCCAGAGTATCTGCGTCTAAACGCCAAGGTGCTGGACATCGTGCGCCACTTCGACAAAGCCAACAAGCCCATCGCCGCGCTCTGCCACGGTCCGCAACTGCTCGCCGCCGCCGGCGTGCTGAAGGGCCGCAAGCTCAATGCCTACCCCGCCTGCGCGCCGGAAGTGGAACTTGCCGGCGGAACCTTTGTTCCGGTCGACTTCTTCGCTGCAGTCGTCGACGGCAAGCTGGTCACAGGTCCCGCATGGACAGCCCATCCCGCCTGGCTTGCACGCTTCCTGGAGGTCCTCGAAGCGCATCTCACAGCTCCGGCAGCTTGACTGCAGTTCCGCGGCCGCTTGCACTTTGCGCACTTCGTCTTCCAGCGGGAGCTCAATGATAAGCTGAGTGCGAACAGCCAACGAGGTGTGCATGATGCGTGGCGTATCTGGCCTGCAGAGTGTTGCGCGGGTCATACTGAAGACATCGCTTGCGTTTCTGATTTGGCATTCCGCGCGGAGTCTCCACGCGGTCGAATGCAATGTGGTCCATCATGGGCCTCCCACCGATGCAGACAAGGCCCTGCTTGCCACCGACTTCGCAAGAGCGGAAAGCCTCTACCGTACCGCTCTTGCAGCGCATCCGGGCGATCCTGAATTGACGGCAGGCCTTGTCCACGCTTTGCTCCGTGGTCAGAAAGTGCAGGACGCAGCGGACACCGTCAAGGCTGCGCTCGCTGCGGCGCCCAACACGCCAGCGTTCATCACCTTGCGCGGAGAGGTCGAATATCGCCAGGGCTTTCCCTGGCTTGCTGCCCAATCAGCCAATGAGTCCATCAAACTCGATCCCTGCAATCCGCGCACGCAGTTGCTGTTGGCCGATCTGGCGCGCATCAACTCTCTCTATGCCACCTCCCGCCGGCAGCTCGTCAACGCACACAGCCTTGATCCCGAAGATCCGGAGATTCGTGAAGAGTGGGTCGGTACTCTGCCAATCGGCCTGCGCATCTCCGAACTCGAGTCCCTCCTCAACAGCCCCAGCGGGATGGATGAAGAGGAACTGCGCCGCACGCGCCAATATCTTGACCACCTCAAGAAACAGGTTGCCGAACCGCACAAGGCTTGCCGACTGGTTTCTTCGGTTTCATCCACTGACATCCCCTTTACAAACCTCATGTACGACGCAAACCACATTCGCGCATTTGGGCTGGAGGTCAAATTCAACAACCATAGTGCTCGTCTCCAAATCGACACCGGCGCCGGTGGCTTGCTGGTCAGCCGCAGCGTGGCCGAGCGCGCAGGGCTCAAGGCTTTTTCGCAAACTGAAGTCGGTGGCATCGGGGACAAGGGTGCCAAGTCGGGCTATACCGCATTTGCCGACTCCATTCGCATCGGCAATCTCGAATTCCACGACTGCTCGGTGGAGGTGATCGACAGCCGCAATGTCATGGATGACTCCGACGGCCTGATTGGCATGGATGTTCTCTCAAGCTTCCTCGTGACGCTCGATTTTCCAATGCGCAAGCTGTTGTTGAGCCCGTTGCCGCCGCGCCCTGGAGAAGCCTCCACTTCGGCCCCCAGCTTGAACACCGGCAATTCGGATGCGCAATCTTCGGGCGCTTCCACCGACTCTGCCGCGGCCGCGCCATCGCCGGCAGCGAACGGTACATCGCCGCCAGCCGCAAAGCCGGCTCCGCATGGTCCCTACGATCGCTATATCGCTCCGGAAATGAAGGACTATACGGCCGTCTATCGCGTCGGCCACTTCCTGATTCTCCCCGCCGCGCTCAGTAGCGACAAACTCAAGCTCTTCATCATGGACACCGGCGCCTGGTCCACGACAATCTCCCCCGAGGCGGCCCGGGAGGTGACCAAGGTTCACAACGACAACGAAATGGAAGTGAAAGGCCTCAGCGGAAAAGTTGAGAAAATCTATTCCGCCAGTGATGTCACATTCCGCTTTGCCCATCTGTCGCAGAAGGCCAATGACGTGGTCGCCTTCGACACCTCGCATATCTCCAAGAACGTCGGCATGGAGATCTCAGGTTTCCTCGGAGCAAACACGCTCTACCTGCTGACCATCCACATCGACTACCGCGACGGCCTCGTCAAATTCGACTACAACCCCAACCGCGGATACCTCCATTGATGCGATAGCGGTGTTAGCAGCGTTTGCCGAGCTGCGCGCGAGTTAGCGGAGTCAAGCCGACTTCGTGCTAGCTCCGCCAACCCCGCTAACCTGCCGACTCGCTGACCTGCTGTCTCGCTATCGGTCAATCAGCGCCATCATCTGCGGCACGTATCGATCTCCGATGGCCGCATCTGCCGGGAAAATGTTTTTGAGCTCCTCAACCAACTCCGGCACCAGTGAAATCTCCACTGCAACCGCATTCTCCTCAAGGTATTTGCGCCGTTTCGTCCCTGGAATCGGCACAATGTCCTCGCCCTGCGCCAGCACCCATGCCAGTGCAAGTTGGCTCGCGGTCACGCCTGCCAGCACGGCCAGTTGCTTCACCTTCTCCACCAACTCCAGATTGCGCGCAAAGTTTTCACCCTGGAAGCGCGGATGCAAGCGCCGCGTATCATCTGGATCGAAATCACCCGGAGTCTTGAACGCGCCCGTCAGAAAGCCGCGGCCCAGCGGGCTGTACGCCACAAACGCCACGCCCAGTTTTCTGCACGCGGGCAGCACCTCCGGCTCGGGGTCGCGCGTCCACAGCGAGTATTCGGTCTGCAGCGCAGCAATCGGATGCACGCTGTACGCCCGCTCCAACGTCGCCGGCGAAGCCTCAGACAGGCCCAGGAACCGCACCTTCCCTTCTTCCACCAGCCGCGCCATCGCGCCCACCGTCTCTTCAATCGGGGTCTTCGGGTCCACCCGATGCTGGTAGTAGAGATCAATCGTCTCAATCCCCAGCCGCTGCAAACTCCCCTCCACCGACTTGCGCACATAGGCCGGGCTGCCATCCACGCCGCGCTTCTGCGGATCGTTCGGGTCGCGCACAATGCCGAACTTGGTGGCCAGAAAGACCTGATTGCGCCGCCCCTTGAGCCATCCGCCGATCAGCAACTCATTGGCATGGGGCCCGTAAGCATCCGACGTGTCCAGAAAGTTGATTCCCAGTTCCAGCGCCCTGTCCAGCGTTGCCAGCGACTCGCTCTCATCGCGCCCCCCATAGAAATCGCTCATTCCCATGCAGCCCAGTCCAATTGCCGAAACATCAGGACCGACCTTGCCCAATTTGCGTGTCTTCATGCCGTTTTGCTCCCCAGTTGTTCAGCGTTGATTGTAGTTGTCCGGCGCCAATCGATCGCTCCAAGTCCTCGGTCCCTAGTCCCCAATGCCTTATCCTTTTGATGTGAGGGATTTCGTGACGGATGCAGCGCTCAACCAAAACATGATGACTGTAGCTCTTGAAGAAGCGCGCCTGGGCCTGTCCGAAGGAGGCATCCCCATCGGCGCTGCCCTGTTTACGCGTGACGGCCAGTTAGTAAGCCGCGGCCACAATCGCCGCGTGCAGCAAGGCGACCCCAGCGTCCATGCGGAGACTGACGCCTTTCGCCTGGCCGGCCGCCAGCGCAGCTATCGCGACCTGGTCATGGTCACCACGCTCGCCCCCTGCTGGTATTGCAGCGGCCTGGTCCGTCAATTTCGCATTGGCACGCTGGTCGTCGGCGAAAGCCGAACATTTCCCGGAGGTTTAGATTGGCTCCGCGAGCACGGCGTAAACGTCATCGACCTCGACAGCAGCGAGTGCCGCCAACTGCTCGAAGGCTACATCGCCCAAAATCCCGAAGTGTGGAATGAAGACATCGGCGAAGAGTGAAAGGCAGCTGACAGTGTTCAGTGTTCAGTGCCCGGTACACAGCGGTGAGTGCTTCGCGCGCAGGGATTAATTCCCGACGCAGTGATTGCCTGAGTTCTTCCTGACAACCGATCACTGACCACGGACAACTGGCAACTGCTTTTTCCGTCTCAGCACAAACCACGCCAGTCCCAGCGAAATATAACTCAGATAGATCCACGGAATCCGCGCGTGATTCACGTCCGTTGCAGACCGCAGGTCGAAGACCACGATCAAAATCATCACCAGCACCGTGAGCACGCTGATGCCGGCGACCCAATGTGAATGCTGTCCAAGCGCGCGCCGCGCAAACGGCAGCGCCACAGCCACCAGCGCATACGCCGTCAGAAATCCAAACACCGAGAGTGAACCCAGCAGATCGTACATATCGGCGCCTGTCACGCCGCGCAGCGCCATCGCCGCAGTGGCTGCAAACATCAGTCCCGCAGACAGCGCAATTGCCGTTCCCGGCGTGCCATGCCTCTTATTGGTGCGCTCCAGTGCCGCATGCAGCATCTTGCCGTGCGCCATGCGCAGCAGCACGCGCGCCGCCGCCGTCGTGCACGCCAGCACGCACGCAAACATGCTGACAAATGCCCCAAAGTCGATCGCCACGCCCAGCGGTGAGATCCCCGCCTTGTTTGCCAGCAGGTGCAGCGGGCTCGTCGATTCGCTCAGCTTTGACGACTCACCCCTGAACCCCAGCACCTCGGAGTAAGAGCACAGCATGAAGAACACGCCTGCCAGAATCGCGCACTGAATCACCGCGCGCGGAATGGTACGCAGTGGCTCGCGTGCCTCTTTTCCCAGCGTGGTCGCACTCTCAAACCCCACAAAGCTGAACATCGCCAGCACCAGCGCCGGCCCCAGTGATGAGACCGACACGCCCTTCAGTCGGAACTGGTCCATGTCGATCTGAAACCCGAAGTGAAATATCATCACGGCCAGCACAATCAGAATCAGACTCACGGAAATCGCTTCGATCCACAGCATCAACTCGGCCGACAACTTCACGTCGCGGTACGCAATCCATCCCGCTACCGCGCATGCCACTCCAAGTGTCACAAGAGACGGCGGCGTCCTGTGGAAGAACTGCTGCGACAGAAGCCCGGCATAATAGAGAGCGCCACCGGCAACTGATGCGCCCGTTGCCAAATAAGCCAGCAGCAATCCCCACGCGGACACCACGCCATAGGCCGGCGGCAGCGTATCTGCAGCGTAGGAGTAGAGCGAACCAGGCGATGCCGACAGCCGCGCAAACCGGCTCACGCAAAAGCCCACCAGCAGCGTTGCGCCAGTCGCCAGCAGGTACACAAACCAAGTGGCGTTGCCGGCCAGCGCAAACACCAGCGGAATAGTCAGCGAAGGCGAAGTCGACGGCGCCATTGCCGACACCGATTGCGCCAGCGTCTCCAGCGGCCCCAGCACGTTGGCATGCAGCCCATAGTTCTCCGCACCCGATTGTGCGTACACTTCGCCCGTCGAGGCCGTCTTCCTGGTCACCGGTGCGCCTTTCGCTGCCTGTTTGGAGTGGAATGATTGTCCTGCGGTAGCTCTAGTCTTGCGCCCACCCCGCCATGCGGTCAAGGTTTTCAGATGGATTGAAGGCTCAGGCGCGCTCCAGTCCCTATAATTCCACCCATGCGCCTGATCTTGTTTTTCCTCGCCGTGGTCAGCATCGCCGCCGCCCAATCCCCCGCTCCATCGCCACAGATCTGGCAGATGCAGGACTCAGGTAGCAAGGCCAGCCTGCGCGGCATTGATTCCGTTGACGGAACAGTGGCATGGGCCAGCGGCTCCGCCGGCACAGTGCTCAAAACCACCGACGGCGGCGCACACTGGACACAATGCCCAATCCCCGACGGAGCCAAAGACGGCGCCACGTTAGACTTTCGCGGCGTCCAAGCCTGGGACGCGCAGACCGCCATCATCATGGCCTCCGGCCCCGGCGATAAGAGCCGACTTTACAAGACCAGCGACGGATGTAAGACCTGGTCGCTGTTGGCGAAGAACGAAGACAAGGACGGATTTTGGGATGCGCTAAAGCTCTGGACGCCCACCGACGGATTTCTAGCAGGCGATCCTGTCGAAGGGCATCCATTCCTTACGGAATTCACAAGCTACAACGGCCTCATGATCGACAACACTCTTTACAATCTGAGGTCGCAAGCGGGCGAGGGCGCGTTTGCTGCAAGCAACTCCAGCATCGCCATTGCTCCTTTTCGCACGCAGGATGGAGCCGCCAGGGAGGTCTGGTTTGCAACCGGGGGCGTGAGTGGCTCTCGGGTGATTCATTTTCAACATTTCAATGGCGGCGAACCCGAAAGAGTGTCGACTTCGATTTCTGACGTAGGGACATTCCCCAAGACTCTGGGCGGAGGAATCTTTTCAATGGACTTCAAGAGCGACGGTCATGGCATTGCCGTAGGCGGCGACTACACCAGGACCGACGATAGCAAAGGCACCGCCGCTTGGTCCACCAACGGCGGCAAAACCTGGACCGCCTCCACCGCTCCGCCGCATGGGTACCGCTCCACCGTCCAATGGGGCGAGTCCATCAAGGCCTGGATCACCGCCGGCACCAACGGCTCCGACATCTCCCGCGACGACGGCAAAACCTGGCAGCCGCTCGACAACGGCAACTGGAACGCCCTGTCCCTTCCCTTCATCGTCGGCCCCAAAGGCCGCATAGCTCGCCTGAACCCGGCCGCCCTCTCAAGTCCTCAGTCCCTGGACCCTAAGCCCCTCAGTCCCAAAGTCCCTTAGTCCCTCAGTCCCTCAGTCCCCATTTCGTAACCGGCCCCCAAGTACCACTGATAGTCGCCTTCCCGCAGTAAATCTGCTCTTCACCCGGCCTCGGCACGTTAAAATCAGTTCAACAGGATGATGCAAAGCTCTCCAGCGGCTGCCGGCCAGGCCTCCCGCTCCTTGCGGGTCCCAGACTTGCGAGCGCCCCTCATCCAGGTCAACAACCTGAAAAAGACCTACAAGACCGCTCGCGGCGAGCTGAACCTCTTTCAGGATCTCGACCTGCAGGTCGATCCCGGCGAGATGGTCGCCATCGTTGGCCAGTCCGGCGCAGGAAAAAGCACACTTTTGCACATTCTGGGTGCGCTTGATACCCCCTCCGCGGGAACTGTATACTGCGCCTCAACCAACGTGGCCCAGCTCAACCCGCGCGAGGCGGCAGCCTTCCGCAATAAGGAAATCGGCTACGTTTGGCAGTTTCATTACCTCCTGCCGGAGTTTACAGCGCTGGAAAACGTGGCCATGCCGCTACTGGCTCGCGGAATGGCAAAGAGGGAAGCCCTCACTTTGGCGGCTAACTGGCTCAAAGAAGTTGATTTGGACGACAGAGCCGATCATCGCCCCGGCGAGCTCTCCGGCGGCGAACAGCAGCGGGTCGCTCTAGCGCGCGCCCTGGTCAACAATCCCCGGCTGCTCCTGGCCGATGAACCGACAGGCGACCTGGACGAGATCACCGCGGGCCGCGTCTTTGAACTGATTGAACGACTGCATGGAAGCCACGGCCTCACCTCAATCCTGGTGACGCATAACCTTGACCTCGCTGCGCGATGTACGCGAGCCTTACGCCTGGAAGGTGGGCGGCTCGTTCCCTTGGCAACCGCTTCCCAAAATGGCCGTTAAGCCAAAAACAAGCATCGTATAAAGCACCGTTTGTGGTGTCTTTGGAGTCTTATCTATTAGCCAGTTGTGGAGTTTGGTGGCGATTTCACCGATTCCAGGCTGTTTGGGCAGGATGGAACCCTTCAGGCAGCAAGACCGCCGGAGGCAAATGAGGACAAAAGACCTCAGGCCGTCCAAAAGAGCTGTTCGGCGGCAGCGTATTCATTTTCCTGGGGCCTCCGGCGGCGAAAGTCTAAAGAAAGGCACGCGCGGGTTGGGCTGAAGCCGGCAAGTTAAACCGGACAGCCACTCCAGCCGATAGCCTGCACGAATGGGGAGAACACCATGTTCGAACGCTATACGGAGAAGGCACGGCGTGTGATCTTCTTCGCGCGATACGAGGCCAGCCAGTTCGGCTCGCCCTATATCGAGACCGAGCACCTGCTGCTCGGCCTGCTGCGCGAGGACAAAGCGTTGACCAACCGCTTCCTGCGCTCCCATGCCTCGGTGGAGTCGATCCGCAAACAAATCGAGGCGCATACAACGATCCGCGAGAAGGTTTCCACTTCAGTCGATCTGCCGCTTTCCAATGAGTGCAAGCGCGTCCTGGCCTATGCGGCAGAAGAAGCCGAACGGCTCGGCCACAAGCACATCGGTACCGAGCATTTGCTGCTCGGCTTGCTGCGCGAAGAAAAATGCTTCGCCGCTGAGATCCTGCAGGAGCGCGGCCTCAAGCTCGCACAAATTCGCGATGAGCTGGCCCGCGTCACGCAAGAAAAAGCGCCAGCCCAGCAGCGTCAGCGCGAGTCGAGCCTGCTGGCCGAGTTCAGCCGCGACCTGACCCAGGCCGCCATGGATGGCCAGCTTGATCCGCTCGTCGGACGCGACGGCGAACTCGAGCGCGTCATTCAAATCCTCTGCCGCCGCACCAAGAACAACCCGGTGCTCATCGGCGAACCCGGCGTGGGCAAGACGGCCATCGTCGAAGGCCTTGCCCAGCGCATCGCCGACGGCGAAGTCCCCAGCTTCCTCGCCGACAAGCGCGTCCTCGGCCTCGATCTTTCGCTCATCGTCGCCGGCACCAAGTACCGCGGCCAGTTTGAAGAGCGCCTCAAAACCATCATGAAAGAGCTGATGGAGAATCAGAACTCCATCGTCTTCATCGATGAGCTCCACACCCTGGTCGGCGCAGGCTCCGCCGAGGGCTCGCTCGATGCCGCCAACATCCTCAAGCCCGCGCTAAGCCGTGGTGAAATCCAGTGCATCGGCGCCACCACGCCCGGCGAGTACCGCAAGTCCATTGAGAAAGACCGCTCCCTTGAGCGCCGCTTCCAGGCCGTCAAAGTTCCGCCGCCCAATGAAGCCGACGCCATCCGGATCATTCACGGCATCAAGGACCGCTACGAGAAGTTCCATGCGGTCAGCTACACCGATGCCGCCATCGAGTTCGCCGTCTCCCACTCGAATCGCTACATCCCCGACCGCTTCCTGCCCGACAAGGCGATCGACCTCATCGACGAAGCCGGCGCTCGCGTCAAGCTCCGCCAGACGTCTCTTCCAGAAGAGATCACCGAAGTCCAGAAGCGCATCAAGTTCATCGTGCACCGCATGGATTCGGCCATCGCCAACCACGAGTTTGAGAAGGCCCGGTTCTATAGCGACGAAGAACGCAAGGAACGCGAAAACCTGCGCGCCCTGCGCGACAAGTACCACCTCGACGACTCCGCCGCCGGCATTGTCGGCCGCGAAGACATTGAGGATGTGGTCTCGCGCTGGACCGGAGTTCCCGTCACCAGCATCAAGGAAGAAGAAACGCAGAAGCTGTTGCGCGTGGAAGAAGAACTGCACAAGCGCGTCATCTCGCAGGAGAAGGCCATTTCGGCCCTCGCCCGCGCCATTCGCCGCTCCCGTGCAGGCCTCAAATCCCCGCATCGTCCCATTGGCAGCTTCCTCTTCCTCGGCCCCACCGGCGTCGGCAAGACGGAGATGGCGCGCACCCTGGCCAACTTCCTCTTCGGCTCCGACAAGGCGCTGATCCGTTTCGATATGTCGGAGTTCATGGAGAAGCACTCCGTCTCGAAGCTCATCGGCTCGCCTCCGGGGTACGTGGGCTACGAGGAAGGTGGTCAGCTCACCGAGCGGGTGAAGCGGTCTCCCTACTACGTCGTCCTGCTCGACGAAATCGAGAAGGCG
>Ga0116135_1000945_pt1 | contig 15494 bp, 12 predicted proteins | sample June2015DPH_20_1_FD_89738 | JGI IMG/M metagenome (GOLD analysis project Ga0116135, IMG submission 89738) | Peatland microbial communities from SPRUCE experiment site at the Marcell Experimental Forest, Minnesota, USA - June2015DPH_20_10 | ecosystem: Environmental > Terrestrial > Soil > Wetlands... | reverse complement strand
TGCGTGGGTTGGCGATGCAGATGGGATCCTGGGGAACGCAGGTTTATTGGAGCGGGGTTTGACCGGCGGCGGTTGTGAGGCTTTCGGCCTGTTGCTTCTTGAGTTGAGCAATCGGGTAAAGCTGAGATTGGATGTAGAGATAGCTGAAGAAAAATGTCATAACCGGACCGAGATCAATACCGATTGGTTCGCGCTTGTTGTAGTGGTTGAGGAGATTGGCGCGAATGGAAAAGAGCGTGACGATTCCAAGAATGGCTGAAGCAATGGCGAAAACGTCGGTGAGGAGTTGATTGGTCAGCGAAGAATGCGGCTGAATGGACAGCCAGGCGCAGGTGAGTTTGACAACAATATAGGCGTCGCACCAGACGATACATTTCGATTTTGAGTCGAGCCTTAAAAGCCAAATGCAGAGATACATAATCCACGGAGCAAAGACCAGTGATGCCACGGGGGCCCATAAGTTGTTCGGTGCAAACAACTCGGTCGCTACTACGATTGCAATCCAAACTACGAGTAAGACCGCCCAGTGCACAAACGGCGGTGCCGGGTATTTGGGGGTAAAAATGGCGCCATGCGGTTTAAGCGGCTGACCCAATGGGCGGCTCCGAACGCTGGAATTCGATGCTCAAAAGATAGCATGGAAGACAGCGTGGAGCTTGGCGAAGGAATAGAGATCGGGCCAAACGCAAGCCATTGTATGCGGGGTCGAGAGAGCGAGGCCCGGGTTTCCGGCGAAGTTACTGCTTCGAAGCCCGGGCTGCCGATTCGTTAAGCGCCTCCGCTCATTCCGGTCTTTCCCTGCTCATTGTTTTGCTGAGCGGCAATCGCCAGAGTTATCTGAGATCCTGCGGATAACTTCACATCATCTTTGCTTGACGACACAAAGACTCCTGAATCTCCGCTGGCAATTGTGCTGTGAAGGTCCGCTCCCGAAGCTGCTTCGATCTGATCGACTTGCAAGGTATGCCCGTCCCATGGATATGGCCCGCTCTGGGAATCGGAGTTCGAGGGTGCGAATACTCCCATGATTGTTGCATCGATTGGAATAACTTTGCCGCTCTTCAATTCGGCATCAGTAAAGCGCAACGCCAGCTTCGAAGTTCCGTGGTCTTGCATCTGGTCGGTTGCGACCGTGCCAACGAGAGTAGTACCGCGCGGCAGTTCAGGGCCATTTTTCAGATGGACCGTGTCATTCAGGACCGCTTGAAATTGATGGCCCTGCTGGATCTTCCTGGCATCGAGAGCTCTTAGAAGTCTGGCTTGAGCGGAGACCATGACGTTGACCTCCTGCTGCGCCGAGGCCGGGATGGTAGCGGTAGTCATGTCTTGCGTGTTCTGGACGTTCTGGGTGTGCGCAAATGCAGGGTAGAGAAGAACAAAAGAGGCGACTGCGATTGACAGGGATATGGCTGCTTCACGTTTCATGCGAAGAAACTCCTTAGAATCAAGTTACTTGCAGTTGAAGATACGTGCGGCTCTTCGATGCCGGCGTTCTGGAGCCATAGTTACCACATGCTTAGACGTAAATCTCTCTCAGGTGGTTATCCGTTTTACCTGATCGAATACGGCCGCAGTGGATTCAGCCGTGACTTGATGGGTGGCATTTGCGGCACGGCTCAAGTCAATCCATTTGTGAAAGCAAGACTTATTCGGATGTTATCTAAAAGATCGATATGAGTTTGGCGAAGGAATCGAGTTCGAGCAAATGCTGGCCGTCGGGGGCGGGGTCGAGTGCAGCGTGTTCAAGCACCCATGTGTCTTTGTGGAAGAGGAAGATGGCGTGGAGGCCGGCGGCGAGCGCGGGGTTGATGTCGCTCTTGATGCTGTTGCCGATCATCCAACTGCTGTACGGCGTGAGCTCATGGCGGGCGATTACCGCGCGATAGGTTGAGGGATCTTTTTCAGCGACGATTTCGACGGCGGAGAAATGCGGCGCGAGGCCGGAGCGGGTTAGCTTGTCGGCCTGCTCGGCATGATTGCCTTTGGTCATGAGGATGAGGCGATGGCGCGTGGCTAGTTCGGCTAGTGTCTCGGTCACGCCGGGGAGCAGCTCAATCTCCTGCTCGGCGATGGAGGGGGCGAGGCCGCGTACACGCTCGATGTTGTGTTCGGTGACGGGGCCGGGGCTGAGGCGCTGGTAGGTGGCGACAAGCGAACGTGTGAAGCTGCTGAGCCCGTAACCGTGGGCGAGGATGGTTTCGCGCTCCTGCGCGTTGAGCGCCTGACGCACCTCGGCGGGCGAGTACTCGTGGTGGTTGAGATAGCTGATGAATGCGGCGATGGCGCGCTCAAAGTAAATGTTGTTTTCCCAGAGGGTGTCGTCAGCGTCAATGAGCAGGGTTTGGCCGGGAGGAAATAGGTCCATGGATTTATGTTATCGAACGTGGACGCCCCCGTTCTTTTCCCATAGACGAAATCCAACGGTTAAACTTGGCGGGGGCAAGTATGAGCTTTGACCTTGGAGTCTGGTATAGCGATAACACTCTGTCTGATGAGGCTGCGTCGGAAATTTACCTTCGGCTTTGCGAAGACGGGCCGTTTCTTGAAGGCGAAAATCCGGCGGTTGCTGCCTTCTATCGTGAGCTGATCGAACATTGGCCCGAGATTGACACGGTTCCTGAAGAAAAAATTGGCGATTTTGACTACTCGCCATGGTCATGTGCACTCGACCATGGCGGGATGTCCGTGGTGATGATGTGCGTTTGGCCGATGGCCGAGCGGGTTGCCGCATTCGTGCAGGAACTAGCGACCAAGCACAAGCTGGTACTCTTTGATCCCCAAGCGAACAGGGTGTTCTTACCAGAACACCTCAGTCATAGGAAACGTAACTGGCTGGCGCGGTTGTTTGGTGGTTGAGGCGCATAAGCCCTCGGCACCAGGTCTGGTTTGCATGCGCAGCGCGTCTACTTTGCCGCATCAGGCAGCGTGTAGTCGAAGCTCCACGAGTGTTTTCCGCCGGTGTTGGTAATCTTCAGCGTGCCGCTGATACCGGCTAGTTCGCCGGTGCCCGAGCCGGGGACGACCGTCACCTCCAGCAGAAATGTTCCCTTGTCCATCGACCCATTATGCTGCATGGCAAACGAGCCTGTGTGACCATGCAGCGTGCCGGTGATGTGCTCAATGGCGACGTAACCGGCGCTGCCTTTTTGCGGATCTCCGGCGCCGAGCATCTCGCCTTTGCTGGTGCCCTCGATGTCGCCGTGGAATTGCTTGTCGAGCGCGTATCGACCGATGGGTGTTCCGGTGGTTGCGTCGTCCGCGGGGAGCGGCGTGGTCTTTACCTCGAAGGTACCTTCTGCGTGCCTGGTCATTACCGGATCCTTTCTTAGCAGTTTGGATGGCGCCTGCGCGCCAGCGGCGAAGCACACGCACAGGATGAGAGCGAGAGGCATGCAAACCTGCGCCGAAATCCTTGAACTCTTGATGCGGCTAATCTGCGGTCGGCTGTTCATCACTTCCTGTTGTACACCACGAGCGGTGGGGCGGGCGCACGCGGGAGGCTCAACTACCATTTTCGGCTGCCCACCCATTCCGCGGAAAAATGTGGGATGAATAGGGCACAGAGAATCCATCGGCGCGATCAGCTACTGCTTCGGCTCCGCGGCGAGCCACTGGTCGAGATTCGCTTGCTGAAGCGAGCGGAGTTCGATGCAGCCGTTGATGTGTTCGACGGCGTGTTGAACGCCGCGTTCCGCGGCGGGCACTTTGTGTGTTGCGAAGAACGCAATAACATCGTCGCGGTCCTGGACCGAGCAGAAGGAACCGGTCGATTCGACCAGGCTGGAGCCGAGTTCCGGAGTCAGCAAGGTCTTCAGCGTGTCCCAGTGGCTCTTGGTGAAATTCCACGCCTGGGCGCGGTTCGCGTCGGAATAAAGAGCGAGCGCGACAAGGAACAGCGCGTCCTGGTTGCGCACTTTGCCTGAGGCTGCGTATTCAAGGGAACGCTTGACCAGAGCTGGATCTTCAAACCTGGGAATCAGGTGCAGCGCACCCTCCTGCATCTCTGGATTGGTGGAAGTTTCTGCGATCTTCTGCAACTGGTCAAAGAGCGCGGCGTCACCATTGCGGGCCGCGACAGTGACCGCGGCGTTGCCAAGTGTCGGCTCGACCGAGGATGAGTCTGCGAGAAATTTTTCGGTAATCTCACGGGCCTGCGCGAGCACAGCGGGGTCTTTGCCAGTGTCTCCGAGAAACTCGAAGAGATGCGCACGCAAGTCGACTGTGTTCGGTGAATCGCTTGCCGAGGGCGGTCCGAGCTTTGCGTATTCAGGCGCAAAAGTCTCGCGGATCCACGCGGCGAGGGCGGCTTTTTCTTCGGCTGTTGCAGCCACTTTCTCGTAGATGGAGTTGACGCCGCCGATGGCGTTGTTGATGACTTCTGCATCCTGATCGGCTTTGAGGGCAGTGACGAGATCGAGATAGTCGCCGACCTTGGCTTTGTTGGAACGAATCTGCGCCCACTCATCGCCGACCAGGCTGATGCGCTCGGCTGGATTGAGGCTGGTTTCGACATTGGTCACGAGCGCGGCGTAAACGTTGGCCGGATACGTGGTGCGGTAGTAGCCTTTACCACCAGAATTTGCAAAGAAGAGCCTGGCGTCGGGGACTTTCAGCGAGGAATCATCGGGCGCGAGAACCTCGCACTTCTGAGTATCGATGCCAGTTTTAAAACAGACGGGAATAGTCCATTTCTGCGCGGGGTCAGGCGTAAAACTCGGACTAAGGAAGAAGCGTCTCTGGCTGACCGCAACTTTGCCGCCGGCTGGTTCGCCGAAGGTAAGAATCGGTTCGCCGGGCTGCGCTACAAACGACTCCATGATCTTGTCGACTGGCTTGTGGCTGGTGGCCGTTTGCGCATTCCAGAAATCTTCGGCGGTGGCATTGGAATACTCATGCGCGGAGAGATACGCATGCACGCCTTTGCGGAAGGTCTCGGGGCCGAGGAAGTTTTCAACGGAGAGCAGGACAGCGCCCGCTTTGCCGTAAGAGATGCCGTCAAACATTTCTTCAATCTCGTCGCGCGTATTGGCCTTGGCGCGAATGGCGTGGGTGGTGGGCGCGGCATCGAGACCCAGCGTCTGATTTTCATTGCTGGCGACCATCTGATCGATGTTCCATTCCGGATGCATGGCGGCAACGGGCTTGTTTTCCATCCAGGTCGCGAAGCCTTCGTTGAGCCAGATGTTGTCCCACCACTTCATGGTCACCAGGTCGCCGAACCACTGGTGGGCCATCTCGTGCGCGACAACCAGCGCCACTTCACGTTTGGCGTCGACTGAGGAGTTCTTCGGATCAACCAACATATCGGTTTCGCGATAAGTGATGGCGCCGAAGTTCTCCATGGCTCCGGCTTCAAAGTCGGGCAGGGCGATGAGGTCAAGCTTCTTGAGCGGGTAGGGAATGCCGAAATAGTTGTTGTAGTAGTGGAGCACGAACTTGGCGACGTCCACCGAATAGGGAGTGAGCGCGATCTTGTCGGGCGTGGCGCAGCCGCGAATCTTGACGCCGTCCGATTCGCCTGAGGTGCACTGGAAGTCGCCGACGAGAAAGGCGACGAGGTAAGTGGACATCTTGGGGGTGGTGAAGAACTTGAGGGTGCGCTTACCGGGCGCGGGGCCTGCAGTGTCCGACTCAATGGAAGTGTTGGATATAGCCGTATCGTTTTTGTCGACGATCAGCGTGACGTCAAAGGTGGCCTTGAAGGCTGGCTCGTCAAAGGACGGGAAGGCGCGACGCGCATCAGTGGATTCGAATTGCGTGACGGCGTAGTTGCGGCGCGCTGTTTTCGAAAGATAGAAGCCGCGGAGCTCGTTGTTGAGGATGCCGGTGTAGGCGATGGAGAGCGTGGCCTTGCCTGCGTTGAGTTTTTCAGGGAAGGTGAAGGTGGCCTGTTCCTTGCCCTTGTCCTCGCTGATGGTGGCGGTCTGCTGCTTGCCTGCGGCGTTCACTGATGCGGATTGAAAGGCGATCTCAACGGCGTTGAGCGTGATGTGGTCGGAAGGCTCGGCCAGCGTGACGTCGATGGATTCAACGCCGGAAAAGGTCGCAGCAGTGAGGTCGGGCGTGAGCGTCAGCGTGTAGTGCGTGGGAACGACAGTGCCGGAAAGGCGTTGTGCGCCGGCGATGGACGGGAGGCTATTGCAAAGTGCGGCGCATAAAATAGCGCAAAACAGGGGAGAGAAGCAACGAAACTTCATGAAAACCTCTGGAGGTGAATGATCAGGGCGTTGAACTCGCGTTGGAACGCAGTGAAGTCTTAGGGAGCAGTGAATCGAGCAATAGCAGGCAGGCTCCCGTGACGACCGATGAATCGGCGACGTTGAAGTCGGGCCAATGGTAGGTGAAGATGTGGACTTCAATGAAGTCGACAACTGAACCGTAAAGAATGCGGTCGTGCAGGTTGCCGAGGGCTCCGCCAAGAATGAGAGCGAGGGCAACGGTGATCAGCGAGAAGCGGTCACCCATGCGCACAAGAACTATGAGCACGATGAGCGCAGCGAGGGATGCGAAGCCGACCAGCGCCCAGCGCACCAGGTGCGGCGAGGCGGTTTCTGCGAAGAGCGAAAAGGCTGCACCTTCGTTGGTCCAATGGGTGATGCGGAGGACGCGGGGAATGATGGGGATTGCGCCGCCCATGCGGACGTGCGTCTCGATCCAGGTTTTGCTCAGACGGTCGGCGAGGACCACGAGCGCGGAGATGAGCAGGAGCCAGGGAAGACGGCGAGGGATGGAGAAGGTCATGCGTTGACGGCCTTTTGAGTCGTTTTCGGGTTGAGATTCCTGCGATCCCACTCATCGCGATCAAGCCGCGATGAATGGGGCACAGGCACCTGCGCTGCGGCAGATGCTCGCGGGCGGCTCGCACGGGCATTCTTGCTTTCCGACCCTTGCGATACGAAGAAATCGCAAGAATGGGGTACGAAGGTTTTTTTCACTGCTCGCCCTCGCTTGAATCGAGAGATTGCGGCGGGGCAATGTTCATTTCTTTTAGCGCGTTCTGGCAGCGGGTGCAGACGTTTTCCCAAATGCCGTAGGTGGAGACTTCCGGCATGAAGTTCCAGCAGCGGGCGCACTTGTGGCCGCTGGCAGGAAGGGCCGCGATCGCAAGCTCTGCGCCTTCGAGGAGTCTGACACCGGAGACATTGATGAACTCCTTGAGTCCGGCGGCATGGCGCTGCAACAGCGCCAATTGCTCTCCTGAAGCGGCGATTTCCAACTCGGCCTCAAGGCCTTTGCCGATGATCTTTGTTTGGCGCGACAATTCGAGAGTTTGCAGCGCCAAATCACGAATCGTGAAAAGCTGCTTCCATTCTTCGAGCAACTTTGTTGGGTCTTCGGAGAAGACTTCTTCCGGTTTGGGGAAGAGCGCAAGGTGCACGCTGGCTGCGCGGCCTTCTACCGCGGGCAGATAGTCCCAGACCTCATCGGAGGTGAAGCTGAGGATGGGCGCGACCAGTCGCACTAGCGTTTCGGTGATCTTCCAGAGCACAGTCTGGGCTGAACGCCTTGCGGCCGAGGTTGGCGCGAAGGTATACATGCGATCTTTGAGCACATCGATGTAGAAGGCGCTTAGGTCGACGATGGCGAACTCGTTCACTGCGTGGTAGACGCGGTGGAACTCGAATGCGTCATACCAGGCGAGGACCTTTTCCGTCAGGTCGCGAGTGCGGGCCAGCATGTAGCGATCAAGCGGGAGGAGTTCCGATTCCTTGACCTGGTCGCGCTCAGGCACGAAGCCGTGCAGGTTGCCGAGGAGGATTTTGAAGGTGTTGCGCAGCTTACGATAGATGTCGGCGCAGCGCTGCATGAGGTTTTCGCTGGCGGCCATGTCTTCGCGGAAATCGATGGACGCAACCCAGAGGCGCACGATCTCGCCACCCATGCGGTTGGCGATATCGACTGGATCGACGCCGTTGCCGAGAGACTTGGACATGGCACGGCCTTGCTCGTCGAGGGTCCAGCCGGCTGTCGAGACGTTTGAGTAGGGCGCCTTGCCGCGCAGGGCAACCGAAGTCAGCAGAGAAGAGTGGAACCAGCCGCGGTGCTGGTCGCCGCCCTCAAGGTAGAGACACTTTGTGCCGCTGCCGTTTTGAAATTGGGCATACGCAGCCTTCAGGTCGGGATCGCTTTCGGCAACGGCAAACCAACTGACGCCGGAGTCGAACCAGACGTCGAGGATGTCGAATTCCTTGCGGAATTCGCCGTGGCTGCAGTGCGCGCATTTCGTTCCAGACGGCAAAAGCGTCTCGATCGGAGTTGTGTGCCAGGCTTCTGCGCCGTCTCGGTCGAACAGGTCTACGATCTTCTTGTTGAGCGCTGCATCCATGATGGGCTGACTGCAGTTTTCGCAGAGAAACACCGCGATGGGCACGCCCCAGATGCGCTGGCGGCTGATGCACCAGTCGGGGCGGGTGGCGATCATGTTGGTGATGCGCTCCTTGCCCCAGGCGGGATCCCAGACCACTTTGTCGATCTCTTCAATGGCCAGTTCGCGGAATGTGACGGGCGAGCCACCGACGTGGGTGATGGGTTTGCCGTCTGCATCCTTCATCGGGGTCTCGAGGCCGATGAACCACTGTTCGGTGGCGCGGAAGATGACCGGATGATGGCAGCGCCAGCAGTGGGGATAGGAGTGGGTCAGGTCGGCGGCGGCCAGGAGCGCGCCTGACTGCTTGAGCAGGTCGATGATGATGGGGTTGGCGGCCCAGACCTTTTTGCCATCGAAGGCGGGTGGTTCCGCACGATGCCACGCTTCGGGGTCAACCTGGATGCGTCCAGCTGCGTCGACGCGGCAGGTTGGATCGAGGCCGTAGCGCTGGCCGGTGTAGAAGTCGTCCGCCCCGTGCGAGGGAGCGGTGTGGACGGCACCGGTGCCCTGGTCGGCGGTGACGTACGTCGCGAGGACGCCAAGGATGCTGCGATCGAGGAACGGATGCTGGTAGGTGGAGCGGTCAAGCAGGCTGCCTTTGAAGCGGGCGATTTCCTTTGCATCCCCTAGATTGCAGGCGGCGACGACGGAAGCGGCCAATTCGGCGGCGACGATGTAGACAGGGCCTGTTGAATTCGCATCCCCGGTCCCCAAATGCAAGGAACCGGGGGCACCCAGTTGTGAAGTTAATTCCAATGCGGGGGCACCCGGTTCTGTATCAGATTGGAGGGCTACATATTCAAAGTCAGGATGAAAGGCGACGGCCAATGATGCCGGAAGCGTCCACGGCGTTGTGGTCCAGATGATGGTGTAGACTTCGCGACCGGCAAGTGACTGCGATAGATCAGCAGAGTCGGAGGTGAGCTTGTAGCGCACATAGACCGAAGGGCTGGTGTGCATCTCGTATTCGACTTCGGCTTCGGCGAGCGCAGTGCGGTCGTGGATGCACCAGTAAACAGGCTTCAAGCCGCGGTAGACGAAGCCTTTTTCGAGGAATCCGTAGAAGGCCTCCAAGGTACGGGCTTCGTAATCGCGGGCCATTGTTTTGTAAGGCTTGTCCCAGCGGCCAAAACAGCCAAGGCGCACCAACTGCGAGGTTTGCAGGTCAACGTACTTCTGCGCGTAGGCGCGGCAGGCATCCAGCACTGCGGGAGCGGGCATCTCAAGCTTCTTTCGGCCCAGCTGCTCGTCGACTTTGATCTCGATCGGCAGGCCGTGACAGTCAAAACCTGGCACATAGGGCGACTCGAAGCCCGCCATGGTCTTGGATTTGGTGACAAAGTCTTTGAGGCCGTGATTGAGCGCGTGACCCAGATGCATGGGACCGTTGGCGTAAGGAGGGCCATCATGGAGCAGGTAGGCGGGACGGCCTGCGCCGGCTTTGCGCAATTCGTCGTAAAGACGGAGCGAAGCCCAGCGGGCCAGGCGAAGTGGCTCATTCTGAGGGAGATTGGCCTTCATCGGGAAGGCGGTCTGAGGTAAGGTAAGAGTACTCTTCAACTCCGGCGCTGCGGACATCGTGACTTCCTCTGCCTGTGCGAACTTGTTCATCTTCCAGTGTAAATGGAGGGCCTCGAAATTTTGGGTAACAACCGGCCAGTTCAGTCGTCTATTGTTTATGGGAACTCGTAGCGGCCAAATATGAAAGCCGGAAGTGTTTGGATCGATTTTGAGCGAGAGCGGGACCCTGACGGGCAAGACCCCATTAGGGGAGACAGGGATGGGCGCATTCGAGCATAATGGAGTGATGGGCCCGAACGATGGGAGAGTTCCGTCGGCGCGGTCCTGGGCAACAAACGCACCAGCAACCATGGAAAACGATCCATCTATGTCTAACACGGAATCCCAAGGCGCAGCGGCCCTCACGGGCGGCCATGAGTTCGATGGTTTCCTCGGCAAGGCGTTTGAGGAAAAGCCCATCTGGACGGGGCTCTACGAGAGCATCCGCGACGTGTTTTTCCCAGTCAAACTGCCGCCGCTGGAGCTGACTTCGAAGCCGATTCCAGTTCCCGACCGGATGGCTGTGAAGGCAAATCCGTGGGCGATAGGTCTTTCGACCGGCTTGAACGGCGCGATTCTCCTGGTGATTCTGTTCTTTGTGGGCAGGTCGATCGTGAAGGCGGTTACCAAGCCGACCGAAGTGTCGACTCAGATTGATGTGGGCGTATATCAAGCCCCCAAGGCAAAGACGATCATGGGTGGCGGCGGTGGCGGCGGCGACCACAGCCTGGTGGATGCGAGCAAAGGCAAGCTTCCCAAGATTGAGAAGAATCCCGTGACTCCGCCGATGATTCCGCTGGTTGAAAAGCCGAAGCTGGCTTTTGACTCCGCGATCAACGTGCAGCCCGACATCAAACTGCCGGACAATCCTAATTTGCCGATGGTGGGCCTGAAGAACTCGGCGAACGTTACGCTGGCTTCAAACGGAACGGGTTCGGGCGGCGGCATGGGATCGGGTAGCCACGGCGGCCTGGGTTCCGGTGACGGAAACGGCTACGGACCGGGTTATGGCGGCAACACGGGCGGCGGCGTTTACAGCGTGGGCGGTGGAGTCTCAGGGCCGGTTCCCGTGTACATTCCGGAAGCCGAGTTTTCTGATGAGGCGCGCCGGGCCAAGTACCAGGGTGTGGTGGCTGTGGGATTCATTGTGGACGCGCAGGGCAATCCGATGAACCCGCACGTGGTGCGCGCACTGGGCATGGGGCTGGACGAAAAGGCGCTGGAGGCAGTTCGCAAGTACAAGTTCAAGCCGTGCAAGAAAGACGGCAAGCCGGTGGCCTGCTATGCCAATGTCGAGGTCGACTTCCGGCTCTACTGACGAGTGAGTTGGTTCAATGAACCAGAGCGGAGCGCCTTCGGGCCCTCCGCTCTTTTCGTTTGCTGACCAAGGTCTGATCCCCACTCGAACGGCAGAGGGCTGAGGCTCCACCTCTCTCATTGAGATGGATTGCGGTACGACTGAGGTCGTACCCTGACGCACATCTACGTCAAAATCCGAGCTTTTCGGCTTGCTTGCATCGAGAAGCGTTAAACGATTTACTTGAAGGCATTTCCTGCATTGTTGTGGTAATCTTCCTGCGTTGAAAGGTGGCGGCTTAACAATGCGGATGCGGCAATGGCTGTGTGTGTTGGCGGGATTGTTTTTTGCGGTTCTGGCTCGGACGAACTTGTCGCAGACGGCCTCGATTCCGGCAACTCCGGCGCAGGCAGATTATCCTTTCCGCGACCCAAAGCTGTCTGACGACGCACGGATTGCCGACTTGCTGAATAGGTTGACACTGGAAGAAAAGGTCAACCTGATGTCGGATCATCCGAAGATCCCACGGCTGGGGTTGGTCTTCTCCGGCCAGGTGGAGGGGCTGCACGGGCTGGCGCTGGGCGGACCGGGCGGCTGGGGCGGACGCGGCAGAACGCCGCTGCCGACAACGACGTTTCCGCAGGAAAAGGGCCTGGGCGCCACGTGGGATCCGGAACTGCTGAAGCAGATCGCCGCGGTCGAAGGCTACGAGGCGCGCTACGACTATCAGAATCCTGTATATGACCGCGGGGGGCTGGTGATCCGAGCTCCTAACGCTGACCTGAGCCGCGATCCGCGCTGGGGGCGCACGGAGGAATCGTATGGAGAGGATCCATTTCTGGTGGGGACGCTGACGGTGGCCTTTGCACAGGGCTTGCAGGGGCCTGACCAAAAACATTGGCTGAGCGCTTCGCTCATGAAGCATTTCCTGGCCAATGAGAATGAGGACACGCGCTCGTCGTCTTCGTCGGATTTCGATGAGCGTCTTTTTCGCGAGTACTACTCAGTGCCATTTCGGATGGGATTTGAGCAGGGCGGTTCGCGTGCGGTGATGGCCTCGTACAACGCGTGGAACGGCACGACGATGATGGTCAACCCGGTGCTCAAAGACGTGATGATCAAGGAGTGGGGCAACGATGGGATCATCTGCACAGACGGCGGCGCGCTGGGGCTGCTGATCACCGCGCACCATGCCTACGCCGACAAGGAACACGGCGCCGCGGCAGCCATCAAGGCGGGCATCAATCACTTTCTGGATACTTACAAGGACGACCTGACCAAAGCTCTCAAGGACGGGCTGGTTACCGAGGCGGACATTGACGCTGTCGAGAAGAACCTGCTGCGCGTTTATCTGCGGCTGGGCGAAATGGACCCTCCGGGATTGGACCCTTATGGGGAGATCGGCAGGCAGCCGGAGGGTGCGAATATCCATCCGGCGGACGCAACTGCTCCGCCGTGGGACCAGGAATCGAGCAAGGCCCTGGCGCGGCTGGCGACGGACGAGTCGATTGTGCTGTTGAAGAACGAGGGCAACGCACTGCCGCTGGACAGAAGCAAGCTGAAGTCGATTGCGGTGATTGGGCCCTGGGCGGACCAGGTGCTGCTGGATTGGTACAGCGGCACACCGCCGTACTTTGTGAGCACCCTCGAAGGAATTCGCGAGGCGGCAGGTGCGGGAGTGAAGGTGCTATTTGACGATGGCTATGACCCTGTGCAGGCTGCGGCCGTCGCAAAAAACGCGGATGTGGCGATTGTGGTGGTGGGCAACCACCCGGAATGCAACGCCGGATGGAACGAGTGCCCCACGCCATCGAATGGCAAGGAGTCAGTGGACCGTAAGACGATTGTGCTTGAGCAGGAGAGCCTGGTGAAGCAGGTTTTCGCGGCCAATCCCAGGACGATTGAGGTTTTGCGCGCGAGCTTCCCTTATGCAATTGTCTGGAGCCAGCAGAATTTGCCGGCGATCGTGCACATTACGCATAACAGCCAGGAAGAAGGGCATGGGCTGGCGGATGTGTTGTTTGGCGATTACTCGCCCGCCGGAAGGCTGACGCAGACCTGGCCCACAGGGGATGCGCAGTTGCTGCCGCTGATGGACTACAACCTGCTGCACGGGCGGACCTACATGTACAGCAAGGACAAGCCGCTCTACGCCTTCGGGTATGGGCTAAGCTATACGAACTTTGCTTACGAGGACTTGAAGCTGAACGAGAAGAAGGTCAGGGCCGATGGGTCAGTCGAAGTAACAGTGAAAGTGAAGAACACCGGAAGCCGAGCGGGCGATGAAGTGGTCCAGTTGTACGTGCAGCATCTTGGACAGGACGGCAAAGGCTCAAAGGTTGAGCGGCCTCAATTGGAACTGGAGGGGTTCAAGCGCGTGCGGGTTGAGCCGGGCGCCGAGCAGGAAGTGACGCTCACGCTGAAGCCGCGCGACCTGGCTTACTGGGATACGGCTGCACACCTGTGGCGCGTGGAACAGGAACAGGTGCGCCTGCTTGCCGGTGGATCAAGCGACAACCTGCCAATTCACGCGGATCTGACAGTGGATTCAAGCGCGGAGTACAAACCGTAATCAAGGGGGCTCAGAACTTCCAGACCAATCCACCGGTGACTCGACCGAAATTGGTTGGCAGGCCGGGAATTCTGTATGGAGTTTCGCCCTTCCCATTGAGGGAGAAATACGAGTACTGAAAACCGCCTCCCGCGCGGAAAGAGATGCGCCGGGTGAGGGGGGTGTCGAGGCCGCCACCGATGTAGCCGGCAAAGGAGGCGGTTTCGCCGACGGCATGGTTGGCGGCCCAGGTATTGTTTACTCCGCCGTCGCCGGCCAATCCGTCGATAAAGATGGTCTCTTTTTTCACACGCATGTTGTATTGTCCGCCGCCCATGATGAAGTAGGGGTGCTGCGGCGCGCCGAGATTAGTCCCCCGGTAGGCGGTGACGTCAATTTTGAAGCGCAGGCGATGCCATGCAGGGAAGCCCATGGCTGCCTCCCATCCATTCAGTCCCTGGTGAGAGCCGGGCACTCCATTCAGAGAGTTTGAGAGGAAGCTGTAGCCGCCGTAGATCTGGTAACGCAAAGGCGCCTCTGTCTGGGCGTGGAGGGACGACGCCAGGCATAACAGCGCGATCAAGGGGAAGAGACGGGACGACATGCAAGGCCTCCGGATCATGTAGTCTCTCCATCCTATCTTGTCGGTTTTGCTTTTGGGAATCAGCAGGTTGCGGAAGGGGTACTGGGGGAAGTGAGCCTACGAATGGCGGTGCGGCCGGCGAGAAACGTTGTCGAAAGGATTTCAGATTGGCGAGGAGGAATGGTGCGCCCGGAGAGATTCGAACTCCCGACCCTTTGGTTCGTAGCCAAATACTCTATCCAGCTGAGCTACGGGCGCACACAGGTGGCTTCAAGCGAAACCTTACACAGATTATCAGGGTTCCATTGCGGGCGCAATCGTCTGGGTTGCTGCGGAATCGGTTTCGGACCGGAAGCGATCAGATCACTCGAACACGCAGGGAGGCAGATCAGGCCGCGGCCACGGGTTCCGTTGCGGGTGGCGGAGCGATCAGAGGTAGTTCTTCGTCCAGATCGAGGCCGGCATTGCGAACGAGTTGCGTGACGGTCGCGGCATTCAGGCGGGTAGCGTCATACTCGACACGGAGTGTGTGCGCTGATTGGTCAAAGGCGAGCCGGCGGATGCCGTAGACATCCTTGGTGGCGGCCAGCGCGAATGTGACCGTCTCTGTGGGCGGCGTGGCGTAGCGAAAGAGGATCTCCACAGTAGTCATAGATCGATGATAGCAAGAAGTCACGCTAGCGGGGAACGATGGCGGCGGCAAAGATGACGGGCTGGGGGAAGGAGGCTTTTGCAAGGCCGTCTTTCAGTTCCTTACGGGGATTTGCAGGGCAAAGGGACCGTTGAAAGACAGTGAGACAGCCTCTTTCAGATTTCTTGCCGGAAGTCGGCTTTGTCTTACGGAGTCTTACAGCGAAGAGAGACGCAAGACATTTGTCTTACGCCGTTTCACTTGCGACGGATCAGGCACGGGGCTGTGTCTTACCGGTTGTCTTACGGGGATTTTGCTGTCTGCAGGAAAAGCGGCAATAGAACCGGCTCACAGGCCGTTCAGAAACTCACGCACCTCGGGGTTGGTCCAGTCCTGCGCGCCGATGAACTTCCGGCGAATAATCCCTTTGCGATCGATCACGTAGGTTTCTGGCCACTGCTCGGTGTGGAAGAGCTTGGCGGTTGACTCGGAGGGATCGCGGAC
>Ga0116135_1000943_pt1 | contig 15534 bp, 10 predicted proteins | sample June2015DPH_20_1_FD_89738 | JGI IMG/M metagenome (GOLD analysis project Ga0116135, IMG submission 89738) | Peatland microbial communities from SPRUCE experiment site at the Marcell Experimental Forest, Minnesota, USA - June2015DPH_20_10 | ecosystem: Environmental > Terrestrial > Soil > Wetlands... | reverse complement strand
GTTGCTGCTCTCAGGGCTCGGAACCTTGTTAGGGCTCGGCTTGGCCTGGATCGGTATCCATGAGCTGTTGGTCATCGCACCGGCGAATCTGCCGCGCCTCGATGCCATCAAAATCGATCCGATGGTGGTGGCATTCACGGCGCTGGCAGGTTTGGCTGCGGCTGCAATATTTGGAGTGGTGCCGGCTCTGCGCGCCTCGCGTCCGGATGTCATGCACGTTTTGCGCTCAATCGGACGCACCGCCGGACTAAGCGGAGGCCGGTTGCTGAGGAATGTTGTAGTGATCGCCGAAGTGGCTCTTTCATTTGTATTGCTCGTCGGATCAGGCCTGATGTTCCGCAGCTTCCTTGAGCTGCAGCGCATCAACCCGGGCTTCGATTCGCATCATCTGCTGACATTCCTGTTGATCGGCGGGCGCGGCGGCAAAACTCCCGAACAGCGCGCTGCCTTCCAGCGCGAGACACGCGAGGCGCTCAGGTCACTGGGTGGCGTTGAAAGTGTCAGTGCGGCTGTTCCTTTTCCGCTTGCGGGAGGGTTCACTCCGATACGTTGGGGACTGGAGCCTGCCTTGGCCGATCCCAGCAAGTTCCAGGCTACGGATTGGCAGATCGTCCTGCCCGGGTACTTCGAAACCATGGGCACGCGTTTGATCGATGGCCGCACTTTTACCGAAGCCGATAATGCGTCGGACCGTAAGGTGGTGGTCATCGATCAGGCGCTTGCGGCGAAGGCGTTCCCCAACCAGTCGGCCGTCGGCAAGCGCCTTCTCACTCGCATCACCACCCCGGAACCGGAGTGGGTACAAGTGATTGGTGTCGTCGGGCATCAGCGCGAGGAATCGCTGGCCACGCCTGGCCGTGAGCAAATCTATTTTGCCGACGGCTTTCTAGGGCACGGCGCGGCTGGATACTGGGCGATTCGAACAGTGGGCGATCCGGCCAAGTACAGCGAGGCGGTACGAGCGGCGATGGCCCGGATCGATCCGCAAAGCGTCATATCGGATCTGCAGCCCATGGACGTTCTGGTGGACAAAGCGCAGGCGGGCACGCGTTTCTCGCTGCTGCTGATCGGAGTGTTCGCGTTAATCGCGGCGCTGCTGGCAGGAGTAGGTTTGTACGGCGTGCTGGCCACCGTGGTTCGCCAGCGCACCGCCGAGATTGGAGTGCGTATGGCCCTGGGCGCGGCGCCCTCCAGCGTTTTCCGTTTGATGATCGGCCAGGGATTGCGCCTAAGCGCGGCCGGAATTGGGCTAGGCTTGATCGCGGCCGTTGGGTTGACCCGCGTGATGATCAGCATGCTGGTTGGCGTGAAGGCGACGGACCCAATCACCTACGCGGCCATGGTCGCAATATTTTTCGCCATCGCAGCCGCCGCATCGTGGATACCGGCTCGCCGCGCGGCTACGCTGGATCCCACGCGCGCGTTGCGCGACGAGTAGGCATTTATCGACATGAAACGGTTATCTATTTTGTTGCTTGCGGCCGCAGTCTTTGCCGCCAATGGCACGGACCCTTCTGGCGACCGCATGCGAGCCCACGTGAAGTATCTCGCGAGCGATCAATTGGAAGGCCGTGGCGTGGGAACTCGCGGCGAAAAGCTGGCCACCGAATATATCGCAGCTCAGTTCGCATCTGCTGGCGCCAAACCAGCTGGAGAAAATGGGACATTCTTTCAACGCGTGCCGATGGTGGGCGCCGCCACTGAGCCGAGCGCCACGCTTTCGGCGGTAGCCAACAATCAGCAGGTCGCTTTTCGATGGCTGGACGACTACGTTGGCGTCAGCGAACTCCAGGAGGCCACGGATCAATTCGACGCCGAAGCCATCTTCGTCGGCCACGGCATCGTGGCACCGGAATTTTACTGGGACGACTTCAAGGGCGTGGACGTGAAAGGCAAAGTGCTGGTCCTGTTCACCAACGAGCCGCCTTCCGACGACCCAAAATTCTTCGGAGGCCGCGCGCTCACCTACTACGGCCGCTGGACCTATAAATACGAGGAGGCCGCGCGGCATGGCGCGAAAGCTGTTTTCATCATCCACACCACGCCCACCGCGGGCTACGGTTGGGATGTAGTGCGAAGCTCCTGGAGCGGCGAAGATCCACAATTGAAGCTCGCGCCCGGTCAGCCTGCCCTGGCATTCGCCGGCTGGTTCACGCGCGACGCCGGAGAAAAACTTTTGGCCATGTCCGGGCATCATGTGGACGAGATGCTGCAAGCCGCCAGCTCGCGCAACTTCCGTCCCATTCCTCTTGGAGTTCACATGCGCGGAAACATGCCGACCAAGATCCGAAAAATTGAGTCTCGGAATGTTGCCGCGATGGTTCCAGGCAGCGATGCGAAGCTTAAATCAGAGGCCGTGGTGTTCACCGCGCATTGGGATCATCTGGGAATTGGTCCCGCGGTGAATGGCGACTCCATTTACAACGGCGCGGTGGACAACGCCACCGGATGTGCCATCTTGATAGAAATGGCGCGCGCGTGGGCCGCGCTACCGGAAAAGCCGAAACGTTCGGCCATCTTTGTCGCGGTCACAGCGGAAGAGGCCGGCCTGCGCGGATCGGAATATTACGCCGATCATCCCTTCATACCGCTCGGTAAAACGGCGCTCAACTTGAACTTCGATGCCTTCCCTCCGTTCGGACGTACCAAGGACGTTGAAGTAACGGGCGCCGAGCGCACCACCGTGTGGCCCACGGTTCAGGATGTCGCGCGGCGGATGCATATTGCAATTAAGCCCGATGCTCATCCCGAGCAGGGGCATTTCTACCGGTCCGATCATTTCGCGCTGGCGCATGCGGGTGTCCCGGCATTTTCCATCAACCTCGGCACGGATTACGAAGGCAAGCCGCCGGGATATGGTGAAAAGATTTTCGAAGAGTACAACGAAAAGCACTATCATCAGCCGTCGGATGAATACCACGACGATTGGGATTTCGGCGGCATGGAGGAAGTAGCCCAGTTCGCCATCCAGATCGCTACTATAGTGGCGAATCAGGAAACGCTGCCGACGTGGAACGCTGGGGATGAGTTTCTGGCAGCGCGGGAAAAATCACGCCGACAGTAGGCAGGCGGCAGGAGGCAGAAAGAGTCAACGATCATTGTGGGTTGGGGTTTCTGCCGCCGGCCTTCTGCTTTCTGCCTTCTGCGTCCTCACTTCGCGTCGCGCCAGTTGTCCCCGATTCCTACATCCACGATCAACGGTACATCCAGCTTCTGGACGTTCTCCATTTCGCGCTTTACCATTTTGGAAACTTGCTCGGCTTCTTCCGGCGGGCTTTCGAACAATAGCTCGTCGTGCACCTGCAGCAGCATCTTCGTCTCTAGCAATTCCTGGCGCAGGATTTCATCGATCCGGATCATCGCCAGCTTGATGAGATCGGCCGCAGTCCCCTGCAGCGGCGTGTTCACGGCGGTTCGCTCGGCGAAAGAGCGCGCGTTCGGATTGCGGCTGTGCATGTCGGGAATTGGTCGCCTGCGTCCGGACAATGTCAGCGCTACCCCGGTTTTCCGCACTTCCGCGATGGTTTCCTGAATGAACTTCTTGACGCCCGCGTGCAATTCGAAGTAGGTTCGGATGTATTCTTCCGCTTCTTTGCGATCGATCCCGAGCGAGGCCGCCAGCCCAAACGGCGTCTGTCCATAAACGATTCCGAAATTCACGGCCTTGGCATTGCGCCTCATTTCTGATGTGACCATCAAGGGCGGAACGCGGAAAACCTCCGCAGCCGTGCGGGTGTGGATGTCCTCGCCGTTGCGGAGCGCTGCAACTAAAACTGGATCATGCGACATGTGCGCCAGCAGCCGCAGCTCGATCTGCGAATAATCGGCCACCACCAGCCGCCAGCCCTCGCGCGGAACAAACGCCGCACGAATCTCGCGCCCCAGCTCTGTCCGAATCGGAATGTTCTGCAGATTCGGGTTCGATGACGACAGGCGTCCCGTTGCCGCGCCCGCCTGGTTGAAGGTGGTGTGCAGACGATGCGTAGTCGGATCGATCAATGCGGGCAAGGCGTCAATGTATGTGCCTTTCAGTTTCGCGAGCTGCCGGTACTCCAGCACCTTGCGCGCGATTTCATGCTCGGCCGCCAAGCCCTCCAGCACATCCGCGGCCGTCGAAATGGTTTTGCCTTTGCCGTACTTCACCGGAGCCGGCAGATTCAAATCTTCGAACAGAATCTTCCCGAGTTGCTGCGGCGAATTTATATTGAATGGCTTGCCGGCCAATTCGTGGATCTCACTCGATAGCCGCTGGATAGTCGCATCCAACTGCTCGGAAAGAACCTTGAGTTGGGATGGTTCAATGCGAATGCCAGTCTGTTCCATTCGCGCCAGCACGCCCGCCAGCGGCAGATCGATCCGCTGATAGATTTCGCGCAGGCCCGGCGAAGCGTTGATTTCAGGATTCAGCCGCTCAGCCAGAGTAATCGCCAGGTCGGCATGCTGTTCCGCGGCCGCGCCAAGTTTGCGATCGATATACCGTTCTGCAAGGATTTCGGGCGAGCACCCGGATGGGTCAGCGCACAGCAGAAAAGCGTACAGCATCACGTCGTGCCGGAAGCCCTGGGCTTCGATTCCATATTTGGCGAGCGCGAGCGTCAAGCTCTTCACGTCGTGCGCTACCTTGGTGCGATTCGGGTCTTCGAGAAGCGGCTTTAGTAAGTCCAGAAAATCGGTGGACAGAGCCCGGCCAACGCCAGGTTGATGAGAAACGCCGATCATCGTGAGCGGCAAATCGCCTTCCACCGAGGATTGGATGGCGAACGCAACTGGCTTCGATGGGTCAAGTTCCGCCAGACTCTCCGCATATTGGCCCGCTTCCTCGCGAGTGCCGACAGTGGCGTAATCGCGCGTGTGCGAGTCATCGGTGGGGCCAACTTCTTTGAGGAGGCTATAGAACTCCAGCTCCTTATAGATCTTCTTGAGCTCCGGGATCTCCGGCTCCGCGGTGACGAAATCCTGCAACTGGAATTCAATTGGAACCGTGATATCGATGGTCGCCAGCTTCTTGCTCATCAGAATCTGGTCGCGGTTGTTCTGCAGACTTTCGCGATACGTTTTCCGCTCCACTTCGGCGGCATGCTCGATAGCCGCTTCCACCGATCCGAAGCGCTGGATCAAATCCCGGGCTCCTTTTTCGCCGATGCCCGGAGCTCCGGGGATGTTATCCACCGAATCGCCCATCAGCGCAAGCAGATCCGATACCTGGCTGGGCTTCACGCCCATGAACTGCTCGGCAGTTTCCGCGTCGTACCAGATGTCTTCCTTCACCGGGTTGTACATATGGACCCGATCGTTCACCAGTTGCAACATGTCCTTGTCGCTCGAAACGATCACCACATCCGCCATTTCCGCAGCGCGGCTGGCCAGCGCGCCGATCACGTCATCCGCCTCGAATCCCGGGAACTGGAGAATGGGGATGCGCATGGCTTCGAGCGTGCGCCGGATGTAGGGGATCTGCTCGCCCAGATCTGGCGGCATTTCGGTGCGGTTGGCCTTGTACTCCTTGTGCATCTCTTCGCGGAAGGTTTTCCCGGATTCGAAAATCGCCGCGATGTATTCCGGTTTGTACGAGGCGCGCAGCTTCCGCACCATATTGTGAAAGATGTAGATTGCCTCCGTGGATATCCCAGTAGTGGTGCGCATGGGCGGAGCGCCGCTGCGGGCGCGCGCATGATAGGCGCGGAAGATAAAGCCGTAGCTGTCAATCAGGAAAAGGCGCGGGCGCTTCATCTCAAGTTCAGGATAGCTTGCGCGAGAACCACCAGTGCTACTGTGTAGCAAATGAGCGCGGGGAATCGAGTGGTTCTGGTAACAGGAGCATCCTCAGGAATAGGCGCGTGCTGTGCGGCCTTCCTGGCTGCAAACGGCTTTCGTGTCTACGGCGGATCGCGCAGCGCGGTTGCCGCGCAAGGCGTTGAAGCTCTCGCCCTGGATGTCACTGACGATGAGTCCGTGGCCCGCGCAATCGAAACCATCCTCACGCGCGAGGGGAGGATCGACGCATTGGTTAACAATGCCGGCTTCGGAATCGCGGGAGCCATTGAGGACACCTCCATCGAGGAAGCGCGCCATCAGTTCGAGGTGAACTTTTTCGGCGCCCTCAGAATGTGCCGCGCCGTGCTGCCGGTCATGCGGCAACAGAAATCCGGTTACATCATCAATATTGGATCCATCGGCGGACTCATCGCGATTCCTTTTCAAGGCTTCTACAGCGCTTCCAAATTCGCGCTGGAAGGTTTCAGCGAAGCACTGCGGCTGGAGGTGGGGCCGCTCGGCATTCATGTGGTACTCATCGAACCCGGCGATCATCGCACGTCTTTCACTCAAAATCGCCGCTCCACGCACGGCTCAGGCGCAGATTCCCCGTATCGCGATCGCTTCGAGCGCGCAATCACCCGCATGGCGACGGACGAACAACGCGGTCCGAACCCGGATGGCATCGCACGATTGCTGGTCAAGATTTTGAACCATTCGAGCCCGCGTCTACGATACACCGTGGGTCCGGCAGCGCAACGCGCCGCAGTCTGGATCAAGCGGACCATGCCCTACGCCGTGATGGGAAAAATTATGCGAGACTACTATTCGCGCTGAGCCCGGACTGGCTACAATAGTAGCTGTGACGGCTCTAACTGAACGAGAGGAGCGTCTGGTACAAGCTCTTCGCGCCCTTCCGCCTGACGTCGCGGATAAAGTTGTAACGTGGGCAACCCAGCTCAGCGAGCTAGCGAGAAACGGAGCAGTCGAGTGGTCCGATACGTGGACCGATGAGGATATACAAGATGCGCGCGCCGCCTCCTTAACCAACTTTGAGGAGCGGGAGCCGGAATAGCGTTGACAGCAGGCGATATCGTCATCGCACCGGATCCTCTCAGCCCGACGGATTGTGAAATCAAGAATTGGAGAGCGGCAGGATTGCATGCGCCCTCCTGTTTTCGACTTTATTTGGTCACGTTGCTCCAGCGGGATGTTCGCGTCGTCGGTCGACTGGCCGCCCAAGACTGGAGAGATGTTCAGGATTGCGTCCAGCGTGGACTAATCGGAGACTAAGCGTCGTGCGATTATTTGGGTTAATGTTAGAAACTTGGCCTCGCGTTGAGAGGAGCTCCCTTTGCAGCTTAATATTGAAAACCTACGCCGGCATTATGCCTCGCTTTCCGATGAAACGCTCCGCGAGATCGACAGGAGTGAGCTAGTGGAAGCGGCGCGCGCGTGCTACGACCACGAGTTGGCACAACGTGAGCCGCTGAAGGTGATTCGCGCCGCTCCTTTGCACGCGCCTGACGAAGAAACAGAGTCAGCGGAAGCCGCTTGTGTTTTAGCCTTCCCCGTGCTCCCCGGGAAGAACGCAGCCACTGAAGCCGAGAATGCCCGGATCATTTTAGAAGAAGCCGGAATTCCCTGTTACGTTGAGCTGCATCCAGTCGAGCCAGACCCCACACCTGCGCCGGAATCGGAATATCGGGTCATAGTTCCCAGCGCACTGAATTTACGGGCCGTGAGCTTGCTGGACAAAGAGATTTTCAACGAGCAAGCCGATGCAGGGTGGCGAACCCACTTCGAGAACCTTCCTGACGAAGAGCTCTTCGGAAAAAAGGAAATCCTCTTGGGCGGGATCTTAGACCGCGTCGTGCGTATATCGAAAGCCTACGATGAAGAGGTCGCCCGCAGAACCAACCGCGCTTGACCTTGCTCAGCATGCTTTCTTAAGGTGTATCGTAGAGTAACGCCGCGGCTGAAAGGGCAGCACCGTGAAGCTTAAATTCCTGTGGGCGCGTTGTATCGTCTTCTGGATCTCCACGGCTGCTTTCGCCCAGACTCCCACCTACCAGCTCTCGAACCTTGCAATTCCGTCTATTGTTGGGCCATCGGCGGTAGTCGCGGCCGATTTCAATGGCGACCACAAGATTGACCTCGCGGTAGCCACCATGGGCGGGCTTCCAACCGATGAGGTCTTGATTTTTCTGAATAACGGCGACGGCACATTCCAGCAACCCAAGAGCTTCGCCATCGGCAGAGCAGCATTCGCCATCATTGCAGGCGATTTCAACGGCGATGGAAAAATGGACATAATCGTCGGAAATACGGGGTCGAGGGATCTCTCGGTCCTGCTGGGAAATGGCGATGGAACATTCCAGCCGGCCGTCAGTTATCCGGCTGGTGGCGCGGTGGGTGGACTTGCGGCAGCCGACTTTAACGGCGATGGCAAGCTCGACATCGCAGTGTCGAATCAGCAGCCCGGCTCTCTTTCTATATTTCTTGGAAATGGAGACGGCACTTTCGGCGAGCCGTCCACTCAGTCCTTGGGCATGGCGCTGGTCGGAATCACTGCGGCTGATTTCAATGAAGACGGCAAGCTTGATCTGGCGATCGCCGACAACAACAGCACCGTCTGGTTGCTGCTGGGCGCGGGCGACGGAACGTTTGGAACTCCCCAATCCATCCCTCTGACAGGCACCCTAGTAGGGATTGCGTCTGGCGATTTCAACGCCGACAAACACGTCGATCTCGCGGTGGCGAATCTTGACTCGGCCAGCGTCTACGTTCTGCTTGGAAAGGGCGACGGGACGTTTCAGGCGGCCACCAATCTAGCAGCCGGGCGAGGAGCCTTCGCCGTCACAGTAGGCGACTTCAATTCCGATGGCAAGTTGGACATCGCCGTCGCGAACAACTTCGAGGTTCCCTTGCAAAACGACGTATCGCTGCTCGCCGGCAACGGGGACGGCACATTTCAAGCCGCGCTTCCTTTGGGTGCTGGAAATAATCCCATGGACCTGGTGGCTGCCGACTTCACCGGCGACGGGAAGCTGGATTTCGCCGTGGCGAACGACGGCTCTCCCTTCGTTTCCGTACTGATCAATGGCTTTCCGAAAGGCTTGCAGTCGTTCACGGCAGTTTCGGCGGCGGACGGAAGTCCGGGCCTTGCGCCGGAGTCGCTGGTTTCCGCTTACGCCCCTGGGATCTCAGCCTTCGAAGGCTCTGGCGGCTTCCCGGTTCCGACCACGCTGGCCGGACTTTCGATTGCCGTTGAGGATAGCGCGGGCGAATCGCGGCTGGCGCCATTACTGTTCGTTTCTCCTGTCCCGGCTCAAATCAATTTCGCGATCCCGGTGGGCACCCATGCGGGCGCCGCCACGCTCACCATCCTGAACGGAACAGCATCGGCGATGCTGGAACACGTAACAATCAGCGCCGTAGCTCCATCTCTTTTCAGCGCGGATTCGAGCGGTACGGGACCAGCGGCGGCAAACGCGGTCAGCGTGAGCGCGTCGAATGTTCAAACTCCAGTGGCCGTGTACCAATGCGAACAGGTCTGTTCCACGGTGCCGATTGTTCTGAGCGCAGATTCAAAGGTAGTTGTTTCTTTCTTCGGCACCGGAATTCGGGGTGCCGGCGGAGCTTCTGCCGTCAGTTGCTCTATCCACGGAGTTGACGTTCCCGTGGAGTTTGCGGGCCCGCAGCCGGAGTTTCTCGGACTCGATCAAATTAACGTCACCTTGCCGCTTTCGTTAAAGGGCAGCGGACAATCTAATGTCATCATCACGGCCGAGGGCCACGCGTCCAATACCGTCATGATCAATATCCAGTAATTATGCCCGTAATCATCTCTCTGCTTCGCGCGGTCAACGTGGCCGGACACAACAAGGTCAAGATGGATGCGCTCCGGGAACTCTACCAGTCGCTCGGGTTGCGTGGCGCGCAAAGCTACGTCCAGAGTGGGAACCTGGTTTTCCGCACGGATGCCAAGGATCTGGCTCGTCTTCAAAAGCGCATCGAGGACGCGATCGAAGCCAGCTTCGGATTTCGCGCCGGCGTAATGCTGCGCTCCTCGGACGAGCTAAAAGATGTCGTCCGCAGAAACCCATTCGCGAAGCGGTCCGGGATTGAACCAAACAGGTTGGTGGTAAGTTTCCTAACCAGTGAGCCAGGCCCGGAGTCCAAGCAGAAGATCGCTCAAATCAAAGTCGGGCCCGAAGAACTACATCTCGACGGACGCGAGCTCTATATTTATTACGCCGGCGGCATGGGCACCTCGAAGCTGACGCCTGCAGTGATCGAGAGAACGCTGAAGGTTTCCGGTACCGGCAGAAACTGGAACACAGTGACCAAGCTACTCGAAATGGCGGAAAAGCTGTAACTTCGTGCTAGCGTGAAGTCCATGGCCCGGCGCTGGCTCCTTTGGATCGCTGCTTTCGCCGCGATCGTTTTCCTGCTCATCCCTCCCCTCTACCACGGCTGGACACACGTCGAAACTGATTTCCCAAATTATTACACCGCCGCGAGGATGTTTCGGCAGCATCTTCCACTGCGCGACTTATACGACTGGACTTCGTTCCAACGCCAGATCAACTACGCCGGCTGGGGCCTGCAACTTGGCGGCTATATTCCGCACACGCCGCTCACCGCGCTTCCCATGGTGCCGCTCGCAGGTCTCGCTCCGATGGATGCGAAGCGCGTGTGGCTCGTGTTCAGCCTGATATTTCTTGCTGCTGCAATTTGGATACTCGCCAGGATGACGCATCTTCCGGTGGCCGGCTTGATCGTGCTCGCGCTCGCTGGTCACAATGCGATGGCTGGAAATTTCGAGCTCGGCCAGTATTATTGCTTTCTCCTTTTCATGATGACGGTCAGCTTCTGGCTGCTACTCGGCCGGCGCGAGTTCTCCGCGGGCTTGCTGCTGGGCGCTATCTTCATCCTGAAGTTGTACGCCGGACCCTTCCTGTTCTACTTTGCCTGGAAGCGGCGCTGGCGGCCGCTGGCTGGGATGCTGCTGGCCGGCGTCGTGCTGTCGCTCTGCTCCATCGCATGGTTCGGATGGAAAGATCACCTCTTCTATCTCACCGACGTTCTCCCGCGCGCGGCCGCCGGCGAGCACATGGATCCCTACGCCGCAGGCATGCCAACCATTCTCAACATGCTGCGCCATCCTTTCGAGGCCGAGCCGGAGTTGAATCCCAGCCCGCTCTTCAATGCTCCAGCTCTGGTGTTTTTCCTCCAACCTCTCGTGACGCTGGCAATCCCAGTCTTCTGCCTAATCGCGCTCAGTGGCGCAGGTCCCCGACCTGCGATTCCCGACGAACGCCACGAGCTCGCCTGGTTCCTCATCATGCTAGTCCTGGTCTCGCCCAGCCGCGCCTTTTACGTAACAATAATTCTGCTCCTCCCAATTGCCTTGCTGCTCGAGAAAGCCCATCTTCGCCGCAAGCTCTGGCTGATCGCCGCGTTTCTTTTGCTAACCATCTCGCTTCCCTCCGCGTGGGAGCCGTTTTTCCCAACCGTGTGGGTGCTCCTGGCCGTCTACATCGCGCTCGGAATCCCCTACTGGCGCAACCTTCGCCCTTCCATCGCGGCCCTTGCGGCAATCGCAATCATCGGCGCGTCGGCGATCTCGGCATACCGGCGCATGGCCAGCTATCATCGCGAGCCGCCCCAAAAATTCGAGCGCCTTGCGTTCGAAAAGGATGCTATCTACTCAGCTACGCCCGCAGTTTCGTTCGCGGGCGTGGTTTATGAATCCATCGCGGAGAATCGCTACCTGTTGAAGAAATGGAATCACCAAGGAATCCAGAGTTTCCCATTCGATGGACACGCCTTCCATCCCTCCGTCGCCGCGCAGGGCGGACCGATCTATTTCGAGCTGGTTTCCGGCGGCCACTCCCGAATCATGGTGTACGATCCGGAAAACAGAACGCCCAGCCAATTGGTTTCTTCCGGATTCGAACCCACGCATCCGTCGATATCTCCCGACGGCAGCCATCTCGCGTTTATCGGGCGCGGTCTAATTATTATCTACAGCAACGGAGCGCTAGGCGCCATCCAGGGTCCCACACCAGTCCACGATGTTGCGTGGTTTCCGGACAGCGCCAGAACGGTTTACTCCGCCGGACCCTCCGACAGCGCCCAAATCTTCGCTACTGTCGCTGCAGGAACTCCCGAGCAGCTCACGCGCGATACCGGCGATCACAAGGAGCCTGCCATATCGCCCGATGGAAACTGGCTGGCCTTCACGCTCGCGCGCGGTGGCACGCGCCAGATCTGGATCCAGAATCTCAAGACGGGAAAACCGTCCCAGGTGACGGAAGGAGCTTGCAACAGCTTCTCGCCAGCCTGGGGGCCCGATTCCAGCGCATTAATTTTCGCTTGCGACTGCCAGCGCGGCATTGGACTGCCGGCTTTGTTTCGCGCGCGCCTGGAATCGGTGGTCCGCTAATCGCTCACGCATGTGACCACGCGTCAAATGCGACCTTGGCGATTCTCGCAATAACTCTGTCTCTCGTCTTCTCATTGCGAGTGCTGCCCTTCACGTAGATGGCGATCGCAAGCGCCGGCATGATCACCCCTACGTCATTCGTCCCACCGTTCAACCCTGCAACGGTCGAAGTGGTGCCAGTCTTATGCGCGACCACGGTGCCAGAGGGGAGCAATCCTTTGATCCGCCCGCTGCCGGTGGAGGTCGCTTTCAGAATCTCCACCAACCGAGCAGTCAAGTCGCGCGAAAGCAATTCTCCCCGGAATGCTCTTTCCAGGAACCGGATCGTCCCGCTCGGTGTGGCCGTATCGCGCGGATCATCCAGGAATCGCCGCATGGCCCGAAGACGCTCCGCCGGTTGAACCTTCGCCGTTAGTTCGTCAAACATCCCCGGCGTCCATTGAGAGACCGGTGGAATATTGGCGACTCCGGCAGCGTCCAGATTGCACTGACGCTCGCTGCGATCCACTCGCATCCCGTCGATTTTCCACTGGCGAAACCGGGCAGCCATGCCCGCACCACCGCCGCCCATCCGAAACAGCGTCTCGACAACCGTGTTATCGCTCTTCGCCACCATCAATTCGAGCAGTTCATTCAGTGGGAAAATTTTCTGCTTCGGCCATCGTTCCGCCACTTCGCTGACGCCCGGAACGACGTCTTGAAACGGGATTTCGATCTTGTCTTTGAGGGTCAGCTTAGCTTCGCCCACCATCGCTAAAATGTTCACCGCGATTGGCAGCTTGCAAACGCTGGCCATTGGAAAGCGGTCGTCGCCACGGAGGCTGGCCCGTCTGCCGGACTCCATGTGCAAGGCCGCTGCGCCCACTACGCCGTCGGTTTCGGTGGCGATCTGCTCCCATTGTTCGAGAACATCCGCTTCCGTCGCTGCCCTGGCCAGCCCGGCCCCAGCGGCTAACCCGAGATATTGCCGGCGAGAAAGATCCACAACCAATTTTACATCCCCCGGAATCGACCTGATTCCGCCACGATTCCCGCCCGAACCGTCGCGTTTTTACCACATACGAAACTTTACAAAGCTTTTTAAATCAAAAGGCTAGCGGGATGTGTTACTCACTGCTAGAATGGAACGTTCAGTTTGCAAACAAACCGTAATACCGTGGCTTTCAGAAGGCTACCTCAGGGAGGCCTGCGTGCGATTTGAAACCACCGTGCAACGTCCGGCCGAGGCTCGTGGAATCGGCTTGCACAGCGGCGTTCCAGTCTCTATTCGAATCCTTCCGGCGCCGCCCTCGACCGGCATCGTTTTCGTCCGTACCGATCTGGATAATTTCCCAATCCCTGCCAGCTGGCGCTACGTGGCGCGCGTCAGTTACGCCACCAGCTTGATGCGGCAAGGCGTCCTGATTTCCACCACCGAGCATTTGCTCAGCGTGTTTTATAGCATGGGCGTGGATAACGCATATGTCGAGATCGACAATCTCGAAGTTCCCATCCTCGACGGCAGCGGCCGTCCCTACGTCGATCTGCTTCGCGCCGCGGGATTGAAATCCTACCGCAGGCGCAAACGCTTCCTCAGAATCCGCCGGCCAGTCACGGTGGAAGCCGGCTCCAAACGCATTTCCATTCTCCCGTCCGACCGTTTTCTGCTCACCTGCGAAGTCTTCTACGATCATCCGTTGATCGGGCGCCAGGCGCTCGACCTGGAAGTCACGCCCGAACGTTATGCCGAAGAGATTGCCCCGGCGCGTACCTTCGGATTCTCGCACGAGCTGGCCCAGATGCGCGATATGGGACTGATTCGCGGCGCCTCGCTCGACAATGCGATCTGTTTCGATCGTGAAACCGTTCGTAATCCCGAAGGCCTGCGGTTTCCCGACGAATGTTGCCGGCACAAAGCTCTGGATCTGATCGGTGATCTCGCGCTGATCGGCAAGCCGTTGCTGGGTCACGTGATCGCCGAGCGAGCCGGACACGCCATGCACACCGCGCTAGTGGCGCGCATCATGTCCGATCCATCGCTCTACGAAATGCTGAGCTTCGATCAACTGGCCACTCGCGTAGCACACGCTCTGGTATCATAAGCCGTTTCTGGTTCCTGGTTTCTAGTTTCTGGTTAACGACCGTCCGCCGCGAGCATGGGCCAACCAGCAACCAGAAACCAGAAACGAGAAACTAGTAGTTGCTCACGGCCCCCAACCTGCTAACGCTACTCCGGCTAATGCTCGCTCCCTTCGTGGCCGCCGATATCCTGGAGGGCTATTATGGGCGCGCCATTGCTCTTGCCTTTTTCGCCGGACTTACCGACGTGTTCGATGGGCTGCTGGCGAGGAAGATGGGCGAATCCACGGCAACCGGCGCTTATCTCGATCCCATCGCCGACAAGATTCTACTGAGCGCAATCTACGTTGCGCTGGGAGTGGCGCACGCCATCCCCTGGTGGATGGTGGGGGTGGTCTTCGGGCGGGATGTGCTGATTCTCGGCATGGCGGCCTACGGGATTCTGTTCACCAGCGTCCGGAAATTCCCGCCGTCGGTGTGGGGCAAGCTCAGCACATTCTTCCAGATTTCGGCCGCGCTGATGGTGATGTGCGCCCGCGCCGGATTTCCGGCTCCCGTGAAACTCGCCGTCTGGCTGATGGTGGCCGCGACCGTGTGGAGTGGAATCCACTACGCCTGGCGCGGCATAATGCTGCTTCGTTCCGGGGCTGGTTGATGTGACGAATTGACGTGCGCACAACGTCGGGCCGAGTCACGAGCCGCCGGGCCGCCGACTACACGTTGAATGTGGAAAGCTCTAATCTGCGCTCTTGCCGCCGCCAACTCCCGCTCGTGCGCTGCGGCGAGGTGCGCGCTATGCAATCCGTAATGTGCCGCGCTATTTCGGGACGGACGTCGCGGTGATGTATTGGTAGATATGGCTCAAACCGTTCAGGATAAGCTTCCCGTTATTGGTTGAGCCATGGCAGTCGAAACAGTTGTCGCCGAGTCCCTGGCCATTGCTTAGATTTCCCAGGATGGTGGTGTTCGCACCCTGGTCGTAAGTTTCCATGGTGGAGTTGAACAGTTGGCTGGTACCGACGACATTAACAGGATATATTGCCCCGAATTCGTTGGCTGGCAGCCCGTAGCTTATCCCGGGCGCGACGCCGCCCTTGGTCCAGGTCGCGCCGATCATTATATAGTTATTACGAACATCGGCGCCCGCACCCGCCATCTTCATCAGCCCGTGGACGCTGTTGTTGAGCGAGATAATCTGGCTATTGGACACCGCCACGGAATGGACATTGGGATTGGGGATGGTGTCCGACGCCGATCCCCAGGCCTTC
>Ga0116135_1000941_pt1 | contig 15551 bp, 15 predicted proteins | sample June2015DPH_20_1_FD_89738 | JGI IMG/M metagenome (GOLD analysis project Ga0116135, IMG submission 89738) | Peatland microbial communities from SPRUCE experiment site at the Marcell Experimental Forest, Minnesota, USA - June2015DPH_20_10 | ecosystem: Environmental > Terrestrial > Soil > Wetlands... | reverse complement strand
TTCGGCGTATCTGCGTACGAAGGTCGGCCAGTCTGTCTGACGGCCGACAGGAGGGGACGTTCTTAGATTCCTTCGCTTCAACGGGGAAAATCATGCAACTCCTCTTTCTTGTCATCCGCTCGTTCTGTTTCCTGCAACTAAGAGGAGAAACCAATCTTGTGCCGCAAAGCGGCTAAATTATAGGAGCGTGAGGAAACCATGGACAAGAATTCTCTGCGAGGTCTTTTCGTCGACGAACTCAAAGATATATTTAGTGCCGAGAATCAAATCACCAAGGCTTTGCCAAAGATGGCGAAAGCCGCATCATCGGACGAGCTACGTGAAGGGTTTGAAGAGCATCTGGAGCAAACCAAGGGGCAGATCGAGCGCCTGCAACAGATATTCGAGAAACTTGGCGAAAAACCCACTGGCAAGAAATGCATGGGTATGGAAGGCCTGCTGAAAGAAGGCGCCGAAGTAATGGGGGATGACTTTGAGGACGCGGTGCTGGATGCAGCCCTCATTTCGGCGGCTCAGCGCGTGGAGCACTATGAGATCGCGGCTTATGGCAGCGTAATCGCCTTCGCCGAATTGCTCGGCGAAGAAGAGGCGGTTTCTCTGCTGAAAGAAACTCTTGAAGAAGAGAAAGAGACCGACGAAAAGCTCACGGAATTGTCCCAAGATATTAACACCGAGGCTAAAGGTGACGAGTCGGAAGATGCCGAGGGGGAAGAGATGGAAGAAGAGGAGCAACCGAAGCGTAAGCCCCGCAAGGTTGCGTAATAAGGATATGTGCCAGAGGCGAGGGGCCAGACTTGGCTCCTCGCTTTTTTAATTAATCTTCCGGCGCGACTCCGCTCCTGGGCGCAGTTCCTTGTTGCGAATCATGGTTGCGAATTACGCCGCCTTTCGTTTTGCCGAGTCCTTATCGCGTGCGATGCGTTCTGAAAGCAGGGTTTTTGCCTTTTCCAGCTCTGCGCGGCGCGCCGCAGACAGGTTTTTTCCCGCTCGATTAATGAAGTAGTTAAGCATGCGCATTCCGGAGCTGGGACCTTTAGGCGAAACTTTTTTCGACGCCAGACTCCGGGCGATTGTCGACGCCTTCATCGTGAAAAGATCGTGCGGCGGATGCGTTGAATCCGTCTTGACCGTAGCAACCCAACCTTTTTTAGATGTTTTTGGCATGTGACTCCTTGGATTGACTCTGAGATGCGTGTGACTCTAAGACGGCAGTCTCGAAAGATAATCGGCCATGGAAAGTACAGAGTCTAAGAAACACATTACAGTTGCGACCTGATGCCTGGATGGGTTTTGAAAATCTATCGTTGCAGAATCGCTCGTCGTATGCCAAGCGCTCTCAAACGCGACCCACGTTCTCACGAGACTCAAAGTGTTAGTGCGGGTCTCGCCGTACTAGAAAACGAGCGGCCTTCGCTACCTTTGCTAAGACGTGCAGCGCAAGATTGCAAAGCCTGCGATCTCTGGAAGCATGCTACGCAAACTGTTTTTGGGGAGGGAGCACCGAGAGCGGCAATTATGTTCGTGGGCGAGCAACCGGGCGATCAGGAGGATCTGGCGGGGCATCCGTTCGTTGGCCCCGCGGGCAAGTTGCTGGACGAAGCTCTGCATGAGGCGGGCATTGACCGCAGCGGCGTTTATGTAACGAACGTAGTAAAGCACTTCAAGTGGTCGCCCGCGGAACGGGGCAAGCGACGAATACACAAAAAGCCCCGGTATTCAGAAATCAAAGCTTGCCGCCCTTGGATCGACGCTGAGATTAAGGTGGTAAAGCCCGAGGTGTTGGTCTGCCTCGGAGCGACGGCTGCACAGGCGTTGCTGGGAAGAGGCTTCAGCGTGACGCGGCAACGTGGGCTGGTGATGGACTCTCAATTAGCACCGAAGGTGCTTGCAACCGTGCATCCTTCTTCGATTTTGCGGGCGCCGGATGCGGAAGCGCGGCAATCACAGATGAAGGACTTCGTGCGCGATCTGAGCACAGTTGCCGAGCTTGTGGCGAACCCCAAACAGAAACCTAAACCAGCAACAGGAGAAAAGGTCCGATGAGTTCTCAAGAAGAAACCGAAGGCAAGAGGAAAATAAAGTATGCGGTGGCGGGCCTTGGACACCTAGCGCAGGTCGCGGTTCTTCCCGCGTTCCGGTCGGCCTCCAATTCGGAATTAGTGGCAATTGTTTCCAGCGATGCCGAGAAGCGCAAAAAGCTCGGCAAGAAATATCGACTCAAACATGTGTATTCGTATGAAGAGTACGATCGCGCACTTGCCGAGGTGGATGCAGTTTACCTCGTTGTGCCAAACCATTTGCACAAAGAGTACGCCGTAAAGGCCGCACAGGCGGGAGTGCACGTTCTTTGCGAGAAGCCTATGGCCGTAAGCGAAGAAGAATGCGAGGCGATGATTCAGGCGGCGGAAGCAAACAACGTAAAGTTAATGATTGCTTACCGGCTGCATTTTGAGCGGGGAAATCTGGAAGCCATTCAATTAGCCGAGAGCGGAGAGATCGGAGATCCCCGATTTTTTGCGTCGGAGTTCGCGCAACAAGTTGCCGCGGATAACATTCGTGTCACTGAACCCATCGAAAAGGGCGGTGGCCCCGTCTATGACATGGGAGTTTATTGCATTAATGCAGCGCGCTACTTGTTCCGCGCCGAGCCGACAACAGTTTCCGCATTTACCGCGAACAACGGAGAGGATCGGTTCCGGAAGGTGGAGGAGATGGCCACGGTGGTCATGCGCTTTCCCAAGGACCGGTTGGCGAGCTTCACGTGCAGCTTTGGTGCCGCCGACATCAGCCGTTATACGCTGGTCGGTACAAAAGGTGTGCTCACCGCAGATCCGGCGTACGAGTATGCCGAACCGATCAAACATCAATTGAAGATAGGAGAGAAGGCGAGCAAGAGGACCTTTCCCAAGCGGGATCAGTTCGCCGCCGAGTTAGTTTATTTTTCGGATTGTATTTTGAAGGACAAACAGCCGGAACCATCTGGCAGGGAAGGACTGGCGGATATACGGATTGTGCGGGGTATCTACGAGTCGGCGCGAGGCGGCAAGGCGATCGAATTGCCCGATTTCCCGATGAGCAACAGGCCATCTTTGAATCAGGAGATCCACGAACCGGCGCACGATAAGCCAGACACCGTAAACGCTAAGGGGCCTTCGGAGGAAGCTGCGTAGGGAGGTCATTCTCCAGGCCAAGAGCCATTTGTCCATGTTTGTCGAAAGTCACATGAAGCATTTTCTCGTCACCGCTGGCGAAGTTGGCGGAGATGGTGGCTGACTGATCGATTGGCGCCCCGCCGCCGACTTCAACGCGCAGTTGATGGTTTCCCGCGGGGATCTGGAGCGCGTGGAATTCGTGACCCTCGGAACGATGGAAAACTCCTAGCACTTTTTTATCTGTTCCTTCCAGCGTATGAGTGAAGCTCGCCCGGTCATCGATCCACAGTGTGAGCTTGGCCTGCGAGAACTTGTACTCGACATCGATCTCCAGGGTGGCGGGAGAAACGGCCAGAGCCGGCGATGCTGAAGTGAGGTTGACGTCTTTGATTTTAGGAGGCGTTGCCGAGGCTCGTGTGACCAGAATCTTCTTCTCTGGAGGAGTGCGAGGCGGAACGGCACGGGAGGCCGGCCGCGGAGACGGAGTCGGTGGGGTGAAGGGCTGGCTGCCCGGCTCGGTGATCTTAGGAGCAATGGGGCCGACCGCGACCTCCCCAACTGCTGGTGCTTGCGCCACAGATCTCGGGGATTGATTTTGCTTGGGGGCTGCTTTGTGCCAGAAGGCATGGCTCACTCCCAATGCGAGAACAGCAAGTCCCACCACCAACGCGGCTACAAAAGAATGCCTGCGGATAAATTCAATCTGTTCTTGGAGGGGCCGTTTTTTCTGTAAAGTGCTCTGATCCGGGTCTATTTCTGCATGCTCATGCCCGCTTGCTACCGGGGCTGGCGTGGCCCATTCTCTCGCCCTACTTCGAGGTTCCCGTCCTTCTCGGAGATCTTCCAAATCGAAAGCCATGTCCATGCCGCGTTGGTATCGTTGCATGGGATCTTTCGCCATGGCTTTATCCACTATGTAATCGAAACCGTCAGGAAGATTAGTCTCAAGAACGGTCGCAGGGATGGGTTCGCGGTTGACTACCTTGAATGAGACCGTTAGGGCGCTGTTTCCCTGGAAAGGCCGATGACCGGTTGCCATCGTGTAGAGGATCACGCCCAAAGAAAAGAGATCGCTTCGACCGTCTACTGTCTCACCGTTCAGTTGCTCCGGAGACATGTAAGCGGGGGTGCCCAGTGCGCGTCCCGCCAGAGTGTGGTTCGCGAGATTTAGCTTGGCTACGCCGAAATCCGCGATCTTGGCGTGTCCATCTTCTGTGATCAGAATATTAGCGGGTTTAAGATCGCGGTGTACAACTCCCTGGGCATGCGCGCAATCAAGCGCCTCGGCCAATTCACGTGCGAGCTTAAGGGCTGGGCCCAGGCGTAACTTACGGGCCTCTTCGGTCAACAATTTATCGAGGGAGCGGCCTCCCACATACTCCATAACGATGTAGGGTTCGCGGCTCTCTGGCTCCTCGCCCACATCGAAGATGGTCACAATGCCTGGATGTGAGATGCGACCCGCGGCTTCCGCTTCGCGATAAAAGCGTTCCCGATATTCTCGTTCATCTTCAGCCGGCTGGCCGGCCATTGAGATGGTTTTGATGGCAACTGTGCGGTTGATTTTAGGATCGCGCGCTTTATACACGACTCCCATGGCTCCGCGTCCCAGTTCGGCGAGGACTTCATACCGTCCGAAACGTTCGCTCTTGATTCTCGCCATATTAAATTTGCCGTTTGAGACTGTGCGAACTATTGGTCGCGAGAGCGGTCGCGGCCGAACACAACAGTGCTCTGCTATTCTCAACGAGGTGCGCAACGATTCCAAGTTACCGACGTGTGTGGATTCTTGATTGGCTATTAAATTAGGCGCTGAGGCCGGGTAGGAAGAAAAAAGGGCTTGCCCGGCGGCAAGCCCCAACAGCGAAAGCTAAAGCGGTCTCACTGGTAGCTAAAGGTCAATTTGTCGAGATAGACGTCATAGGACTGTTGCTTGTCATTGCCGTCCATTTGATAGTTGATGGTGACTCCATACCAGCTCCCCGGCGCCGAACCGTGAGGATAAGTCCAGTTCAGGTTGCTGGTAACGCCGTTTAGAGTAATGGATTGGTACAACAATTCGTTATTCGAGGTCCGCTCCACTTTAATGGTGAGGTGGTTCCATGCGTTACTGTTCGGATAGCATTTAATGCCTGTTGGAACCCAGTGGGCGGCTTGGTTATCCCAGACATCCCACTCATTTCCTCCAGCAATGCGGCACTCATGGCCCCAAATGAAGCCCATGCCGTCGTAAAACTGATTCATGTCAAACTCAACCGCTTGCGACAGCGACAAATTGCTTCCATAAAAATACACGTCATAGGTAAAGTCGTGAAGGGTTGGAACCAGACTATGATTCGTATCCGGTAGGCCTTGTGAGGAGTACGGCCCGATCAGGTGATTGTTGTACAAAGCATCGGAGTAGACTGCGCTACCGCCGACGTTATATTCAGTCGCAATTCCATCCATTGAGGGCGAACTTACTCCCTGGTTCATCCAGAAACTGATGCCATCGCAAGGAGAAGGCGAACAGTCGATAAAGTTCGGCGGGCCCTGGCCATATTGTCCCCAACCGCCGCTATGCTGCAGGTTAGAGAACGATTTGCCGCCGCCACCGGTGGTGCTTCCACTCACAGTGATGGTTACTGGAGTGGTGGCTGCGCCGCCGCACTTGTCCCATTCTTCGACCACAGTGTTGTAGGTTCCTGCGCTGAGGGCGAGATCATAATTCATGCTGTCTCCGTTGACGGTGTAGGCCAGCTTGCCCGGAGCAGTATAGATTCCCATGGCGGAGACGCCTTGCGCGCAGGAGGTAGTGGAGGTTGCGGCGAAATTAACCGGAGAGCCAACCGTGCTGTTATTCGCCGGAGAAGTGACGTGGACGCCGGTGGAGGTGCTAACTGTAATCTTTATGGGAGCCGTCTCGGCGCCACCACAGTTATCCCAGGCCTCAACCGTCGTATCGTAGGTGCCAGCCGCTAAGCTTAGGTTGGTATTCATGGAGGAGCCGCTCACCACGTAGGCTAATACGCCAGGGGCAGTGTAGATTCCCATGGATCCTATGCCCTTGGAACACGAGCTGGTTGTGGCCGAAGCTACATAATTGACAGAACCCTGAACGGTCGAGTCGTTGGCGGGTTTATTGACGGTGACTCCAGCGAAAAGGGCTGGGGTACACGCGGCCAAGAGGCACACTGCGAGCGCTACAGACTTGAACATGCAAGACTTCTCCACTTGTGTATTTAGCTTCCGGTTTATGAACCGCTTGGAACTGCGTCCTCACGCGCGAGCGGGCGCGATCTGGATTCGGAAGTGGCGTATAACAATTCGGCTTGGGCAATGCGATCTTGAAATCCTGTCGATTGCGAAGCCGCTAAAAACTTTAGAGACCATACCAGAAACACCGTATTCCCTCCAACAACAAACTCTGAGTTTTTTACTCGAAAGTACTACTCCACATCCCGCCAGCCAACGCACCACCATTTGCAGCTCGAATTGGCGGACTTTCAAACGCTCTGGCAACCTCGCAAACACGCGAGGAAACTAATGCTGTTCACTGCGATGGGTTTCTCGTAGTGGATCAATTAGGAGGAACGTCATGGAAAACACTCAAAAGTGTGCTCACCAGAATTGCAGTTGCCCGGCAGCGGAAGGCAGCAAATTTTGCAGTCCGGCATGTGAAAAATCGAGCGCCAGCGCCACTGGCTCTTGCGGATGCGGGCACTCCGGTTGTACAGGTGCAAAGGCTGCTTAAAAGATAGCTAGGACGCGAGGAAGTTCAGTTCGGCAATTTGCTGGCAGTTCAGCTAAAAAGGCTCGTCGTCGGCATTAAGTCTGCAAACGATGGGGTGGAGCAAACTCTTGGCACAGTCACCGAGCGTTGCAACTTCTTCTAAATCGGTTGTCCTTATCGCGTTCGTGCTGGCGATTGCAGCGCTCTATCTAGGACGGCAGATTTGTATTCCGCTTGCACTCGCATTCGTCTTCAGTTTCCTGCTCTCGCCCGCTGTGGATTTTCTCGAGAAGATCAGACTTGGTCGCATACCTGCCGTGCTAACCGTTTTGGTTCTCGCTTTCGCTCTTGTGGGCACCGTCTCGTGGGCAGTCGCACGGCAATTAGTAGAAATCATGGACGGACTTCCAAGTTACCAGGCCAATCTTGACGCCAAGATCAGGAGTTTACATGCTCAGAAAAATGCGACCTTGAGCAAAGCGACGGCAACCGTTGAGGAATTGAACAAGGAGCTCTCCGCAGTTCCGGGCCAACTATCTGCCGAACGCTCGCAATCGCGAGCAGCGCGCGCCCAGCGTCCCATTCCCGTGCAGGTGGCTGCGCCTCCCTCCAGTTTTCTAGAGAATCTCCGGGAACTGTTGGGCCCTCTGGCCGAACCCGCAGAAACTGCTGCCATCGCAATCATCTTCACGCTGTTTATGCTGGTGAAGCGCGAGGATCTGCGTAACCGCGCGATCCGCCTCGCGGGGCGTGGCAAGCTTAACCTGATGACCCAGGCCTTGGATGATGCGGCCAGGCGGCTGAGCCGATACCTCTTATTGCAGTTTCTGGTCAATGCGAGCTACGGTCTGGTTTTTGGTTACGCATTGCATTTCCTGGGGATACCGCATGCCCTGCTTTGGGGAGTTTTTGCAGGGGTTCTCCGCTTCGTGCCCTACCTGGGTACCCTGATCGCTGTCGCCCTCCCGGTAATGATGGCCCTGGCGGTTTTCCCCGGGTGGCATCAGGCGGGGTTTGCCTTCGGAATATTTCTTATTCTTGAATTGGTAGTCGGAAATTTTGTGGAGCCGCTGCTGTATGGCGCCCACACTGGAATCTCCTCTCTTGCAATACTAGTGGCGGCCGTCTTTTGGGCGATGATATGGGGCCCAGTGGGACTAATCTTATCGACTCCTCTTACCGTCTGCCTGGTGGTACTGGGGCGGCACGTTCCGCAACTGAATTTTCTAGAAGTGGTGTTGGGTGATGAACCGGTGCTGCTTCCCCAGCAATGTTTCTATCAGCGTCTTCTTGCAAGTGATCCGGAAGAGGCGCGAGCAATTGCCGAGGCGCAACTCAAGGGTAATTCCTTGGAAAGTCTTTATGAGTCCGTGGTTCTGCCTGCTTTGAAGCTGGCAGAGCAAGATTGCAGCGCCGACCGTCTGGATGACCGGCACCACGATTTCCTCCTCCAAACAGTGAGAGAGCTCATCGACGACTTGGGGGAGCAAGATGCGGAACAAACTCCTTATTCCTCGGACCGGCCATTGAAGCTACAAATCGCTTGCACGGCGGCCGCGAGCGGCGCCGATGAACTGGTGGCTGCGATGCTTGCGCAATTGCTTCGCCGTTCTGGCTACTTCGCCATCGAGCTGAGCCCGACGGTTCTCGAGAATACTTCGAGTTCACCCCATGACTGCAGCATTATTTGTATATCTTCGATTTCGCCTTTCGCTGTTCGCCAGGCTCGCGCCATTTGTAAGGGGTTGAGGGCAGCAATTCCAGGAGCGCAAATGATCATGGGCATGTGGAGCCTTGAAAGCGGCGCAGCTCGTCAGAGACTTGGTCCCGGATGCGCTGGTTCTGTGGTCACCAATCTTGCGGACGCCCTCGCTCAAATTCGGCAACTCGCCGAACCAGTTCGGGCGGATGAAAAGTCTGAGCAATCCGAGAACCGCCAAGATGTACTGGCGTGAGAATCGAAGCTTAAACTTTGCCAAAATGGTAAAACGGCGCCGCTTTAGCTCTTCCCTTTACAATGCCAAACGGTTCTACGTTATAATCACGCAAAGCTATAGCTTTATTGCGGACTCCCGGTTACTCCAAAATTCAGGAAGTTGCTTATGAATGAGAAGCCAAGTACCACTTTGCCCGCGACGGTGGAAAAGATTATCAAGCCTCCATTTCCGAATGGAACCGAAAAAGCCCAGATCGCGGTCGAAGGCGCCGACCATCTTTATCGCGAGCTGCGGATCGAGAACAATTTGACCGATAAAAATGGGGAAAAGGTGCGTCTGAAGCCAGGCGCCGAGGTGGAGGTCACGATTGCTACCGAAGAAACGAATGTTGCAAAGGGAACATAGCCTTTGCTCGACCACATCTTGAACGCTGCGTGATTGGCGCTTGTTGAATAGAAGCCGCTACTCTCTCCTCCGTGTCGCTAAGCCGCTGTCGGACTTCCCCGAGTGCGAGATTTAGATTTCTCTCCAGTATCGATCCTGAGCTCGCAGAGTTCCGTGACCAGGTTCCCAGCCCAGCGGTAGATGTTGTTTTCGCGGATGATTTTTCGCATGCGGTGCACTCGCATTTGTTTTTCTTCGGGTTCCATCTCCAGGGCGGCCCGAATGGCTTCCGCGGTTTTATCGATGTCATAGGGATTCACCAGCAGAGCATCCCGCAGTTCCCGCGCCGCTCCAGTGAACTGGCTCAAGATCAAAACTCCGCGTTCGTCCTTGCGCGCCGCCAGGAACTCTTTGGCCACCAGGTTCATGCCGTCGTGCAAAGATGTAACCAAGCAGAGATCCGCGGCCCGATAGTAGGCGTCGATCTCCTCATGGCTGTGTTGGCGCTTCAAAAATAAAATAGGTTTCCACTTGCCGGACTGGAAGCGCCAGTTGATTCGTTCGGCTTCCGCCTCCAGCTCTGCCAACAGGTCGTGATAGCGCTTGATATGGGTGCGGCTCGGGGCTCCGATCTGCACAAAGGTAAACAAGGCCTGGTATTTCGGATATTTTTCGAGAAATCGCTCGATGGCGCGAAAGCGTTCGTGAATGCCCTTCGTGTAATCTACGCGATCGACGCCGACGCCGAGATATGCGGATTCCACGCCCAGGTTATGCATAAGGGCGGAGCGCTCCTGATAGCGGGCTCCATATTCCCCAGCTTCGACGGCGTCATCGTCCGTGAGGTTCACGCTGATAGGGAAGGGACGAACGATGGTGCGATGATTCTGGCGCTGCACTGCAAAGTGTTCGCCATCAATGCGCGATTCGACTACGCGGTCCACGGTCTGGAGAAAGTTGTTGCAATGCGACTGAATGTGAAAGCCGATTAGATCAGCCCCCAACAGGCCCTCTACAAGCTGCCGCTGCCAGGGGCAAATTCCGAAGGATTCGGGGTTTGGCCAAGGGATATGCCAGAAAATTGCGACCCTCGCATCCGGCCTCTTTTCCTTGATCAGGCGTGGCAGAAGTGCGAAGTGATAGTCCTGCACCAGCACAATCGGTTTCTTCGTGTTAGCAATCTCTTCCAGAACGGCGGCTGCAAACCTGCGGTTCACTTCCTGATAGAGCTGAAAATCCTTTTCACGGAAAATCGGCCGAGTATGGGCGATATGGCAAAGCGGCCACAAGCCTTCATTTGAGAACCCATAGTAATAGCCTTCCTCTTCCTCCTTGCTCAGCCAAACTCTTCGCAAGGTATAACGAGGATCATTCGGAGGAACGCGTAAACGGTCATGCGAATCCACAACCTCGGTATCCGCATCTCCGCTGCCATGCGCGATCCAGGTGCCGTCGCAAGCATTGAGCACGGGTTCCAGCGCCGTCACCAATCCGCTTGCAGGAACATTTACTTCAATCGTTTTCCCGCTCCGCTGGTGAATATAAGGTTCGCGATTCGATACGACGAACAAGCGGCTGCCGTCCAGGCGAGCCTGAATCTGCACTGCCAGACGATCTGCGGTCCATGAAGATTCACCCGCTTCCCGCAGCCGAGCTTCATTTTCCGCCGCACTGCGAGCCTGGTTCAGGCTTTCCGCAAAAGTGACCACCTCCCATGCCAGTGGTTTAAACAGGTCGAGATCCGGCATCTGCTGGGGGGAAGAAATTCTCCCCATGCGCAATGCCCGCATCCACTGCGCAGCACGAGCGATAGGGCCCGCAATGCTCCACCGCACGATCAAAAGTGTGATCAGAACAATTAGAACCACTTGAACCAGAATGCCAAGAAATGCCTGCCGCCACGTGCGGAGATTCTGGGCCCGGATGTATTCAACATCGTGAACCAGTACCAATCCACCGACGGTCGCCTCTCCCCAGTGCAGCGGCAAAGCGATAATGTGAACCCGGTTTCTGTTGAGGGTGAGGAACGAACTCTGTTCGCGATTTTCCGCCATGGCCCCATTGACCTGGCTTGGAGCCACCTGCAAAGTCTGCGCGAGCGAAGGAGTAATCGCGAGCGCCGTTCCCTGTCGGTCATAAACGGCGACACCCAGAAGGTGCTCTCGATTGCCCAGGGAATTTACCAGTCTTCGCAGTCCAGCGTCGGATCCTGTTTCCAGTTCTTTTTCGACATTCTCCGCCACACTTTCACCTACCACTTCGGCTCGTCGTTCCAAGTCGCTTCGCAGGCTGCGTTTTTCGCGCAAAACCTGCTGGTAAGAGAAGGCTAATGACACCAGCGTAATGCCAACAATCAGCGAGATAATCAGGCGAAGACTTAGCAGGCGCATAATTTACCTTTGGCCCGGATGAAAAAGCTAAATATACCGGCAACTGGATTAGCAGAAGAGAGAAAACGACAATACTCCCTCCAGAACTCGATCCCTGCCGTTGACTTCGACTTGTCTCGCATCGATCCCTCGAAAGACGTTATTTCCGTTGCACCCCTTAAAATCGTACGAGTTCGACGACAACAGCGACATACGTATATCGCTGTAATCTAACGTGACAGTCGCGAAGAGGAGAGGGTCCCGGGAGGGCATGGCGCACTACCTCCAGTAGCAAAGCAATAAGGCGCATACCCTAGCGAAGACATTTCATCACCTTACTCTGCGAGGCGAACGATGTAGAAATACCGCAACTTTTCCCACTCCGACTCTTAGTTTACAGCTCAAACCGGATGGAACATCGAGCGACGGGTAGCTAGGTTAAACCAGGTGGGAAATTCAAACAAAACAGTTGCTCGCTTCGAGCACGGAAGAGGTCGGCTTATGAGCAGAATCAGTTCTACGCTACCGAGATTTGTCTTGGCGCTCGGCGCGAGTTGTCTGCTACTCGTTGGAATGGGTTTTTCCCAGGACGACACCAGCACTAAGGACGAGACCAGTATTCAAAAGCGAATTGTCGCGGCGGCTCATGTTATAGACGAGGTGATGTCTGTCCCCGACAAAGCAATTCCTGACAAGATTATGCACAATGCTAAGTGCATCGCGGTAATTCCTTCGATGGTGAAAATTGCGGTCGGATTCGGAGGAGAGCATGGACATGGCGTTGCGGTGTGCCGCTTACCCAATGGCCGATGGAGTGGACCGGCACCGATCTCCATCAGCGGTGGAAGCTGGGGATTGCAGCTCGGCGGTCAAGCGATTGACATTGTGTTGATCGTAACGAATCAACAAGGGATGGATCATCTTCTGTCCGACAAATTCAAGATCGGGGCCGGTGCTTCGGCCGCCGCTGGCCCAGTAGGACGCGACGCCAGCGCCGCCACAGACTTGAAGATGCAAGCTGAGATTCTGACCTATTCCAGGGCGCGTGGGTTGTTTGCTGGCATTGACCTGAGCGGCTCAGTGATTACCCAGGACAAAGACGAGACTCACTTACTCTACGGAAAGTTTGTGCCGTTCCAAGACATTCTGACCGGCAAAGTTCGTCCCCCGCAGGGAAGCCGTCCGCTGATCGCTGCCATCACGAAGTATGCGAACGAGACGCACGACCATGCCGAAGTCAAAACGTCGCCTGGCAACAATGAGTCGGCCAGTCGTTAGCGCCGACCAGGGTTAAGCAATTAAGTGTTGTCTCGCAGGCCAGGCTTAATTGCCTGGCCTGCAGCTTTTTGGCGAACCCATTGCTGCCCATCCGGCAAAACTTTACAGCCCTGACCTGATAGAACCCCTCTGCCGGTAAAGCTTAAAGTGCTCAAGGCTGGAAAAAAGGCAATTCACTACGCTAGGGAAGAAGAGGTTTCACGCTATGAGTCACAGAGGTTTCGGGCAATCGAGAAGTTTCCTGGCCATCGGCGCCAGCATGTTGCTGCTCGCCGGAATGGCATGGCCGGCTGATCAGTCGGATATCGACAAACGGATCGAAAAGTCAGGTGAGGTTTTGAATGAGATCATGGGCACGCCAGACAAGGCGATTCCTGACAAGGTAATGAGAGATGCGAAGTGCATCGCAGTGATTCCCTCCATGGTGAAAATCGCGGTCGGCTTCGGAGGAAGTCACGGCAAGGGCGTAGCTACCTGCCGCACAGCCAACGGAAGCTGGAGCGCTCCAGCCCCGATTACGCTGACCGGTGGAAGCTGGGGTCTTCAGCTCGGCGGTCAGGCTGTCGATGTGGTCATGGTCATCACGAATGATCAGGGAATGCAACATTTGCTCGCCAGCAAGTTCAAGCTTGGCGCTGACGCTTCAGCCGCTGCCGGCCCGGTCGGCCGTGATGCTGGTGCGGACACAGACTGGAAGATGAAGGCCGAAGTCCTGACTTACTCCCGCGCCCGGGGCATTTTTGCTGGAATCGACCTCAACGGGGCGGCCGTAACGCAGGATAAAGATGAAACTCGAATTCTCTACGGCAAGTTCGTCCCGTTCGACGAGATACTAGAAGGGAAAGTCGCTCCCCCTGAGGGCGCGGCTCCTTTCCTGGCTGCCGTACAGAAGTACGCCGGGGCGGCGCAAGGTGCGCTTCAGCCAGCGCCTCTAGGTAACTCCGCGGGTTTTTAGGCGGATCGCAGTCATGCACTGTGTTGCTGGGCTCAGAGTGCTGTTTGCTGGACCTAAGGTACGAAACGCTTTCACACCCAACGGAGGCTTCTAATGTCAACGATTCTGCTTATCATTCTAGTGCTGTTACTCGTGGGAGCATTGCCGGCATGGCCTTACAGCAGAGGCTGGGGATACTACCCGAGCGGCGGTCTGGGCCTGGTCGTCGTAGTCTTGCTCGTACTGTTGCTGGCCGGAAGATTGTAGGCATCTAACTGCAACAAACGCGGGAGCACTGGCCAGTATGGCCGCCAACTTGTTCGACAGGAGAGCACTTTCGCTCTCCTATTTTTTTGCTCTTCTCACGGGTTCTGCCCAGATAAGGTATTTGCCTGAGTCAGTCTCCCGGGGTGTTAATGATCGGCGCGGTCAGGTTGGGATTGGCTGCGGGTTATAGGAGAATCGGGGGCGAACTACAAAATTTACCCTATGGGCATGGCTCCTTTCTTCCATTATGTTGGAGGCCTACTCGACAGACGCCCCTAACGGAGTCGGTACCGATTATCAGCACAGGTGATTGGCACCGGCTCCCTCCTCATTCCTCACAAAAGAAGCAATTACAGCAATTACAGCAATTCCAGTGTCGGAATACACGGCGCAGGGGATTGGTTGGCTTCGAACCGCGAGCTAGATTTACTGGGCGGGTAACACAAGGAGGGAAGAGATGCTTTACTGGACAATTGTTTTTCTGGTGGTGGCGATTATCGCCGGGATCCTGGGTTTTACCGGTGTCGCTGTAGCAGCCGCTGGCGTAGCCAAGTTACTGTTTTTCGTTTTCTTGGTGCTTTTTGTGATTTCATTGATAAGTCACTTGGGGCGTGGCCGCACCAGCGTTTAGCGTAGCGTAACGCCACGGCAGTTTATTGCGCGGGGACGCGGTGTGACAGGGGGCTAATTCGCTTCTCGATTCCACCGCGTGCCCTGGCGTACCAGCATCTCGTAGCATTCACAGGCGGCTGATTCCAAACCTCCCCGGTTCACTATCTGTACGTGCTCGCGCGAGTATTGGATTAATCCGGCTTTTTGAAGGATGGAAGCCGCTACAGTTACACTCGAGCGCCGCGTTCCCAACATGTGGGCCAGAAACTCCTGAGTCAATTGAACCGTGTTCGTGCCCAGGCGGACTTGACTCATCAGCAGCCAGCGCGCCAGCCTTTCGTCAACCTCGTGTAAGCGATTGCACGCCGCCACTTGGCAGCCTTGTGCCGAAAGAACCTGAGAATATCGGTGCAATATCTTGTGAAGCTCGCTGCACCTGCGCAGAGCTTTTAATAGCGCTGGTGTACTCACGCGGAACGCCGAACCCGAAACCTGAACGATCACTCTCGACGGGCTCGACTTAAAACCCACAATTACAGGTAGTCCAACAAATCCTTCTTTTCCCGTCAATCCAACTTCAACGCTCTTGCCATCTTTCATCACGCTTAAGACCGAGGCTAGCCCGCTGTTGATCAAGTACACGTGCCCAATTTCGCTTTCGGCTTCGTGCAGAACGTCGTGGGTGTTAAGCGCGGTGAAGGTCAACTGAGCATGAATGAACTCGCGTTCTTTCTCTGGGAGCTGAATCAAAAGTTCATTCCTCATCGCCTGTCCGTCAACCTTGGCGCTGATGGCGGCCGGGCTCTGTAAAGCAGGTTTGGCCACTGCGGTTAGCTCCTGACTAGCGTCGGCTGTGGTGTCAAGTAGCGGAGATGCCATGAGCCTTGACGCATGGCTCCAAATCTG
>Ga0116135_1000937_pt1 | contig 15568 bp, 14 predicted proteins | sample June2015DPH_20_1_FD_89738 | JGI IMG/M metagenome (GOLD analysis project Ga0116135, IMG submission 89738) | Peatland microbial communities from SPRUCE experiment site at the Marcell Experimental Forest, Minnesota, USA - June2015DPH_20_10 | ecosystem: Environmental > Terrestrial > Soil > Wetlands... | reverse complement strand
CACGACCAGATCGACAAGATGCTGTACTTCGAAAACGCACAGCTGGAATTCTTCGGCGTTCCGATGGCGTATCTGCCGTATTTTTCGACGCCCGACCCGACCGTGAAACGTAAATCGGGATTCCTGATGCCGGGCGTGACCACGAATACGACCTACGGATATGCCATTGAGGTCCCGTACTATTGGGCGATCGCTCCCGACTATGATGCGACCATCAACCCACGCTTCACCACCCAGCAGGGCGTGCTGATGCAGGCCGAGTTCCGCCAGCGCCTGTTGGATGGATCCTATCAGATCCGCGCCTACGGCATCGACCAGATGGATCCAGGTGCTTTCGCCGGTCAGTCCGGAGATCGTCAATTCCGCGGCGGCGTTGAGAGCAAGGGCGAGTTCGCACTGAACGACAAGTGGGTTTGGGGCTGGGAAGGCGTCGTGCTGACCGACTATATGATGCTGTCGGATTACAGGCTGGGCCAGTACAAGGATCCGCTGCAGTCATTCCTGACGCTGCCGACGGAAGCCGTTTCCCAGCTCTATTTGACAGGAGTAGGCAACCGCAGCTTCTTCGACGCGCGCGCGATCTATTATCTCAGTCTTTCGGGTAATCAGTCGCAGGTCCCCATCGTAGCCCCGGTGATCGACTATTCGAACGTGATCAACCATTCGGTGCTGGGCGGCGAGTTCAGCTACAAGACGAACTTCACCAACCTGAACCGCGAAACCGCGGTTTTCGATCCGGTCACCACCGCGGCCCAGGCCGCCGGTACCTGCCTGACAACAAATTCGGCCGATACGGCCAAGAGTATCGTACCTGCGAACTGCCTGCTTCGCGGCATGCCCGGCACCTATACGCGATTGACGGGTGAAGCGGACTGGCGTCGGTCGTTCACCGATTCCGCGGGTGAAATCTGGACGCCGTTTGCAAGCATCCGCGCGGATGCGATCAACGCCGACATCTCGAACCAGCCCGGCGTCTCGAACTATCTGCCGGTCGGCGACACCCAGGCCCTGCGCGTGATGCCCACGGTCGGCCTCGAATATCGCTACCCCTTCATCAACGTTCAGCCGTGGGGCACCACGACGATCGAGCCGATCGCACAGGTCATCATTCGTCCCAACGAATCCTATGCGGGCAAATTGCCCAACGAGGACTCGCAGAGCATGACCTTCGACACCAGCAATCTGTTCAGCGTCGACAAATTCTCAGGCTACGACCGCGTCGAAGGCGGCGGCCGCGCCAATGTCGGCGCGCAGGCAACAACGCAATTCGACCGTGGCGGCTCCGTCACCGCGATGTTTGGACAATCCTATCAGCTGTTCGGCATGAATTCGTTCGCGGTGGCGGATGTGACCAATACCGGAGTCGATTCAGGTTTACAGACCCCCAAATCCGATTATGTCGCCAGCCTCGCCTATTCACCCAACAGGACTTATACCTTCAGCACACGCGCGCGAATCGATCAGGCGACCGGGGAAGTCCAGCGCTTCGAGGCTGAGGGGCGCGCTTCCTTCGACCGCTGGTCGGTCAGTGTGATGTACGGCGACTATGCGGCTCAGCCGGATCTGGGATATCTGGTGCGCCGCGAAGGCATTCTTGTCAGCGGATCGGTCAAGGTCGCCAGCAACTGGGTGGCGCAAGGATCTGCGCGATGGGACCTTGTCGCGAACCAGATCAATCAATACGTCGTGGGCGCGGGGTATGTGGATGATTGCTTCGTGCTGGCGGCCAATTATGTCACGTCCTATTCCTACGCCACGACCACATCGCCGCCCATACTTGGCCACGCTTTCATGCTGCAGCTCGGCTTGCGGACTCTAGCCCAAACGTCCACGCAGTAGAATCGGCGCCGGGCTTGCGCCCCGAAGGACCAATTCCGGGTCCGGCCGCACTTAGGATCGGTTAACAGCGGTTAATATGATGATGACGACCACATTCATTGACCGGCTTTCGGCTGTCATCCTGGGTTGCACGGCCCTGATCTTGATGGGGTGCGGATCGCCGTTGCACGCGCAAACCGTCGCCGTCATGGTCAACGGCGAACCCATCACCAATTTCGACATTGAGCAGCGCGGCAAGCTGATCACCCTCAGCACTCACAAGCCCACGGACCGCCAGCAGGTGATCGACGAACTGATCGATGAAAAGGTGAAGATCAGGGAAGGCAAGAAATTTGGTATCGATCCTTCGGTTGCCGATGTCGATCAGACTTACGCCGCGATGAGCGGGCGGATGCGAATCACGGCGGATCAATTGACAAAATCCCTGGAAACTCAGGGCATTCGACCCGACACCCTGAAGACCCGCATGAAGGCCGATATGGTTTGGAGCAATCTGGTCCGAGGTCGATTCAAGGAAAGCCTGCAGATCGGCGAAAAAGACGTTGCGGCCGCCGTCCAGGTCAAGGGCGGTGACGAGAAGCCGGACACCCAGAGCTTCGAATACAAGATGCAGCCGATCGTTCTGATCGTGCCGCGCGGGTCTGAGCCCGCCGCCGTGGAAGCACGACGCAAGGAAGCCGAAGCCCTGCGCACCCGGATACAGACTTGCGACGAGGCGAACATGTTATTCAAGTCGATGCAAAACGCCGCGATACGCGAGGCCGTGACCAAGACCTCGGCCGATATACCGCAGGTGCTTCGTGAATTGCTCGACGGCACGCCGATCGGTCATTTGACCCCGCCCGAGGTAACCAAGCAGGGCGTGGAGATGGTTGCGCTGTGCGCCAGGAATCCGACCACCGTCGACACGCCGAAGAAGAAAGAAATCCGCGACAAGATGTTTGCCGAAAAATTCGAGGCAAAGTCGAAGGCCTATCTGAAGGACATCCGCGGATCCGCGATGATCGAATACCGGGAGAACGCAAACAGCAACGAGCAGCCTAACAACAATAAACGCCGTTGACGCATGGCAAAGTCCCTCGCGCTGACGATAGGCGAACCCGCGGGTATCGGGCCCGACATCACCATCCAGGCGTGGCTGCGCCGCAATGAGCTGAAGCTCCCCGCATTCTATCTGCTCGGCGATCGCGACTTCCTCAGTCACCGGGCAAAGGCTCTCGGACTCAAACTCGAACTCGCCGACGTCCGCGCCGAGGATGCACCCGACGCGTTCGCCGAAGCCTTGCCGGTCGTGGCCACCGGCCACCGCGCCACCGCCCGGCCGGGCCAGCCGGACGACACCAGCGCAGCAGCAGCGATGGCCTCGATTCGCCAGGCGGTTGACGATGTCATCGCCGGACGGGCGAGCGCGGTGGTCACCAATCCCATTGCCAAGAGCGTTCTCTATCGCGCCGGATTCCGGCACCCCGGTCATACCGAGTATCTCGCCGAGCTCGCGGCAACCGGGGGCCATACCCCGCAACCTGTCATGATGCTGTGGTCCCCTGCCCTCGTCGTGGTGCCGGTGACGATCCATCTTCCGCTGCGCGACGCGATCGCGCAACTGTCGAGCGATTTGATCGTCACGACGGCCCGCATCGCGGTCGCCGCATTGAAAGCGCGCTTCGGCCTCGTCAGTCCGCGTCTCGCAATATCCGGCCTCAACCCTCACGCCGGCGAAGAAGGATCGCTCGGCACCGAGGACAGGAGCATCGTGGCGCCTGCGATCGAAATCCTGCGCGGCGAAGGCATTGAGGTCCGCGGACCGCTGCCGGCGGACACCATGTTCCACGAGGCCGCGCGCAAGACCTATGACTGTGCGATCTGCATGTATCACGATCAGGCGCTGATCCCGGTCAAGACGCTGGCATTCGAGGACGCCGTCAATGTGACGCTGGGCCTGCCGTTCATTCGCACCTCGCCGGATCACGGCACCGCCTTTGATATTGCCGGGACCGGAAAAGCCGATCCGTCGAGCCTGATCGCGGCGTTGCGGCTGGCCGCCCGCATGGCGGCGACGCAGCCGGCATGAGCGCGATCGATGACCTTCCGCCGCTACGCGAGGTCATTCGCCAGCATGCCCTGTCGGCCCGCAAATCGCTCGGCCAGAATTTCTTGCTGGACCTCAATCTCACCACACGGATCGCGCGCGTCGCGGGACCTCTCGAAGATGCCGTTGTCATCGAGATCGGTCCCGGTCCCGGCGGACTGACCCGCGCGCTGCTGGCGTTGGGGGCGCGGCGCGTCATCGCGGTGGAACGCGACGAGCGCGCGTTGGGCGCGCTGCAGGAGATTTCAAGACGATATCCGGGACGGCTGGAGATCATCTGCGCCGACGCACAGCGCTTCGATCCGCGGCCGCTGCTTGGCGGCACGCGGGCGAAAATTATCGCCAACCTACCCTACAACATCGCAACCGCGCTGTTAATCGACTGGCTGTCGATCGAACCGTGGCCACCCTGGTATGACATGATGGTGCTGATGTTTCAGCGCGAAGTGGCCGAGCGTATCGTCGCGCGCGAGAACGACGAGGCCTATGGACGGCTCGGCGTGCTCGCGAACTGGCGCGCGGAGACAAAAATCCTGTTCGATATTTCGCCGGCTGCCTTCGTGCCGCAGCCCAAAGTTACCTCGTCGGTGGTGCGATTGGTGCCGCGCCTCGCGCCGCAACCATGCGAGCGCCGGGCGCTGGAGCAAGTTGCGGCCGCGGCATTCGGCCAGCGGCGGAAAATGCTGCGGCAAAGTCTCAAATCATTGGCGGTGGATCCGGCCCGGCTGGCAGCCGCGGCCGATGTCGATGTGACGCGGCGCGCCGAAACCGTTCCGGTTGACGGTTTTGTTGCCATGGCCCGGGAATTGACAGATATACGCAACATAAAATTGAACATGCCCTGAGGAGAAAATGCCATGGCGCTCATGCGTCGTCAGTCGCTGGTGAAATTCGACGCGCCGTTGTGCGAAACCATCGTCGAGACACCGAAACCACAAGGCAAGGAAGTCCTGGTCCGGATCGAGCGCTGCGGACTGTGCCATTCCGACCTGCACATCCAGGACGGCTACGCCGACCTCGGCGGCGGCAAGAAGCTCGATACCACGCGCGGCATGACGCTGCCGTTCACCTTGGGGCACGAGATCGCGGGGATCGTCGAGGAAATCGGTCCGGACGTTTCGAAGGACTTGATCGGCACCAAGAAAGCCGTGTTTCCCTGGATCGGCTGCGGCCAATGCCGCGACTGTCTCAACGGCGACGAGAATCTCTGCGCCCGGCAGCGCTTTCTCGGCGTCGCGATCGACGGCGGTTTCGCCAGCCATGTGCTGGTGCCCGACGCAAAATACCTGCTGGATTACGGTACCCTGCCGGTCAATCAGGCGGCGACCTTGATGTGCTCCGGCTTAACCGCCTATGGCGCGCTGAAGCGACTTGTCGATCGGCCACGGCAGCGCAATCTGCTGCTGATCGGCCTCGGTGGTGTCGGCATGATGGGACTGGCTTTCGCCCAGGCCATGTTCAAGCAGAATATTTCGGTGGCGGATTTGAGTCCCGCCGCGCGAGAGACGGCGCTGCGGAACGGCGCCGCGGTCGCGTACGATCCCTCTGAACCGGATGTGGTCAAACGCATCATCAAGGAGACCGAGGGCGGTTTTGACGAAATCGTCGACTTTGCCGGCAACGAGAAATCGATGGCCTTTGCGGTTTCCGTCGTCGCGCGCGGCGGCAAGATCGTGGTCTCCGGACTGATGGGCGGCAATTTCAGCCTGCCGATGGTGCAGTGGGTCTACAAGCGGATGACCGTCGAGGGGTTCATGGTGGGAACGCTGGCCGAGGCACAGGAATTGATGGCGCTGGCGCGAGCCGGAAAGATCAAACCGACGCCAATGAAAGAGGAGCCGATGGGCGAGGTCCAGAAATGGATCGACGAGTTGCGGGCTGGAAAAGTCGTCGGGCGCATCGTGCTGAAAAACTGATACGGAGAGGTTCGCCCTTTGCCGGTCGAGAAACGGAGCGCGCTTGTGGCCTGCGCCATTCATTCGATTGGCGGGCGCGCCACGCACTGTTCAGCTGCGGGCTGATCGGCGACGCGCTGCCGGCGAGTAACGTCCTCTCAAGCCGCCGCCAGGCCTCGACATCACGAAGGCGGGCCTGAATTAAGCCCCATGCTGTCCGGAATTGCGGCTCATTGCGACCCAAGTCTTTGCGGAGATTTGGCCTGCGAAGTGTCCCGTATCAGTATTCAGTACCGGAGATACCCATGCCAAACCGAACCGCGAAATTCATGTCAGCCCTCTTTGCGAGCTTCCTCGCGGGCGCTCCCCTCACAACAGTGTCGCACAGCGCAGCGGGCGCGGCCGATGACTGCCTTTCCGGTCCGAAGGACCAAACCCCGCAAGGCCGCCATTGGTACTACCGCATCGATCACGCCACCAAGCGCCATTGCTGGTATCTCGCAGACGAGCGCGACCCGCTCTCGCAAACCGCCGCTCCGAATTCGTCTACCCCGGCAAAGCCGCCTGCGCAGGACGCAGAAACGGTAATGCAACAATCGGTCGCGAACGCCCGTGCCGAGCTCCCCGCCCAGACGCGCATTGCACCGCCGAACCGCAATGCGGAAATGGCTCCGGCGCTAGCTACCGACGCCGTTGTCAGGGAAGAGAATGGCGGCGCGGCGACGCCGGTGACAGCAACGTCGCGATCACTGGTCGCTTCGCGCTGGCCCGATCCGTACGGCGCTGAACCCTCGAGCAATCTACAGCTAAACAAGCGCGATCCCGGCACGGGCGTGAATCCGGCCCCCCGAACCCAGCCGACATCCTTGCTCACCGCCGGCCAGTTCGCGGCGGCAGATTTGTCGTCGCAAACCCCAGCCTATTCCCTGCAGGTGCAATTGGCCGCACTGATGGGCGTGCTGGCGCTGGCGGGCATCATGGGAACCGTCATTTTCAAATTCGGCAGTTCGCAACGGTCCCAACCCGGCGCGATTCGCAAGCGGCGCGGCCCAATCTGGGAATCGACGGATGACGATCGCATCGTGCTCTCGCATCACCCGGGGACCGATGGTTTTCCTCGCCGCCTCGACCAGACCGCTGAGCGCAGCGACCGGATTGCGGAATTTTTTGCGCAGATATCCAGACGAGCGCCAACCTGACGGCCGGCTATTTTTCCAGTTGCCGCTGCAACCCGCGCACGAACGTCGTCAAACCCGTGCGGCGTTCGCGCTTGAGCCGCTCGGCCTTCAGGATCGACTGCACCTCGGCGAAGGCATCATCGATATCGTGATTGATGATGATGTAATCGTATTCCGCCCAATGACTCAATTCATGGGTGGCGCGGCTCATGCGCCCGCGGATAACCGCATCGGTATCCTGGGCGCGGGTATGAAGCCGCTTCTCAAGATCGGCCGCCGACGGCGGCAGGATAAACACACTGACAACATCGGCCCGGGCTTTTTCCCGCAATTGCTGGGTGCCTTGCCAGTCGATATCGAACAGCACGTCCTGTCCCGCCGCCAGGGCGGCTTCGACCGGCGCGCGCGGCGTGCCATAGCGATTGTCGAACACGGTGGCCCATTCGAGCAACTCGTCGCGCTTTGCCATCTGTTCGAATCTGGCTTTGTCGACAAACAGGTAGTCGCGGCCCTCGACTTCACCGGGCCGCATCGGCCGCGTCGTCGCCGATACCGACATCTTCAGGCCGGCCATCCGCTCGATCAACAGGCGCGACAGCGTGGTCTTTCCCGCGCCCGATGGCGATGACAGCACGAACATCAGTCCGCGCCGCTCAACCCCGTCGAAACCGTGACCGCCAGCCGTCATGCGTCACTCCAGATTCTGAACCTGTTCGCGGAATTGCTCCACCACATTCTTCATTTCAAGCCCGGTATTGGTCAATTCCAGATCGTTCGCCTTGGAGCAGCAGGTATTGACCTCGCGATTGAATTCCTGCGCCAGGAAATCAAGCCGCCGCCCGACCGGTCCGCCCTTGCCGATCATCTCGCGGGCCTGCGCGATGTGAGAAGCGATGCGGTCGAGTTCTTCGCGAATATCGGCCTTGGCCGCGATCATGATCGCCTCCTGATTGAGCCGATCGGGATCGAATCGCTCCGACGATTCAAGCAAGGCGGCGATCTGCTCGGCCAACCGGGCCTTGATCGCGTCCGGCTTGCGGCCGGGAGCGGCCTCGGCCTTCTTGGCGAGCTTCTCGATCTCGTCCATCCGCTGCGAGAGGATCTGCCCCAGCGTGATGCCCTCGCGCTGGCGCATTTCGACGAGATTGCCGAGCGCCTGCTCGAACGCCGCCGCGGCGGCAGCCTTGGCTGCCTTGTCTTCCGCCTCGTCGCTCTCCGGCTCCACCACCTCGATCACGCCCTTGATCCCCAACAGCCCATCGATACTCGGCGCCACCGCATCGATCTTGCCGGCGAGCACCCCGGCAACCTTCACGATCGACGCCAGGACCTCTTCGTTGATACGAATCGTGGAGACCGCGTTGGCGCGTTTGACGTTCAAATTGGCGTATACCGTGCCCCGCGACAGCACTTCGCCCGCGCGCTTCTTGGCGAATGCCTCGAGATCGTCCCATCCAGGCGGCAGCCGCATGCGCAGGTCAAAGCCCTTGGCGTTAACCGATTTCAATTCCCATTCGAACGCGTACGGTCCGCTGGCACCGTGGCTTCGGGCAAAGCCGGTCATGCTCGACAGCGCCATCGCGTGAAATTCTCCGGAAGGGTACGGGCTTGAGATTCGCAAATCCAACAACTGCGCAAGCTTAGCGCGTATTGCACAAAAGTGGATAACGGTTTTGCTACTGCTGGACCACCGGGGGCGTCGCCACCGGAGGTGTTACGGTCGACTGCGCCGCGCCCTGCCGGGCCGGCGGGGTGCTGCGCTTTTTCGCCGGGAGTGGCTTTACCGTCGTGGCGGTCGGGCTGGTGTCGGCCGGCGCGCCGGCCGCGGCTGGCGCGGGATCGTCCGCCGGTTCCACCGTGTCGTTCTGGATCTGCTTTTCCATCGTGCGCAATTTGGCGACGTTCTTCTGATGCTGGTCGTAAGTGTCGCTAAAAGCGTGGCCACCGGTGCCGTCAGCGACAAAGAACAGGTCCCGGGTGCGCGCGGGGTTGGCGGCCGCTTCCAGCGAGGCGCGGCCGGGGTTAGCGATCGGCCCGGGCGGAAGGCCTTCCACCACATAGGTGTTGTAAGGTGACGGCTGCTGGATCTCGCTGCGCTTGATCGGCCGGCCCAGCGTTCCCTTGCCGCCGACCAGTCCGTAAATAATGGTCGGATCGGACTGCAGCTTTATTTTTTGCCGCAGCCGGTTGACGAATACCGCGGCTACCCGGCTGCGTTCGTCCGCCTTGCCGGTTTCCTTCTCGACGATCGAAGCCAGCGTCACCAGCTGGTCCGGCGTCTTGATCGGAATGTCGGGATTGCGGCGTTCCCAGATTTCCGCCAGTACGCGTTTCTGGGTCTGCTGCATACGCGCAATCACCTGGTCGCGCGTGGTGCCGCGCGGGAATTTGTAGGTTTCCGGCAGCAACGTGCCCTCGCGCGGCATTTCACGGACGGAACCGGCAAAGATATCGTTGTCGGAAAGCCGGGCCACGATCTGTTCGGACGTCAGGCCCTCGGGAATCGTGACGGCGTGCTGAACCACCTTGCCTTCGACCATGGTGCCGATGACATCGCGCAGACTGGCGTTCTTCTGAAACGAGTATTCGCCGGGCTTGAGTTCAGAACGCGCCTTCAGCGCAAACACGCTGCCGATGAAGGCCCAGCGATTGTTGTCGATCACGCCTTCACGCTGCAGGATGTCGGCGATGTCGGTCATTCCCGCGCGCGCCGGAATATTGACGACCTTGTCCTCCGGCAACGGGCCCGGAGCCTCGAGCTTCTGCTTGCCGTAGATGTATGCCCCGCCGCCGCCGATCATCAAGACCAGCACGATGGTGATGATGGCATTGCCGACGATAACGAATGGATTGCGGGCGCGCTCGGACCGTTTTGGCGGCGGCGGGACCTGCTCGGGCTCCAGCGCGGCGCGCGGGCTCCGGGGCGAAATGGGTGGCCTCTCACTCATGGATGCAACCTGAATCCTGTCGGTTTAATCGTGGCCTCGCAACATTCCCGCATCGGCCGGTTGTCTCCACCCAGATCTAGGATTTATCACCGAATACGGCGAAACGGTGGACTCTTCTTGACAGGCCGCGTCAGTTGCCCACGCGCTGGACGATCACGGACGCGTTGGTGCCCCCGAAACCGAATGAATTCGATAGCGCGACGTTGATTTCGCGTTTACGCGGCGTTTGCGGCACGAGATCGATCGCCGTTTGCACCGACGGATTCTCAAGATTGATCGTCGGCGGAGCGATGTTATCGCGAATCGCAAGAATACTGAAAATCGTCTCGATCGCCCCTGCGGCACCGAGCAAATGCCCCGTGGACGACTTGGTGGACGACATCGATACCCTGGAAGCGGCGTTGCCGAGCAGCCGCTCCACCGCACCGAGTTCGATTTCGTCACCGACCTGCGTCGAGGTTCCGTGCGCATTGATGTAGTCGATATCGGAAGAGGTAATTCCGGCACGCTTCATGGCGGCGCTCATGCTGCGGAAGGCGCCGTCGCCATCCGGCGAGGGCGACGTAATATGATAGGCATCGCCGGATAACCCGTAGCCAATCACCTCCGCATAGATTCTCGCACCGCGGTTTTTCGCGTGCTCGTATTCCTCAAGCACCACGATGCCGGCGCCTTCGCCCATCACGAAGCCGTCGCGATCCCTGTCGTAGGGGCGCGAGGCCTTTTCCGGGGTTTCGTTGAAGCTCGTCGACAACGCGCGCGACGCGCAAAAACCCGCCATCGACAGCCGGCAGATCGGCGATTCGGTTCCACCCGCGACCATTACATCCGCATCGCCGAGGGCAATCAGCCGGCTCGCATCGCCGATCGCGTGGGCGCCGGTCGAACAGGCGGTCACCACCGCGTGGTTGGGACCCTTGAGGCCGTGCTCGATCGACACGTAGCCGGAGGCGAGATTGATCAGGCGCCCGGGAATGAAGAACGGCGATACCTTGCGCGGGCCGCGCTCCTTCAGAAGCAGCGCGGTATCGGCAATGCCCGACAAGCCGCCGATCCCCGAGCCGATCATGGTGCCGGTGGCACATCGATCTTCCTCGGTGGCCGGGTGCCAGCTGGCATCATCGAGCGCCTGGCGTGCCGCACACATCGCGAAAATGATGAAATCGTCGACCTTGCGCTGGTCCTTCGGCTCCATCCACTGGTTCGGGTCGAAGGTGCCGTCGGTGCCGTCGCCGCGCGGAATCACGCAGGCGATCTGACTGGTCAGATCGGAGACGTCAAACGTGTCGATCTTCTTGGCGCCGCTCTCGCTGTTGAGGATACGCTTCCACGTCGGCTCGACACCACAGCCAAGTGGCGACACCATGCCAAGGCCCGTGACGACGACCCGTCTCATATCCAACACTCCAGCCCTCGATTCGCGGCCCACAACAATAAACCGGTGGACCGCGCGACCACGGCCCGTCCGGCTTCGTCAGTACCGCGCGGGGGCGTCAGCTCTTCGCGTTCTTTTCGAGAAATTTTGTCGCGTCGCCGACGGTCAAGATCGTCTCCGCGGCATCGTCGGGAATTTCACAGCCGAATTCTTCTTCAAACGCCATCACGAGCTCGACAGTATCGAGGCTGTCGGCGCCGAGGTCGTCAATGAAGCTCGCGTTGTCGACCACTTTTTCGGGTTCAACACCAAGGTGTTCGACCACAATCTTCTTAACTCGCTCGCCAATCTCACTCATCGTTCAACCTCGTGCTTGTTCCATTGGACCCGACCCCAAGACGTACGAGCCATCGTGGTCGTTAAACTTCCTTCGCAATCGCGCATAGTCTTGATTTGGCCACGTCATGGCCGACGCGGACCCGGCGAACGACGGCAGGCTCCGCATCGCCAATATACAGGGTTTCAATATCCTGCAATGGTGTTCTTTGCCCATCCGCCGGTGGTTCGGTTATCATACTTCCCAAGCCTTGACTATAAGCCTCGGTCGGCCGCCGGAAGCGGCCTTTAGCCTTGCCGAGGGGACCGGCAGCCGGCTCAGATCATGGCCATTCCGCCATTGACGTGAATGGTTTGCCCGGTGACGTAAGCCGCTTCATTCGAACTGAGATAGACGGCCGCCGCGGCGATTTCTTCGGCTGTTCCGAGCCGTGCCGCAGGAACCTTGGAAAGGATCGTTTCGCGCTGTTTGTCGTTAAGCGCATCGGTCATCGGCGTCGCAATGAACCCGGGTGCGATGCAGTTGGCGGTCACGTTGCGCTTGGCATATTCCGCGCCCAGGGTCTTGATCATGCCGATCAATCCCGCCTTCGACGCCGTGTAATTGCCCTGGCCGGGATTGCCGGTGACGCCGACGACCGACGTGATTGCGATGATACGGCCAAAGCGCTTGCGCATCATCAGCCTGGTCGCGGCGCGGGCAAGACGAAAGGTTGCGGTCAGGTTGACCTTGATGACCTCGTCCCAGTCTTCGTCACGCAACTGCACAAACAGATTGTCGCGGGTGATGCCGGCATTGGCGACCAGAATGTCGACCTGACCCATGGCCTGTTCCGCCGACGGTACCAGCGCCTCGACCTCCGCTGTATCCGAGAGGTTACAGGGCAGCACGTGAACCCTGTCGCCGAGCTTCCCGGCAAGCGTGTCCAGCGCCTCGCGCCGGGTCCCGGAAACGGCCACCGTCGCGCCTTGCGCGTGCAGCGCCTGCGCGATCGCGCCGCCGATGCCCCCGCTGGCACCCGTGACAAGCGCCGTCCTGCCAGTTAAATCGAACATCCCACTTCTCCCCTCGGCTCAGGCTGTCAGCGCGACAGCGAGCGCATCTTTTGCCGAGGCAATATCATTCGGACCACCGACTGAAATACCCACGGCGCCGTCGGCAATGCGTTTGACCAGCCCGCTCAGCACCTTGCCTGCACCGATTTCGAAAAACCGCGTGACTCCCTGGCCCGCCATATAGGCGACCGATTCGCGCCAGCGCACCGTTCCCGTGACCTGTTCGATCAGGCGCCGGCGGATCTCGTCCGGCTCGCTAATCGGCGCGGCCAAAACATTCGACACCAAAGGCGACACCGGCCGCCGGATGGTAACACCATCGAGCGCCTTCGCCATCGCGTCGGCGGCGGGCTGCATCAGCCGGCAATGAAACGGCGCGGATACCGGCAGCAACATGGCCCGCTTGGCGCCCCTGGTTTTGGCGATCTCGAGCGCGCGCTCGACCGCGGCCTTGTCGCCGGAGACCACGACCTGGCCACCGCCATTGTCGTTGGCAGCCTGGCAGACCTGCCCCTGGGCGGCCTCATTGGCGACCGCGACTGCGGCTTCGTAATCGAGACCGAGCAAGGCGGCCATGGCCCCGGCGCCCACCGGCACCGCCTTTTGCATTGCGAGGCCACGGGTGCGCAGCAGCCGGGCGGTATCGCTGATGCTGAGGCTGCCGGCCGCGGCGAGCGCGGAATATTCGCCGAGCGAGTGTCCGGCAACAAAGGCGGCATGGGCCGCGACCGAAAAGCCCGCTTCGGTCTCCAGAACGCGCAAGGTGGCGAGCGAGACCGCCATCAATGCCGGCTGGGCGTTTTCGGTCAGCTGCAGGGTCTCTGCCGGGCCGTCCCAGATGATATTCGTCAGCCTTTCGCCCAGCGCCGCGTCGACCTCGTCAAACACCGCGCGGGCGGCTGGAAAGGCCTCCGCCAGCGCCTTGCCCATGCCGACCGCCTGGGAACCCTGTCCTGGAAAAGTGAATGCTGCCGTCATGAATGGCCCTGAACGTCCCAAAATCCCTGAAGTTGCGCCGAAAGACACTGCGGGACACGGTTATGTCAAGCCGCCGCCGGTTCCCGGCCGGGAGCGGCAGGCCGATTCGGTCGCTTTCCCTTGCCATCCCCTTGCCATGGCGCTCAAAATCCGTATAAACCGCGCCATCCGTGGATCCCGGCCGGGAGCTGAACGGACGGTCTCAGCAATTTCACCTTATCGGCGATGTTGATGTGGCAGGGCCAGTCGGTCCGTCGTCCCGTGCTTCCGCCTTCTGAGCATATCGAGTCCTTTCCGAAGGGTTCGAAGGGCTTGCCGCCGGGAACCGCGCCAACATTGGAAAGGACACCCATGCCTCTTTATGAGCATGTTTTTCTCGCGCGTCAGGATGCGAGCACCCAGCAGGTCGAAGAACTGACCACCCAGATGACCGGCATCGTCGAGCAACTCGGCGGCAAGGTCGTGAAGATGGAAAACTGGGGCGTACGCTCCCTCACCTATCGGATGAACAAGAATCGCAAGGCGCATTTCGTGCTGCTGAACATCGACGGCCCTTCGGCCGCGGTCAGCGAGATCGAGCGGCAGGAACGGATCAGCGAAGACGTGATCCGCTATCTCACCGTTCGCGTCGAAGAACACGAGGAAGGCCCCTCGGCGATGATGCGCAAGGCTGATCGCGACCGTGACCGCGACGACCGCGGCGGCGGTGGTTTCCGCGGCGACCGCGACGGTGGTTTCCGTGGTGATCGCGATGGCGGTGGCTATCGCGGCGACCGTGGTCCACGCCGTCCCCGTGATGACGCTGAAGCAGCGGTTGAGGAGTAAGAATCATGGCCGAAGCTGGTGCACGCCGTCCGTTTTTTCGCCGCCGCAAGACCTGCCCGTTCACGGGTCCGAACGCGCCCAAGATCGACTACAAGGATTCCAAGCTGCTGATGCGTTACGTTTCCGAGCGCGGCAAGATCGTGCCGAGCCGCATCACCGCCGTCTCCGCCAAGAAGCAGCGTGAACTCGCGCGCGCGATCAAGCGCTCGCGTTTCCTTGGTCTGCTGCCCTACGTCATTCGCTAATGCGAACACCAGCCGGCGGCGATAACGCCGCCGGCTGGAAATACTCATAAGGTTTCCGGGTCGTCCGGTTGCCGATGGTTGGGGTTCCAGGGAGCCTCTAACCGCTCGAAAGGAGCGGGACAGCTGATGATCGCGATCGCTCTCATTGGAATAGCGGCCGGCTGCGCGTCGGCCCTGATGTTCGCCTCGATGATCTCGGGCGTACTGATCTCGCTATTGCTGATCTACCTGGCGCCGCTGCCGCTGATGGTGGCGGCACTGGGATGGGGGCCACTCAGTGCCACCATTGGCGGCATCACTGCAGCGACGGTTCTCGGCGCAATCTTCGGCCTTCCCTTTTGCATCGTCTTTGCCGTTACGGTCGCGTTGCCCGCCTGGTGGCTCGGGCATCTGGTTCTGCTGGGCCGCCCCATCGCCGGCGGTGTTTCGTCGGGCAACGGCGCGGAGCCGGTTGCGCCGATTCTGGAATGGTATCCGATCGGTCGCATTCTGCTCTGGCTATCGGGCTTTGCCGCGCTGAATACGATGGCGGGCCTGCTCGCGTTTGGCACCGACGTCGCCGCCGTCAGCGGCGCGCTGCGCGAGAGCTTGCTGCTGTTCCTCGGCCAGCGCGACACGGCAGCGCCCCCCGAGATCGATCAATTGGTCAATATGCTGGTGACGATCGCGCCATCGCTGGGGGCAATCAGCGTCATGATGATGCTGACGTTCAACCTCTGGCTGGCTGCAAAAATCACGGCGACATCGGGACGATTGCACCGCCCGTGGCCCGACCTGAAGAGTGCCGCACTGCCACCGCTGACT
>Ga0116135_1000936_pt1 | contig 15573 bp, 15 predicted proteins | sample June2015DPH_20_1_FD_89738 | JGI IMG/M metagenome (GOLD analysis project Ga0116135, IMG submission 89738) | Peatland microbial communities from SPRUCE experiment site at the Marcell Experimental Forest, Minnesota, USA - June2015DPH_20_10 | ecosystem: Environmental > Terrestrial > Soil > Wetlands... | reverse complement strand
GCGCTCCCAGCTGCGCCACAGGCCCACAAATGGGGACACTACTGCTGGATTGAAGTGAACTGTAGTTATTCTCGCCCAGCTTGGCGGGATAGTCAACGCGGACTCCAAGACAGCTTAACCACGGAGACGCGGAGGCACAGAGAAAAACCTTTTTTGTTTCTTTGTGCCTCCGTGCCTCTGGGGGGTAAAAAGAATGATTCTTCTATTTCTTTCCACAGCCTCCTCTGGCATAATTGATCGTGCACCCCACCTGCACAAATTCTCAAACACAATTTAGAGCGAGGAACAGATGCCAGCGAAGTACATCTTTGTAACGGGCGGAGTTGTGTCTTCTCTAGGCAAGGGGTTGGCGGCGGCTTCCATCGGATGCCTGCTGGAAAGCCGCGGGCTCAAAGTCAACCTGATGAAGTTCGACCCTTATTTGAATGTGGATCCGGGCACGATGTCGCCGTTTCAGCACGGCGAAGTTTTTGTGACGGACGACGGCGCCGAAACCGATCTCGATCTCGGCCACTACGAGCGCTTCACCCACGCCAAACTTTCTCGTGACAATAATTGGACCACGGGTAGGCTGTATGAGCAGATCATCGCGAAGGAACGGCGCGGAGATTATCTGGGCAAGACGGTGCAGGTGATCCCGCATGTAACCAACGAGATTAAAGCGGCGATGAAAAAGGTCGCGCAGGATGTGGATGTGGCGATCGTCGAAATCGGCGGAACGGTGGGCGATATCGAGTCGCTGCCCTTTATGGAAGCGATTCGCCAGATGCGGCAGGAGTTGGGACGGGAAGACACTTTATTTGTGCATGTGACGCTGGTGCCGTTTATTGCCGCCGCGCAGGAATTGAAGACCAAGCCTACGCAGCACTCGGTGAAGGAGCTGTTGAGCATTGGAATTCAACCCGATATTTTGCTTTGCCGCACCGACCGCTTTCTTGCGAAAGATATCAAGTCGAAGATTGCGCTCTTCTGCAACGTGCAGGAAGAGGCCGTGATCACGGCCAAAGATGTGGCGTCGGTTTATGAAGTGCCGCTGGTGTTTGCCAATGAAGGCGTGGACACGCTGGTGCTCAGGTATCTGCACATGGAGGCGAATGACCGCAATCTTTCCAAGTGGGAAGACATTGTGCATCGCGTCTACAACCCGAAAGACACGGTTACGATTGGGATTGTCGGCAAATATGTGGAGTACGAGGATTCGTACAAATCGCTGAAGGAAGCGCTGATCCATGGCGCGCTGGCGCACAATTTGAAACTGCAGTTGAACTGGATTGAGGCCGAGGGGCTGGAAACAGCTGAACAGAGCGAAGTTGCGGCACAGTTGGAAGGCTACGACGGCCTGCTTGTTCCCGGTGGGTTTGGCAAGCGCGGCATCGAGGGCATGTTGATTGCGATCCGTTATGCCCGCGAGAATAAAATTCCGTACTTCGGGATTTGCCTGGGCATGCAGACGGCTTGCGTGGAGTTTGCGCGCAACGTGGTCGGGCTGGCGGAAGCGAATTCGAGCGAGTTCGATCCGGCGACGCCGCATCGCGTGATCTACAAACTGAGAGAGTTGCGCGGTGTGGAGGAGCTTGGCGGGACGATGCGCCTGGGAGCATGGACTTGCAAAATTGAGCCCAACACGCTGGCGCATAAAATTTATGGCAAGCTGGAAATCAGCGAGCGGCATCGCCATCGCTATGAATTCAATCGCGAATATGAAGAGCCGATGGTGGCGGCTGGATTAAAAATTTCCGGCTCAACGCCGGACGGAACTTATGTCGAGATGGTGGAACTGCCGGATCATCCGCATTTCATTGGATGCCAGTTTCATCCTGAATTCAAGTCGAAGCCGCTGGAGCCGCATCCACTGTTCAGCACGTTTATTGCAGCGGCGTATGAGTACGGGTCAAAGCGGCGGGCAGAGAAAGAAGTTGCCGCGGTTGAGATGTTTCATCGGCCGGAGAAAGTGGCGCGGAGATAATCGAATTCAACCCAGCACGGAGTCACGGAGACTCGGAAAAAAAACAAGGGTTGGTTTCTCCGTGCTCTTGTGACTCCTGGTGAAATGATTTCAGGTGAATCTTGTCTAGTTACTTCCAAATCGGCGATGTGCGCATTGGCGCGGGCGGTCTTTTTCTTGTCGCCGGCCCGTGCGTGATCGAGAGCGAAGAACATGCTATTCGCATGGCTGAGATCATCAAGGGCGTGACCAAAGCGCTGGGCTTCCCTTTCATCTTCAAAGCCAGCTATGACAAGGCCAACCGTACGTCGATTCGCAGCTTTCGCGGGCCGGGATTGAAAGAAGGTCTGCGGATTTTGAAAAAGATTAAAGACCAGCTTCAGCTTCCGGTGCTTACTGACGTTCACCAGGTGGCCGACGTTGCTCAAGTTGCCGAAGTGGCCGATGTGCTACAGATTCCTGCATTTCTTTGCCGCCAGACTGATCTTGTGGTCGCAGCGGCTCTGGGCGGGAGAGCTGTCAATATTAAAAAAGGGCAATTCGTTTCTCCGTGGGATATGCGTCATGCGGTGGAAAAGTGCCGTGAGGCGGGCAATTCGCAGGTTTTCTTGACCGAGCGCGGCAGTAGTTTTGGCTACAACAATCTGGTTGTGGATATGCGCTCGCTCGCCATTATGCGAAAGTTTGCTCCGGTGGTTTTTGATGCTACGCATTCCGTCCAGCTTCCATCCGCATCTGCCGATGGAGAACACGCGGTCAGCGGCGGCCAACCTGAATTTATTCCAATACTGGCACGCGCCGCGGTTGCGGCCGGTGTTGATGGAGTTTTCATGGAAGTTCACGACAATCCCAAAGAAGCAAAGTCGGACGGCGCGAATGCGCTGGAATCGACGAAGCTGCGGGAAGTGTTGAAGGAATTGTTGGCGTTGCGGCATGCGCTGGATGCGGCGCGGGAGACGCCTTAATTTCTTCCTAATAACTCGAGTGTCTCCGGCCTCCGTGGTAGATTTAAATTTCCACAATGAAAACAATTGCTCATTGGGCCCTCAACACGGCAGCGTTGCGCGGCGCGAGCTATGCCGATGCGCGCATTGTCAGCCAGCGGAGCCGCGCGCTTACCACGAAGAACGGCAAAGTTGGGAGTGCGTCGGATTCTGAATCTCTGGGATGCAGCGTACGTGTGATTGCCGATGGGGCCTGGGGGTTTGCCGCATCGGAAGATTTGTCCCGCTCCGGAGTTGAGGCTACGGCAGCGCGCGCGGTCGAAATTGCCCGCGCTTCGGCGCAGGTAAAACGGGAAAGTATTCGGCTTGCCCCGGAAAAGGCGGTGACTGCCGAATGGACCACGCCGCATCAAATCGACCCCTTCTCAATTTCTGTCGAACAGAATATTGCTTTGTTGCTGAAGATTGATTCCGAATTGCGCTCGGTAGCGGGGGTCACACTGGCGGAAAGCAATCTTAATTTCAATTGCGAGGAGCAATGGTTCGTTTCGTCCGAAGGGAGCGATATTCATCAGACGAAATATTCGGCCGGCGCAGGCTACACTGCATACGCGTTTGCGGGAAATGAAATTCAGAAACGTTCGTATCCCAATTCTTACGGCGGGCAATGGCAGAACAAAGGTTACGAACTGATCGATGAATTGAAACTGGTGGAGAACGCGCGCCGCATCGCCGAAGAAGCGGTTGCGCTGCATCGTGCGGATCAGTGTCCTGAAGGCATCTTCGATATCATTCTCGATAGCTCTCAACTGGGTTTGCAGATTCACGAATCGGTCGGGCATCCCATTGAACTTGATCGTGTGCTGGGGATGGAAGCGAATTTTGCCGGCACTTCATTTCTTACTCTGGATAAATTGTGCACGCTCCGTTATGGAAGCGATCTGGTGAACGTGGTCGCAGACGCGCGTCAGGAGCATGGATCCGGGCTTGGAACATTTGGCTTCGACGACGAAGGAGTACCCGCGCAGTGCACGCCGATCATCACCAACGGATTATTTACCGGCTACCTCAGTTCGCGCGAAACGGCGCACACGATTGGCGAGAATCGATCGGGAGGAACTCTCCGCGCTGAGGGCTGGAATCGGCTGCCGATGATTCGCATGACCAACATCAGCCTGTTACCCGGCGAGAAGCCATTGAGCCTGGAGCAACTGATTGCGTCCACCGATCATGGGATTCTGATGCAGACCAACCGCTCGTGGTCGATCGACGACAAGCGATATAACTTTCAATTCGGGTGCGAGATCGGCTGGGAGATCAAGAATGGCAAGCGCGTGCACATGGTGAAGAATCCTTCGTATTCGGGAATTACGACGGAGTTCTGGAATTCACTGGATGCGATTTGCTCGCGTGATGAATGGACGCTTTGGGGCACACCGAATTGCGGAAAGGGACAGCCGCAGCAGGTAATGGGCACCGGGCATGGTGCTGCACCGTCGCGGTTTCGTGGGATTAAGGTCGGAAGCGCGTATCGGAGCATGTGATATCTGTCACAGGGAATTTGCGGAATATGCAATAGCATTTGGCACTTAGCACTTGGCATTTAGCCAGGAGCGGGGAGTGCAGAGATGAAAGATTTTAGGGATTTAAGAGTTTGGGAGAAGGCACACAAATTAACCTTAGAAATTTACACGCTGACTACTCAGTTTCCGCGACACGAATTGTATGGATTGACCAGCCAGACCCGGCGATGGGCTGTTTCAATCGGAGCGAATATTGCTGAGTATGCGGGAAGCGTAGTAATAACGAATTCCAACGTTTCCTGCAAATTGCTTCCGGATCGGCAAACGAACTGGATTATCACCTGTTGCTAGCCAAAGACTTGGGATTCCTGGCAGAAGCGGGTTATCGGCAAACCGCGAAAGAGCTATCGGAACTATGGAGAATGCTGACTGCGCTTCTACAGAAAATCGAATCCGAACGTCTGATGACAAATGCTAAGTGCTAACTGCCAAGTGCTGACTCTCCAATGCTGACGCGAGAACACGCTAGTTCCATCTTCGACCGCATCAAAAAACTCTCTACCGCAGATGAGGTTGAGGTGCTTATTTCGGGCGGAAGGTTTGCGCTGACTCGGTTTGCGAATAACACGATTCATCAGAATGTGGAGGATGAGAACCACATTATTTCTGTCCGCACGGTTTTCGGCGGACGAACGGCCCGCGCTACTACCAACAAATTTGACGACGATAGCCTGCGCCGCGTGGTGGAATCTTCTGAAGCGCTGGCCAAGGTGCAGCATCCCGATCCGGACCTTTTGCCTATGCCGGACTCGAGAGAGGCCGGCGGCGCGACGGGCGTGGCGCCCACCTCCATACGGGTTGTGCCCTCGCGATATTTTGAGGGAACTGCGCGCATCACGCCGCAGCGGCGCGCCGACGGGGTGGGAAAAATCGTAAAGGTTGCGGATAAACACAAGCTGACTACGGCTGGAATTTTTTCCAGCTCCGAATTGGTGGAGGGTATCTTCAACTCGCGCGGCCTCAGCAAATGGCACACGCAAACGTTGGCGGAAGTTTCCATCACCATGCTGGGCGCGGATTCTTCGGGCTGGCAGAAGGCTAACTCTCCCGACGTTGCTCTTCTCGATCCGCTGCGCATGGCGGAAATTGCGGCGCAGAAAACGATCGACTCGGAACGTCCCGCAGAAATTCCGGCGGGGAAATATACGGTGATTCTCGAGCCGTCAGCCGTGCTCGACATTGTTGGCTTCATGTTCTGGGATTATTCGGGCATGGCTATCCTCGATCAACGATCGTTTCTTACTGGCCGTATCGGCAGCCAGCTTTTCGGCAAAAACATCACCATTTGGGATGATGTCGCTCATCCTTTGCAGGCTGGATCGCCTTTTGACGGGGAAGGCGTGGATCGCCAGCACGTGCCGCTGATCGAAGACGGAATCGTGAAGCGTGTGGTCTACGCGCGGGCTACCGCTGCCCGAATGAAAAATTCGGAATATAAAGACAAGGTTGGCCCCATTGCGGCCACCGGCCACGGTTTTGCGCTGCCGAACGAAATGGGCGAGATGCCGATGAATATCGTGTTTGCGCCGACACAAAATCCGCAAACGGTGGATGAGATGATAGCGTCCACCGAACGCGGCGTGCTGGTGACGCGGTTGTGGTATATCCGGGAGGTCGATCCATTCGAGAAAATTGTTACCGGCATGACTCGCGACGGCACCTTTCTGATTGAAAACGGGCGCGTGCGGCAAGGCGTGCGCAATTTCCGCTTCAATCAAAGCCTGATCCACTTGCTTACCAACGTCGAAAGCATGAGCGTCCCGCTTCGTTCGTGCGGTGAAGAATCGTTTGACATGGTCGTGCCGGCAATGAAGGTGCGCGATTTTAACTTCACCGAAGTAACGAAATTCTGAGGATGCGCTGAGTTGCCGTTTCAATGCGGACCATTACTTTACAGCCTGCTCCTAAATTCCTTGTAATCCTCTCATCCCCAAGCATTTAACGTCCTACCGTTCAATGACTTCCGTAACTTTGCGAGGCTGATTCCCGGGTGTACGCTGCCCTAGAGTTTGAAAATGCGAGTGTCCGGGAAATTCCGGATGCGCGGTATGCGCCTCGGAAAGAAGGTTGTTAGACGGTGCTAGGCGAAGCGGCGGGCGAACAACAAATAGCGGAATCTCCGGAGCAGACTGCGATTAAGCATTATGCAGAAATGCAGAGTGCGCCGCGTTTTCCCCTGCATTTGCCTGTGGAGTTGAAATCGCAGGGCGGTCCTTGTTCGGCGGAAACGCAAAATATATCCGCCAATGGCGTGCTCTTCGCCATGGACCGGGATGTTCCGGTTGGATCGCTGGTGGACTTCACCATCCTGCTTCCCGGCGACGTAGTCGGATCTCGTTGCGATGTTCAGATCGACTGCCACGGCCGGGTTGTCCGCAGCTTTGAGGACAAGGGACGCCGGGGCGTAGGCGTAGTGATTGATGAGTACCATTTCGAGCGAGCGTAGCGCGAAAGGAAACTGATGGCCAGCACGGTCAGCGTCGGCGAAAATCACGGAGTTCACTCTGACAACGGTACAGAATCGTTGATCCGGGTGATCCTAGCCGATACGCAGGCAATTTTCCGCGCCGGTTTGCGCAAGATTTTTGCGCTGGAAGACGATATTCGCGTGGTCGGGCAGGCCGAAACACTGCCGCAGACACAATCTGCCGTAACCAAATTTTCCGCCGACATACTTATCTTTGAGTCGGCACTGGCGCCGAATCCGGTTGAGTCCATCACGGAATTCCTGCGGCAAGCGCCGCAACTAAAGATTGTTGTGGTCACGCCGGTGCTGGACGAACAACTTACTCTCGATCTATTCCGCCGCGGAGCGCATGGGATTGTATCGCGCGAAGTGGAACCGGAAGTTTTTGTCGACTGCCTGCGCAAAGTTGCCGCCGGCGAGCCCTGGCTGGAAAGCCGGGCGGTGCATTGGGTGATGGAAGCTTTTCGCGGCCACAATCTGCGGCCCTCGGGAGCGCGGCCGAAAGTTCAGCTCACGCCCAAGGAAGCTTTGATTGTTTCCTGCGTCACGCAGGGAATGAAGAACAAAGAAATCGCAGTGCGGGTTGGAACCACCGAGCAGGTGGTGAAAAATTATCTGCGCAAGGTGTATGACAAGCTTGGTGTTGCCGACCGGCTGGAGTTGGCGCTCTACTGCTTAAGCCATCACGTGGTCGATGGGGTTAAGCCGCCTCCGGTGCCGGAAACGGCAAAGGAAGAGGAAGTTGGTGGGGTGGTGCCTTCAGCGGGATTGAATACCGCTGCAGCGGCAGCTTCCGCCGGCGCGGCCGGCGTTTCGCCTGCCGCAAGCTTGATCAGACCCAATCCAACTTCCACAGAATAGTTCTCTCCGCCGCTACCCCAGCTTTGCCATCATCGAAATTTTGGCGTTCAACACCTTTGACACCGGACATCCTTTTTCCGCCGCTTCCGCATACTTTTGAAACGTGGCTGCATCTGCCCCCGGCACCTTGCCTACGACATCCAGATGGCTGGCTGTAATCGTCCACCCGGAATCGAGCTTCTCCATCGTTAGCGTCACGTTCGTGCTAATGCTTTCAGGAGTCAGATTCGCTCCGCCCAGTTGCGCCGAGAGCGCCATTGAAAAGCACGCCGCATGTGCGGCTGCGATCAACTCTTCGGGATTGGTTCCCGGGCCATTCTCAAATCGCGAGGTAAAAGAATATTGCGTATCCTTGAGCACACCACCCGGAGCTGAAATCGATCCCTTGCCATCCTTCAGCCCGCCCTTCCACACTGCGCTAGCTTTGCGTTCCATTTCGTTCTCCTCTTATCGCTAAATAAATAAATTCCTTCATCATTGTAGACGGGGCTTGCTGGCGCTGTCAGGTGCGAGGCGAGTATGAGGGGTTAAGATTTAGTAAAAATCGGAGCAGCTCAAATAGAACCCGCATTGCGGACAGCTCAATTTGCAGCGGTGCTCTTTCAGTCCGGCTGAACAGTTCGGACAGAATTGTTCGGGATACGTGTTGGGAGGACGAATTATGGATTCATCGGGCGAATGGTTCTCAATTGGCTGGCCCAGGCTCATTCGTGCAAGATAACTTCACCGACGGCTGCGCGCAAGTATGAATTTGTCTTCTCCTTCTTCTTTTTTAATCTTGGAGCTAATCTTGGAGTGAAAGAAACCTTCCCTGAAGGAGTTTTATCTTCTAAAGGGAAGGCTATTTGTGCGCCGCCACAAATCAGTTGGTTAGCCCACCACAACTAAAACGATCTGCGCTCCGGGATGGAGCAAATCAATCAGCACATACTCGCCATCGATAAAGTCGATGTAGCAATCGTCGGTGTATGCCCATCCCACCGGCCACGGATCCGAGAGTGTAAACCAATACCCGCTGTACTGAAAACGGGGCTGCCCTTCGACTATGACCGTTTTCTGTACCTGGAAGGTATGCTGGCGGCCAAAGTTCGAGTGGAATTTAGCGTCGGGAATTTTCTTACCCTGTTGCGCCGCAGGCGTGGCGTGAGCCGGGGGCTGATTCTCTTTTCCCATCTTCATGTCATCGTTCTGTTTTTCATTCTTCATCGGCTTGGCATCATCCGCTTTTGCCGGTGGCTGATCCTGAGGTGTCTTCATGTCTTTCGGAGCCGCTTGTGGAGCGGCCGGTTTTGCCTCTTCCTGCTTTGGCTGCTCTTGAGGCGGCTTGGCATCATCGCGCGAGTCCTGCGCGTTCACGTTTACAGGCGCGCCCAACAGCAATCCCAACAAACCTGCTCCTAACAATCCCGCACCCAAGCCTTTAATGCTCACGTCTTGAAGTCTCATAGTGGATCTCCTTGCGTAAGTTTGTGCTTTGCCTCCAATTCGGGCTTAGGTCGGATGCAGGCTGGAACACTCCGGCTGTCACCAACCAGTTCTTCACTGCGCGTTCTACAGCGTTCCACTGACCTTTTGCGCAGAAATTCGTCGCATATTTGCAAAACTTTTATCTTTCCACAGAGCGGTTTTGCGCTAGAATGCTTCTGCTAGTGGGAGCGATTTCTGTTGGCTGGGAACCGCTCTTGGCCTTCCCCCAGGAGGTAGTAGATGTATCGGTCCTATTCCAGTTCCTTGGCGGACTCACGTCCGTTCATGGACGTTCAGTCTTTGATCCGCAACCTAGCTCAAGATTTCGTCACCTCTTTTAATACCAGCAATTACGATCAGGCAGCTGCGCTCTACGCGCAGGACGGCGCTTTCATGGCTCCGCATCATGACGCGGCATATGGGCCCAAGGCGGTCGAGCATCTTCTGCGTCAATTCGGTGACTCGGGATACGAAGAGCTGCGTTTCGAAACCGTGCGCGTCGATGCATCCGGGGATTTGGCTATGGAAATCGGCCGCTATACGGTCGCCATTCGCCAATCGGATGGCACCATTCGCGCCGACCGTGGCAAGTATTTGAGATGCTGGCGGCGTTTGGGCGCATGGCTGGTTGTGGCTGATTGCTGGAGCAGCAATCTACCGGTGCCTCGCTAGACTAGTTGCATGCCGCCGGAGGGGCTCCCCCGTGCATGGCTGCGTGTGTGCGCAGGCCATCGTTTGCTTACCTCTTAAGATTTAGGTCGAGTGAAAGCAACCTGCTTCCACTCGTAGCACAGACGTTTTTAAGTGGGCGATCTCTCCTGCCGCAAAAGCGGGTTTTCCGGTTTTCGTAACAAATCGATAAAAGTCCTTGCGCAGGATGAAAAATTGTGTACGATTTGCGCCTATTCTGTTGGGGCCTTGGCTGTAACCATCAAAACAATCGGATTTGCGAGGGGCAGGATGCATTCGCTAGTGAAAGCGGCAGCGATCGCAGGCTTTGTTCTATTCGGGGGATTCTTCTGCGTGGTCACGTGGAAGTTACTGACCGGTGAAATCAGCCTAAGCTATCTGCTTGATGGAGATGTGCGGGATTCAGGCAGTTCAACCGGATTTACCACGGATGCAAGCGCGGGACGCACGCAAACGCTACTAGTGACGATTTCCGTGGCTGGGTACTATCTGCTGCAAGTGATCCATAATCCGAAGCAGTTGCCTTCGATTTCGCCGTGGATGGTTGGTGTTCTGGGCGGAAGCCAAGCCCTTTATCTTGGCGAAAAGGTGCAGGCGATGCTCCCAGGCCGAATGGGAGATTTCTTCAAATAGGAGAAAGTGATGAAGAATCCAGAATTTGTCGCGAGCGTAGTGTTGGCGATCGGAACCGCATTTGTGATCGCGGTTTTTTTTCGTAACGAAGATCCAATGACTAAGGTCAAGCTGGCAATCGCTTACGCAGGATTGATCATGTTGTTTCTGTTCGGTTTCCTGATTCTGGCGGCCATCGCCAGCGGGAAAATCGATATAAGCCAGCTATTGGAGGAGAAAGGCGCCGACGCGGCCAACGGCGGGGCCAGCATGGGACGCTTTCAATTGCTGATCTTTACGTTCGTGATTGGTCTCAGCTTCTTTCTAGTCGTGCTTTACAAGAACGACATGCCCAATATCCCAACTAATGTTTTGGCTCTGCTGGGAGTGAGCGCAACGACTTACGGCGTTGGCAAAGGCATACAAGCCACTGCGCAGGATAACAAGGAGAACGGGGATGGCGGTGGGAACGGAGGGAACGCCGGAGCAGGTGGAGCACCAAGGGCGGGCGGCGACTAGCGCTTCGTTGAGGGAAAGCGGGTAAAGAATCTTCCGGAGGAGACCGTATGCCCACACAAAAATCGAAAAGCGGCCGTACATTCGCGCGGCATGTTGCGCCGTTTGCGCCTCTGGCGCTGGCGCTGGGGATGAACGCAGTGCCGTCGAATAACACAGCTCCCCCTGAAAACCCTCCCGGGTTGGTGGAGCAAGATATTCCTGACAATATAAGCGCCGTGAAGTGTGACGAGAATATCGCGGATTCTCAGGAATGTCATGCCAATTACCCGACCGGTTGCAGCAAAGCTGCCGGATACGATGCGTATCTCAATTCCCTGAAGAATCTGACGCCTATGCCGACTACGGGGGTCAACTTCCTGGATCAATCCGCTTTCGACAATCTCAACAGCAGCACGCCCAGCGAATTGGGACAAGGCAACAACCACGCGACGTACAAAGATCAACTCAGCCAGCTCGGCGAAGGAAAACAATTTGGAATCGTGGGCTACCTCTACTATTACCAAGCCACGGGCGCGGAAAGCAGCAACTGTGAATTGACGGGGCCGGACGCGAATGGAGGAAATGTCGACTTTCACATTGGAATCGGCTTTGATTCCAGTTTGGCCAGTCAGGTGGATGGCAATTCACGACCGGCAGCGGCCTTAAAGAAACAACTGCAACAGAACAGTGTAATCGTGGAAATGACCCCGCATTACCGCGCTCGATTCGAGGACGGAGTTTGGACGCTGGCGAACTTGAAGCCCGCGCTCGGTCACAAAGTGAGAGTGATCGGTCAGTTGCTGGTTGACAGTGAACACAATAAGCCGACGGATAACTGCGCGGTAAAGGGAACGGCGGCGCAGGCCAATCATTGCTGGCGCTACTCGATATGGGAGCTGCATCCGGTAACGAGCTTTGAATATTGCGCCAATGACTCGTGCACGGAGGCTACCAACAACTGGACTCCGATTGGAGGGAGCGCAACGGCGAGCGCAGGCGGAGGAAGTTCCGGGGATGGCTCTGATGAGACATCAACCGCTGGCGCGACGAGCAGGCCGCGCAGCTCTACTCGTACCGCAGAGCCTCGATCGGATCGAGCCTCGCGGCCTTGATGGCGGGCAACATGCCGCTGACGATTCCGACAAAGCTGAGAATCGCCGTGGACCAGATAAGCGTTGCCGTGTCGATGTAGAGATGGATGTCGCCTTCGCTGGCGTCTTCGATGAAGGCGCTCCAGAGCGTGAGCGAACCAACCGACCAGGAAACCAGATAGGCCAGGACCACGCCTAATAGCCCACCTAGCGCAGTGATCACGAGCGCTTCAGCGAGAAACTGAAACAGAATATGCCAGCGGTGCGCTCCCAGCGCCTTTTCCACTCCGATTTCGCGGGTGCGCTGGGTGACCGAAACCAGCATGATGTTCATGAGTCCAACTCCGCCGATGCCGAGGGTCAATAGCCCGATGAAACCGAGCAAAAGTTTGATACCGACGGTAATGACGTTGAGGTCCGCGAGATCTTTTACGGCGTCGAAGACGAAGATGGCGCGATCGTCTTTCGGATTGAAGTTGTGATGGAAGGCCATGGAATCACGCACAGATTGCGCGACCTTAATGTGATCACCTTCGTAGTCCATGAAAATGCCGTCGAGGTAGTAGGTATTTTTTAAATCGCCCATGGCGCTGTAGGGGACATAGACCAATGAGTTCATGTCCTCATCGCCATTGGAGATTGTGTGCCGCAGGATCGCAATTACTTTGTAGGAGATGCCGTCGATGCGGATACTTTCGCCTATCGCATTCTGGCCGGAAAATAGCTTTTTCTTCACAGTGGAACCGATCACAGCGACGCGGGAGTGAGTAAAGTCGTCCTGCTCGCCGAAGAAGGATCCCTCGCCTACATCGAGGGCGCGGATTTTCTCGTAGCTGGAAAAAATGCCGTGAATGTTGTAGCTGCCGCTGCGCGTGCCGAAGGAAACCAGGCTTTGCTTATCGACTTCAGGAGAGATGCGGGTGAGCATAGGCACTTCGGCGTGCAGGAAATCGAGATCGTCGCGCGTGAGGCGAACTTGTACTCCGGCTTTGGTGCCACCGGCTTGAATGGAAGTACGGCCGGGAAAGATGCCGATCAGGTTGCCGCCGAAGGTGCGAAAAGCGATCATCAAAGCGCCTTGGAAGCCCGAGCCGTAGGCGAGCAGCAGCACGACCGTGGCGATGCCCCACGCCATCCCCAGCATGGTGAGCACGGAGCGGCGACGATTGTGCTTGAGCGCGTTGAAGGCTTGCCTGCCGAGATCGGAAAACATAGTTGATCCAATAATTTTTCTAGCTTCGAGATCGTATTACGGATTTTGCAGAAGCGTCGTTTCTGTCGTCCCTCCGGGACTTGTTCTTTATTTCTTATTTTTCACAGCGCTGAAGCGCTGGGCTATTTTCGCCTGCCCTCGGGGGCGCTTCTTTTTCTTGCAAAAATATTCGCGCTCTTACAAACTATTCGTGCGAGTTACCGAATGCTTACTCTTGACGCAACGCTTCCACTGGCTGAAGCAATGCGGCTTTTCTTGCGGGATACAGACCGGCCACGATACCTGCTACCGACAGCGAAACAATAGCCACTACCGCGGAAGCTGGCACGATGCGCGGGGTATCGAATCCTTCTGGAGACGGCAACTGAGCGAGTAGGGCCACGAATGCTGCTGAGATTGCCAGGCCAATGCCGCCGCTGAAAACCGTGAGAAATGCGCCTTCGACAAAAAACTGCGTCAGGATGTTGCGGTGCGTAGCGCCGAGCGCTTTGCGCAGGCCAATCTCTCGCGTTCGTTCGCTGACGGAGACCAGCATGATATTGATAATTCCGATCGCGCCCAGGCCGAGAGTAACCAATCCCACTACGCCGAGGAACCAGTCCATGGCATCGAAAATTTTTGCCACGCGAATCGCGCCGTCGATGGTGTCCCAATCATTGAAGGCATCGTCGATGCTGGGATCGAAATTGTGGCGACGTCCGATGATCGAGTGAATTTCATTTTTGGCTTCGAGGTGCAGCTCTTTTTTTAACGGCCGGTAATTGATGAATGAAATTGCGTTCTCCGAGTTTTGCGCCGTGAGCGGAAATAACGTGCGCATGGTGGCGAAGGGAATGAAGATGCGGTGGTTGGTGCCGTTCTCGCCCTCTTTCCCGATCTTCGGGATCACGCCGATGACTTTGAAATCCATGTCGTTGAGCAGGATGGTGCTGCCTACGGCGGGTTCGCCGGGGAACATATTCTTCAGCAACTCCCAGCCAACGACAGCTACGCGGCGATGCTGCAAATTGTCCTCTTCGTTGAACCAGCGGCCAGGCTCAATGGGAGTGTTGCGGATCTGGCTGTATTCGGGCGTAACGCCGAAGACCTGGCCGCTCGTCGATCCGTAATCGCTGACGGCGTGGATATCGTCACGCTCGAGTACGGGTGAAACGGCGCGCAAAAAATGTGATTGATCGCGGATGGCAAAGTAATCGCCGTCGTTGAGGTAGTAGGGCTGTCCGGATTGATAACTTCCAGCCACGGCGGGAATGCGGCCGGGGAAGATGAACATGATGTCCTGGCCAAGTTCGGCGAGGTTTTTGTCCTGGCCGCTGCGGAAGCCTTCGCCCAAACCCACCAGCAAAAGCAAAGACCCTACGCCCCACGCGATGCCGAACATGGTGAGAAACGAACGCAGCTTATGCGCCCACAGCGTGGAGAGCGACTGCCGGACGATATCGATGAGCGTTCGCATAATATTGTCCCCCACGCTTCCGGGGAGGAGCGTGGGGGCCTCGAGTAACGTCAGGCGAGGGGTCTCAATCCCGCCTGACCGTCTGAACAGTAATACGCAGCCGGGCTATGCGAAGTTCCCGCTGGCATTAATTGTTTAGACCGTTACCGGGTAAAAAAGGTTAGCTGAGGCTCAGGAATGCGGGGACAAAGAGTAAGTGGTGCAGTTTGGCTTACGCAATAGGCCGGTTAAGCGGGAGATCCCTTCGCCATGCAACTCAGGGCAGGCTCTTCGCTACGCCTGAAAAACGGCTACGCCCAGGATGACAAAATCGCTACCGCAAAAGATCCTCACACTTTTGGCTCTCGCCCCGGCTTTACAATGCTCACTTGCGAATCCTGATCTCAGCGGGCGAGGCTTCCGGGGAAATGTATGGGGCGCAGCTCATCGAAGCTTTGCGCCGTCGCGATGCGTCTCTCGAGTTTTTCGGCGTGGGTGGAGAGCGCATGCGCGCAGCTGGCTGCGATACGGTGGTCGATGCGAAAGATCTGTCTGTCGTCGGCATTACGGAAATCGTCAGCCGTCTGCCGAAAATCTATGGACTTTACCATCGGCTGATTCGCGAAGCTGACAAGCGCAAGCCCGATCTTGCCATTGTCATCGACTCGCCCGCGTTTAATTGGCGGGTGGCGCGGCAGATGAAGCGGCGCGGCATTCCGGTGGTTTATTACGTTGCGCCGCAGTTTTGGGCATGGCGGCAAGGACGG